>NBJMC04201__coassemble_490_pt1 | contig 30915 bp, 26 predicted proteins | sample NBJMC04201__metabat2_high_PE_018 | metagenome-assembled genome bin NBJMC04201 | reverse complement strand
ATTGGCATGTTTTGTGGAGTGTCGACAAACGTGCTTGCAGATGCCACTACTATAGGTGTGGACCAAACATATAGTTTGGCGACGATTACAAACGGTACGGAAACCATTGAGGTGCCGGTGGTGCAAGAAACGATTCGGCCCCGTTCGGTAGATGGTGCGGTAACCTCAAAATCAACTGTATGGATTCCAGATATGACGGAAGAATCTCTGGAACAAAACAAAAATTTGGTCGGGCAAATTAAGCAGAGAATGAGCGGAATTGCTCCTCGTGATATGGGGATAATTAATTTTCCAGACAACAATTTCATCACATTTACATCGACCATAGTCTACAATGTTCAGTACTATAACAATACATTCCGTATGTATGACATAATTTCTTTCCGTTTGGATCGGGAAATTCATACGATGGCACCATATGATAGTGTTCATAATGCAACGGCGCAAGCAAATCAGGTTGGTACTATCGGTGACCCTGCAGATGGCGGAAAACTGATGGAACAATCGAAAGAATTTGGTGAAATCCAGTATGGAACAACATATACAACGCCAAGCGAGTGGCTCCCTGTTTGGCCACCGGATTATGGAGGCCCGCGAGTGGGTGTTGTGCATAATATTCCTATTGACTATAGCGCTCAAAGTGGTCTTTCTGATTACACATTGAGGCAGTTGCACGAGGTAGTGTAAAATGTAAACACAATAAGATGTTGATAGGAAAATGCGGTCAGGAGGTGCCAGTGAAGAGGGAGCGTGTACGCCGGGCCCTTGTCCCGCGTGGTATTTTGTTGGCGGTCGTAACGATCGTGTGTCTGCTTCTGCCAACAGGGAACAATTTCTACACTGACGCCTATTGGATGAACCGTTTGTTTCCGCAGGGGAGCCCCGCGATTTTGTTGGTTGGGCCGCGTGTTTTTCTGGCAGAGCCATTGTTCTGGGGCGTCTTACTGTTTTTCCTGTTGGGGTGCCTCGATATTTTGTTGCCTGCGCAAACAGCAAAACTCCGGCTTCCCAAGCCTGCCCGGTGGCTGCTGCGGGCCATAGCGCTGTTGTTGGCCGCAGGGCTGCTGTATTGGCTGACGGGGATGGCGCTGGGGGTCGTATTACCGCCGATGCCAGTGGGAATAGGCTTTTGGCTGATGAGCCATTACCCGCTGTTCGCGATTCTGTGGTGCCTGGACGCGGTGATGTGGCAGTTTTCGCTGTGGAATGCCGCCTGACGGGATAACAACAACCAGAAGGGCCGAACGCTGTTAAGCGTCCGGCCCTTCTGGTTTGTTTTGCGCGGCGGTATGTTACCTTTCCACGGGCAGGAGTATACCAGAGAAAACCAGATACCCGGCGTCAGGTTTTGTACTTTTCCTGCATTTTCTGCAGCCGGGCCTTCAATTCTTCCCGCACAGAGGGCGGGGCCAGCACCTCCACCTGATCAGCGAAGGAGAGCAGGTAGGAATACAGCCGCTCGTGTTCCGGCAGCTCGGCCTGCACATACAGGTCCCCCTGCGGGTCCTGGGTGATGGGGGCGGTGAATTCGTCGTAGACGCGGAAGGCTGCCGCCCTGTCGAACTTGAGGGTCACGGTGACGGTGCGTTCGGGCCGGAGCGACGGCGCCACTTTTTCCGGCACGGGCTCCGGCGGGAAGGTTTCCTCCTGCATGGCCAGGTCCCGGATCCTTGTCAGCTTGAAAAAGCGGTAGTCCTTTCGGAGCAGGCAGAAGGCATAGAGATACCAGTCCCGGCTTTTGAACACCAGGCGTATCGGGCGCGCCGTGCGGGTTTCGCTTTTGCCGCGGCTGCCGAAATAGCAAAAGGAAAGGACCCGCCGCTGGAAGATGGCCGTTTTCACGGTCTCGAAGGTCTCCTGCGGGGGCTGCCCCTGGGCCCAGCCGGAAAGATCCACCTCGATCCACGGCGGGCAGCGCATCTGGAACAGCGCGCCCAGTTTCGTCAGCAGCCCGTCGGCGTCTCCCCGCTGGCCCGGAGCATCCCGCGGGGCGGCGGCATCCCGCAGGGCGCTGCCCGGCTTTCGGCCGCGCACGCAAAAGGCCGTCCCGCTGTACGCAGAAGCGGAACGGCCTTGTATCCAACCGCCAACCAAAAAGCCGGGACCTTACTTTCGTAAGGTCCCGGCGGTCTTACTTCTTCGGAGTCATAGCCTCATAACCCTTGTTCGTTATTTTTCGGACTGTTTACTCATCGTCATGAGTACCTCATCCTATCTTTATGCGAATTGTTAACCCTTTCAGGATCTTGGATATACCGTTGTGAAAAGCTTACTCTCAAGTTCGTTATTTGCTGAAAAGCATTTGTGGAACGGAGCAAATCTTTGCGGATAAGGAAGATCGTTCCTGGGGTATGGGTCTGATGCTGAGGTAAAACCTCTTAACTCTAGTACATTGGAGTATCTCCTTGTGGATCAGGTGAAATTCAGGAATCTCCTGTTCGGCGGTGTAAGGACTTTCATTCTTTACCAGCCTTCTTTCATCCTAATCTATATTCAATGCCAGGGGTCTGTTTTGACGGGCTCCTGGGACTGCTAACACATTTTGTTGTGAACCAAACCATCGAGGATAATTTCTTTTACAGGTTATGACCTGCGGCTTTTGATGTGGTTCTTTCGCGTCAGCAGGCCCAGGCCCGCCGGTGATGAATGGGATCTTTAAAGTTTGCCATTGGACTTGAGCCTCCTTTCTTACGAATCCTGCCGGCGGCCTTTACATCATCTTTCCTGTTGCCCTTACTGCCCTCGTGCTGCTGGATTGGAGTCCTTAAAGTTTTCTTCTGTTCTTTTTGAAAAGTTTCTTTTCTGATCGTTTTGGTCGTTCTTTGGATCTTGAGGAAAACTTGTTGGATAAGAAATCTCTTTTCCTTTTTTTCTTCTCTTGAAACTTTCGTTTTTTGATCGGAAAATCTGGTTTTGATCTTTCTTGATCAACAGCTTTTTCAAGATCAGGAACTTTCCGTCCGAATCATCCAGAACCTTTCATGAAGAAGTTTGAAAATCTTTAAGATGTCAATCTGTTCACGATCGGTCTTTGTGTGGGAACCTTGGAAAGTGGCTTCTCTTGGAGTTCTTAACTCCTTATCTCCGGCTGTTTTCTTTCTGTGACTATACTATACCACAGCGGGCCCTTTGCGTCTATTCGCAGATTTCACAAGGTTGGAAGGAATTATTTGTACATATTAAGGGTTGAAAAGTCTATCCGTGCGTGGTACAATAAATATGTTGGGGTCGTATAAGACAAGCCGCCGCTCCCTGGGGAGCGGCGGCTTTTTGCGGCGCCTTTTCAGCGCGGAAGCGGCGGCAGAGGGCTTACATGGACTCCGGCGCGTTGATCTTGAACATGGTCAGGATGTTGTGGATCACGCCGCGCACGCCCAGGCAGAGGGCGATGCGGCTCTGCTGCACAGCGCCTTCGGCGTCCAGAATGCGGCAGGCGTTGTAGAAGCGGTGGAAAGCAGTGGCCACGTCGATGCAGTAGCGGGTGATGCGGGCCGGGTCGTACTTGTCGGCAGCGGCCACGATCTCGGCGGGGAAGGCGGCCAGCAGGCGCAGCAGGGCCTGCTCGCTGGGGTCGGTCAGCACGCCGGCGTCGACCTGATTGCCGCCCGCGAAGGCCACGCCCTGGCTCTCCAGCTTTTTCAGCAGGGAGCAGATGCGCGCGTGGGCGTACTGCACGTAGTAGACGGGGTTCTCACTGTCGTTGCGCACGGCCAGGTCCAGGTCGAAGTCCAGCGTGGAGGTGCTCTCCCGCTGGTTGAAGAAGAAGCGGGCGGAGTCGATGGGCACCTCGTCCAGCAGGTCGGTCAGCGTGATGGCCTTGCCGGTGCGCTTGCTCATCCGCACGGGCTTGCCGTCCCGCATCAGGTTGACCATCTGCATCAGCACCACATCCAGCTGCTCGCCGTTCAGGCCGATGGCGTCCATGGCGCCCTTCATGCGGGCCACATGGCCGTGGTGGTCGGCGCCCCACACGTCGATGGCTTTGTCGAAGCCGCGCACGGCCAGCTTATTATAATGGTAGGCGATGTCGGCGGCAAAGTAGGTGGGGATGCCGTTGGCGCGCACCAGCACCTCGTCCTTGGCTTCCTCCTCGCCGCCGTCCTCGGACTTGCGCTTGTTGGCAACGCCGTATTTGGCGGCATACTGGGCGCTGCGGTACATGATGGCGCCGTCCTCGGCCTTGTAGCAGGCGCCGGTCTCCAGCAGCTTGTCCACCACAGCCTGCACCGCGCCGCTGGCGTGCAGGTCGCTCTCATGGAACCACACGTCGTACTGGATGCGGTATTTGCCCAGGTCGCGCTGCAGCCCGGCGATGTTCTTGGGCAGCGCGTCGGCGATGATCGCCTTTTTCAGTTCCTCAAAACCGGCGTTCACGTAAGCGTCGCCGTTCGCTTCGGCAAATTCCCTGGCGCGCTGCACGATGTCGGCGCCCTGGTAGCACTCGGCGGGCAGGGGGCAGGCTTCTTCGCCTTTGTACAGCTGCAGGTAGCGGATGGCCAGGCTCTTGCCGAACTTTTCGATCTGGTTGCCTGCGTCGTTGATGTAGAACTCCCGGGTCACATCATACCCGGCCCAGTCCAGGCAGGCGGCCAGACAATCGCCCAGGGCGCCGCCGCGGGCATTGCCCATGTGCATGGGGCCGGTGGGGTTGGCCGAAACGAACTCCACGTTGTAGCGCTTGCCCGCGCCGGCGTCGGTACGGCCGTAAGCGGGGTCGGTGCAGGCGGCGCGCAGCACGCTGGTGAACCACCCTTGACCCAGGTACAGGTTGATGAAGCCGGGCCCGGCCACGTCCACCCCGGCGAACAGCGTGCCGTTCAGGTCCAGGTGGGCGGTGACGGCCTCGGCGATCTGGCGGGGAGCCTTGCGGAACACCCGCGCCCCGGCCATGGCCAGGTTGGACGCCACATCGCCGTTTTTCACGTCGGCGGGGATCTCCACGATGAAATCCGGCAGCGCGGCTTCGGGCAGGCTGCCGTCCGCCATGGCGGCGCGGACGGCGTCCGTCAGCAGGGTGCGGGCCTCGGTCAAGGCTGCCTGACGGGGATTGTAGTATTGATAGTCCATATTCATGAAACCTCCGGTCTTTTGCGTCATTCGGCGGGGGCGGGCAGCGGGTCCACCGTGATGTCCACCAGGTTGCGGCTGATGAAACTCTCGGCGCCGGAATCCAGCGTGTAGCTGAATTTCAGCCTGCCGCCGTGGTCGGTCAGTTCGTGTTCGATAACGTCGGCGGCCACCCCCAGGCTGACCGCGCCGTATCCGGTCTCGTAGTGGCACAGGTGGCGGGTGCCTTTTTCGACGATGAGCTGGCTGGGGACCTTGCCGAAGCGCAGCATCGAGACTTTGCGGGCGTCCTCCGCCACTTTGACGGTGGTGGTGCAGCCCTCGTAGCCGGTGGCCTCCGTTTCCTTGTAGATGATGTAGTAGGCGCCTTCCTTGTGGACCAGCGCGCCGTGGGTCATCAACTCCACAGTGTCGCTTTTTCCGTCCTGTTCCATCGTGCCTTTGATGGTGATGAGATAATTTTCTTCCATAGTTTCAGATGTCCTCAATAGGATTCAATGGCGATACGGTCCACCGGGCCGCCGGCGTATGCGCCCAGGAACAGCATCTCCTGCTCGGCAAAATCGTCCGGCGTGTCGCTGACATAGTAATGGGCCGTGCCCCCGGCGGTGCGGCCGTTGAGCAGATCCAGGTCCGCCAGCGCGGCGGCGGCCGCCTGGGCCGTCACCTTGCCTGAGTCGATCAGGGCGACCCCGCTGCCCATATAATCGCCGATCATCTTTTTCAGCAGCGGGTAGTGGGTGCAGCCCAGGATCAGCGTGTCGACGCCGCTGGCGCGCACTTCCTCCAGATAGTCGGCAATGACCAGTTTTGTCACCGGGTTGCCGTCCTGCACATAGCCGTTTTCCACCAGCGGGACGAACAGCGGGCAGGCTTTGGCGGTGATGGCCACGTCGGGCAGCATATCCCGGATCACGGCGGCGTAGGAGCCGCTGCGGATGGTGGCCGCCGTGCCGATGATGCCGATTTTACGGTTGCGGGTGGCGGCCACCGCAGCCCGGGACGCGGCCCCCACCACGCCGGTGTAGGGCACCGGCAGCCGGGCGGCTTCCTCCGGCGGGAAGGTGGAGGAAACGGTGCCGCAGGCGGCGATGATGAACTTGACGCCCTGTTCCAGCAGAAAGCGGATGTCCTGCCGGGCGTACTGGACGATGGTCTGCCGGGTGCGGGAACCGTAGGGTACCCGCCCGGTGTCGCCGAAATAGACGATGTCCTCTCCGGGCAGCACGCGGCGGAGCTGGCGCACGGCGGTCAGGCCGCCCAGCCCGCTGTCAAAGACCCCGATGGGCCGTGTATCCATCAGTAAGCCCCCTTCCGGCGGTCCTGCGCCAGACGCAGCAGCCGGTCCACCAGGGCTGAGAAGGTCAGCCCCTCGTGTTCCATCAGCTTGGGGTACATGCTGATGGCCGTGAAGCCGGGCATCGTGTTCAGTTCGTTGCACAGCACCCGGCCGGTGCCCCGTTCCACAAAGAAATCGCAGCGGGCCAGCCCGGTGCAGCCCAGGGCCAGGTAGGCTTCCCGGGCGCGGGCGCGCACTTCCTCCAGCTTTTCCTCGCTCAAATGGGCGGGGATCACGGTCTGGGAAACGCCGTTCTTGTACTTGTCGTCGTAGGTGTAGAACTCGGCGCCCGCCAGGATCTCGCCGGGGCGGGTGGCGGCGACGGTGGCAGGGTCGTCGGGGTTGCCGATGGCGGCGCATTCCACCTCCTGCCCGTCGATGAACTCCTCAAAGACGACTTTGTCGTCCTCCCGCAAAGCGGTGTCCAGCGCGGCGCTCAGCGCGGCGCGGCCGGCGGCTTTGCTCACCCCCACGCTGGAACCGGCGTTGGCGGGCTTGACGAAGATGGGGTAGCCCAGGGCGGCCTCGGCCCGGTCCAGTACGGCTTCGCGGCCGGCTTCCGCCTCGGCCCGGGTGGCGCTGGTCCAGCGGCAGTGGGGCACGCCGGCGGCGTCCATCACGGTGTTGGCCAGCACTTTGTCCATGCAGACGGCGCTGGCCAGCACGCCGCAGCCCACGTAGGGGATGCGGGCCAGTTCAAACAGGCCCTGGATGGTGCCGTCCTCGCCGTTTTTGCCGTGGAGCACCGGCGCGCAGAGGTCGATGGGCACCAGGTCGGCGCGCCCGTCCCGCAGCAGCCAGACGCCGTGGTCCTGCCGGTCCGGGCTCAGCACGCAGGGCACGCAGCCGGGGTCCCGCTCCCAGCTGCCGTCGGCCATGGCCTCCGGCGTGGGGGTGCAGGCCAGCCAGCGGCCTGTTTTGGTGATGCCGATGGGGAATACTTCATAGCGCGCGGCGCAGGGCTCTTCGCGCAGGGCGCGCAGCCAGGCCGCCGCCGAAACGCAGCTGACCTCGTGCTCGCTGGATACGCCGCCGAAAAACAGCGCCACGCGCAGTTTTGGATGTTCGCTCATGCAAAAGACTCCTCTTTGCTGAATTTTGCACACACTACAAGTCTTCAGCTTATTATCATACCATATTCCGCGGCTCTTGGCTATATGAATCGGGGAATTTATTTCAGCGTGTCGAAAAAGTCGACACGCTGCAAAGGGGGCAACAGCCGCGCACGGCAATTGCCTGACGCGGCTATTTAACGAGTTGCGGTTCCCGCATCCCGCGGCGCGCCTTTGGACGGCGCTTGCGTTCTGCGGCCGCTGCCCCTGCTCCGCCTTGCTGCATCCGCCGCAGGCGGCGCGCGGCTCCGCAGCCCTTTGGAGTCCCCTTCGACAAAATTTTACGGCAAACCGCGCACTCGTCGTAGACTCCTCGCACACAATTTGCCGCAAAATTTCCCTGTATGTGTCTCGGCCGGCGGCGCAATCTCCGGCCTAAGAGCCGGGCCCTTGGCCCGGTTGGCCTCCGAAACGCGCCTGCGGGCGCAGTGTCCGCCGGCCGAGACGAATTTTAACTTTTCGGTGGGATTTTGTATTCACTATGAAAAAACGCTTGACAAAGCCCCCCCGGTATGCTAAACTCTTGCTTGTAAAAAAAGCAGCAACCGGCAGTATGCCGTCGGCTCACCTTGCGGATGTTCCATCCCGGGTCATACGGAAACCGCACTTCGGGTGCGTGATTTTGTGTGTTCGGCGGCTGCTTTTATGGCAGCCGCTTTTGTCATTCTATCATACACTTGTGGGAGGTGTGTTCCAATCGCCAGCAACAGCAATACCAAGGAACTGGAAATCAACGAGCAGATCCGCGACAAGGAGATCCGCCTGATCGGTGCGGACGGCGCGCAGATGGGCATCATGAGCCCGCGCGACGCCCTGCGCATGGCCATCGACCGCGATCTGGACCTGGTCAAGATCGCGCCGCAGGCCAAGCCGCCGGTGTGCAAGATCCTGGATTACGGCAAATACCGGTTCGAGATGCAGAAGAGGGAAAAGGAAGCCAAGAAGAACCAGAAAGTGGTCGAACTCAAGGAGATCCGCCTGTCTTTGAACATCGACACCAACGATTTCAATACCAAGGTGAACCAGGCAGCCAAATTCCTGCAGCAGGGTCACAAGATCAAGGTCAGCATCCGGTTCCGTGGCCGCGAAATGGCGCACACCAGCCTGGGTCTGGACGTCCACAGACGTTTCGCCGAGGCGCTGGCGGGCAAGGCCGTCATCGACAAGCAGCCCAAACTGGAGGGCCGCAGCATGATGATGTTCATGTCCCCGGCGCCCAAGGCCCCCAACAAGTAAAAACGACTCTTCAGGAGGAAACAACAATGGCTAAAATGAAGCTCAAGACCCTGTCCGGCGCCAAGAAGCGCTTCAAGATGACTGCTTCCGGCAAGATCAAGCGCAACGCGTCCAAGCGCCGCCATATCCTGACCAAAAAGACCACCAAGCTCACCCGCGGCCTGCGTATGCCCAAGTACGTCGACAAGAGCAACGAGGCGACCGTCCGCAAGATGATGCCCTACGGCGGCTGATGCTGCAAAGCACCCAAGGTCAGAAGTAACACCCAGAGTATAAAGGAGATAGAAATATGGCTCGTATCAAAGGCGCTACCATGACGCACAAGCGTCGTGCCAAGACTCTCAAACTGGCGAAAGGCTACTACGGCTCCAAGTCCAAGCATTTCCGCATGGCCAAGCAGGCCGTCATGAAATCCGGCAACTACGCGTTCGTCGGCCGCAAGCTGAAGAAGCGCCAGTTCCGCAACCTGTGGATCACCCGCATCAACAATGCGGTGCGTGCCCAGGGCATGAACTACTCCACCTTCATGAACGGCCTCAAGAAAGCGGGCGTCGAGCTGAACCGCAAGATGCTGTCCGAAATGGCGATCCATGACGCCGCCAGCTTCAACGCGCTGGTCGAGACCGCAAAGAAAGCGCTGTAAATAGAAAACAAAGAGACGCACGCGCGCAGGCGCATGCGTCTTTCTTGCATCAGGGAGAAATTCATACCATGGCGACAAAAGGCAGAAAACTGCTGCGGTTCCTGCCGCCGGCACTGGCGCTGGCAGGGCTGTGCGCGGCATGCGCCTACGGGGTGCGGCAGATCGAAAACCGAATGCAGGGGTACGGGGACCGGCGCGTGGTCATCAACGAGATCTGCGCGCATAACCTTTCGGGCCTGCAGGATGGCAACGGCGCCTATGGCGACTGGATCGAACTGTTCAATCCCGGGTCGGAACCTGTGGATCTCTCAGGGTGGACGCTGAGCGACGATGAGGACGACCCAGGCCGCTGGACCTTTCCGGAAGGCACCGTGCTGGAGGACTATCTGATCGTCTTTGCCGACCGGGCGAATACGACGGACCCGGCCGGCTACTGCCACACTTCCTTTGCGCTGCGCACAGACGGGGAAACGCTTTATCTGTACGACGCCGCAGGGGAGCGCGTGGACAAACTGAAGTACCCCGAGCAGGATTTTGATATCACCTACGGCCGCGCGTTCGGCAGCGGGGAAGACGCGGGGACGTTCGCCACGGCCACGCCGGGGGCGGCGAACCCGGTAGACTTCCTGGCGGAAGAACGGGAAGCGCCGCTGGGCACGGCGGAATTCTCGCTGCCGGCCGGGTTCTATGAAGAACCCGTGGAGGTGGCCCTGCGGGCCGGGGACCCGGAGGCGCTGATCTTCTACACCACCGACGGCAGCGACCCGCGGGAAAACGGCAGGCTGTATACGGGACCGATCAAGATCGAGAGCCGCGCCGGGGAACCGAACGAGTATGTGTCGATCCCGAACCGGTTCGGGTATGGATACTCGGACTTTTTGAAAGCCTATGCCTACGACTATGCCCCGGACCCGGTGGACAAGGCCACGACCGTTACCGCCTGTATTTATAAGGATGGCAGCTGGTCGGAAGAGGTCAGCGCGGCTACCTACTGGGTGGGGGTGGAGCCCCACACCCTGCCGGTGGTCAGCGTGACGGCGGACGAACAGGAACTGTTCGGGCCGGAAGGGATCTATACCCCCGGCACGACCTATTATACGATGCTGCAGCAGGGAATTGAGGGACAGTACGCCAACTTCTTTTCCGGGGAAGAGATCGACGCCCGCGTCCAACTTCTGGACGGGAACGAAGCTTTGACGCTGCCCGCACAGATCCGGGTGGCCGGACAGAATTCCCGCACCTGGTTCCAGATGAAAAACCTGGTGGTAGATCTTGCCGGGGATGCCGATACGCAGGCATTGCGGCAGGCGCTGCAGCTGGAAGAAATGAACGGCTTTTCCCTCAAGGCGGCCGGAAACGGTGGCTGGCAGGGGTTCTATGTCGACGGCTTCTGGAACAACTACCTGTATGGCCAAAATGTAGGAGCCCAGTACAATATCCCGGTCATCGTCTACCTTGAAGACGAATACTGGGGTATTTACTGCCTTCGCAACAAGAAGAACGCCGACTTCATCGGGGAGCAGTACGATGTAGACCCCGATTCTGTGACGATCTGTACCTCGACGGAGCCGGATGCGGAGAATTCCATCGTGGAACTGGACCAGGTGTTGCGGGAACTGACTTGCGATGAAGCGGGATGGGCGTGGATCAATGAACACTTCGATGTAGATTCCTTCATCGACTATACGATCCCCAACCTGTATTCCAATAACTGGGATGGCCTGCGAACGGCCAGCAATACGATCATCTGGAAGGCAGAGGAAGGAGAGTCCGAGACGTATGCGGACGGCCGCTGGCGGTTTTTGATCAACGATCTCGATATGAGCCTGGTTTACGAGTTCATGGACCCCATCGGGGATCTGTTGGATAATCCGGCTGAGACCAACAATATGCAGCAGGTGCTGTTCCAGAAACTGTGGGAATATGAAGAATTCCGTACCCGCTTTGCAGAACGGCTGCGCGACGAAATGCAAACCACCTATGCACCGGAGAATATCCTGCCGGCGTTTGAAGCGTGGTGTGCCCGGCTCCAGCCGGAGATGGAGCGCAACCTCGCGCGGCAGAAGGTGGAGGCCACCTGGCTGGCGCCGCTGGCCGACTGGCTTACGGGAACGCAGTCGGACATTGAAAACCTGACGATGGAACAGTGGGAGGCCGATTACCAGGAACTGTGTGCGTTCCTGACCACGCGGCCCGACACGCTGCTGGACCACCTGGACACCCAACTGGCGGCTGCCGAAGCCGGCTGACAATGAAATGAAAAAAGGAAGGACAAAACCATGAGCAAACGTCAGATCCTCGAATACCTGCTGGAAAGCAACGCCAGCGTTTCCGTCACCCAGGTCTGCCTGTCGCTGGCGATGGCCGTCGTGCTGGGTATGCTGTTGTACTTCGTCTACCGCAAGACCTACCGCGGCACCGTCTATTCCAAAGACTTCAACCTCACGCTGCTGCTGGTGGCCATCATCACCACGCTGGTCATGCAGGCCATCGGCTCCAACCTGGCGCTCAGTCTCGGTATGGTCGGCAGCTTGTCCATCATCCGTTTCCGTACCGCCGTCAAGGAACCGCGGGACATTGCGTTCCTGTTCTGGGCCATTGCCATCGGCCTGACCTGCGGCAGCGAGATGTACCTCATCGGCCTGCTGGGGAGCATCGTGCTCACGGTAGTGGTCTGTCTGGCCAACCTGGACCTGTACGACACCACCACCTACCTGCTGGTGCTGCGTGCCGCGCCCGAAGCGGTGGAGGAAAAAACTCTGTGCGAGGTACTGAAAAAGAATGCCCGCAACTACAAACTGCGCATGCGCAACCGCACGGCGGACAGCGAAGAGTTCACCTACGAACTCTCCTTCACCCACAAGCAGAACGCCGCCGCGCTGACCGCTCAGGTGCAGCAGGCGGTCGGCGCCGACAAGGTCCGCAGCCTGAACCTTGTCAGCTACAGCGGGGAGACGTTATAATGGGGACGGAACTGCAGGTCCGGCGATACGAAGAAAAGTACCTGCTTTCCCCTGCGCAGGCCGAGGTGCTCCGCGGGCTGCTGGACAGTGTGCTGCCGCGGGACCGCTACTCCGCCGCAGGCCCTTATTACATCCGTAGCCTTTACTTCGATACGCAGGAAGACGGCGACTACCGCGACAAACTGCTGGGAGTCAGCGAACGCAAAAAGCTGCGGCTGCGTCTGTATGATCTGAGGGCGTCCGCCGTCAAGCTGGAGATCAAGGCCAAGCGGGCGCGCAATTCCCGCAAACAAAGCGTCATCCTGCCGCGGGCGGCGGCGCTGGCGCTGGTGAACGGCGACCCTGCGCCGCTGCTGGGGGAGGGGACCGCCGCCCGGGCCGCCTATGCCCTCTACCAGGGGGAGAACCGCGCCCCTGCCGCGCTGATCGACTACGAGCGGACCGCCTGGGTGTTCCCGGTGGGCCGGGCGCGGATCACGCTGGACAGCCGCCTGCGCGCTGCCAAAAGCGACGACCTCTTTGGGGAAAACGTGCCCATGGTGGGGCTGCTGGGCGGGCAGACGATCCTGGAAGTCAAATACGACCAGCCGCTGCCGGGCTGGATCAAGCGGGTGCTCAGCACGGTGCCGGGCACGCTGCTGAGCATCAGCAAGTATGCTCTGGCCCGCGGGGCGCTTTATTAAATAAGGAAAAACGGGAATTTTTATGCGAACAGACTTGATTTCCAGCCGGGAAAATCCTAAAATCAAATACGCATGCAGCCTGCGCGACTCCGAAAAGCAGCGCGCGGCGGAGGGGCTCTTCTTTGCCGAGGGGCCCAAACTCTGCCTGGAACTGGCCAAAAGCTGCACGCCCCGGGCGGCCTATGCCACCGAGGCTGCGCTGCGCAAACACCCGGAACTGGCGGCGCTGGACCCGGCGCCGGTGACGCCCCCGGTGGCGGAAAAACTGGCCGGGACCAAAACCAGCCAGGGCGCGTTCGTGCTGTTCGAGATCCCCGCGCCCCCGCCGGATACCCTGGCCACGGCCCGCCGCCTGCTGGCGCTGGAAGGCGTGCAGGACCCCGGCAACGTGGGCACGCTGCTGCGCAGCGCCGCGGCCTTCGGTTTTGACGCCGTATTGCTGGGGCCGGGCTGCGCCGCCCCGTTTTCGCCCAAAACGCTGCGATCCTCCATGGGGGCGGCGGGGCGGCTGCCGGTGCTGCATACCGGCGACCTGCCCGCCTCGCTGCGTGTTCTGCGGGAGCGGGGCGTGACCTGTCTGGCCGCCGCGCTCTACCGCTCCCGCCCGCTGGAACAGGCGGGGACGGACTTCCCCGGCGGGCTCTGCGTGGTCATCGGCAGCGAGGGGCAGGGCCTGCAGGACGCCACGGTGCAGGCCTGCGACGCTGCGGTGCGCATCCCCATGACCGACCGGGTCGAAAGCCTGAACGCCGGTGTGGCGGGCAGCGTGCTGCTGTGGCATTTCCGCGGGGTGTGATATGGACAAGAAACTGGCCTGGCTCTGGCTGGCCGGGGCCGTCGGCTCCGGCTGCCAGTATGCCCGGGAACTGCTGGATCTTTGGCCGGACCCGGTAGAACTGTACGAGGCGCTGCACGGTATGCAGACGATGCCGCCCGCCTGCCTGAGCGATGCGGCGGCGGAGCAGCTGGCCGGCACCAGCCCCTATGATTACGAGGAATGCATGGACCACTGCCTGCTGACAGGGGTGTCCGTGCTGACCCCCGACGACGGCGCCTACCCGGCGCGGATGCGCGCCCTGCCCGATTTGCCCCTGGCGCTGTACGTCACCGGGGACCCGGCCTGCCTCAACGGCCGCCGCTACGCGGGGCTGGTAGGCACCCGCCGCCCCGACCCCTACGGGCGGCAGGCGGCCTATGACCTGGCGCTGGCCATGGCCAAGGCGGGGGTGGTCATCGTCAGCGGTCTGGCCGACGGGCTGGACAGCGAGGGCCACCGCGCCGCGGTGGAGGCAGGCGCGCCCACCGTGGCCTTCCTGGGCACGGCCATCGACAAGACCTACCCGGCCGCCAACCAGAGCCTGCGCCGCCGCATCGAGGAAGGCGGCGGGGCCGTGTGCAGCGAATATCCCCCGGGGTATCCGGGCAAGACAAAAGGGACTTTTCTGGCGCGCAACCGCCTCATCGCCGCCCAGGCCGAGGTGCTCTGCGTGGCGGAAGCCCGCACCCGCAGCGGCACCCTGAACACCGTCAGCCATGCCGAGCGCTACGGCCGCCCGGTGCTGGCGGTGCCGGGCAGCATCTACAGCGCGCTGAGCCAGGGCACCAACGAACTGCTGCGCACCCGGCGGGCCGGGGCGCTGTGCCAGGCGTCCGACGCGCTGGACTGCCTGGACCTGTGTGCGGACGCCGCCGTGCCGGAGCAGGCGGCCTTCACGCCGGAAGCGGTCAGCCCCGACGCCCGGGCGGTCTACGCCTGCCTGGGGCCTGCCGCGCAGGGGGTGGACGCCCTGTGTGCCGCCACCGGGCTGCCTGCCGGACGGGTGCTGGCGGCCTGCACCGAACTGGAACTGTACGGCGGTGCATCCGCCCTGCCGGGGCGGCGTTATATTGCATTGTGACTGCGGGCCGGGGCCCCGGTCAGAAAGAACAGGAGGAAGAGACTGTGGCAAAACTGGTCATTGTGGAATCCCCTGCCAAGGCAAAGACCATTGGCAAATACCTGGGCCGGAACTATAAAGTGACGGCCAGCATGGGCCATGTGCGGGACCTGCCCGCCAGCCAGCTGGGCATCGACATCGAGCATGGCTACGCCCCCAAATATATCACGATCAAGGGCAAGCAGAAGCTGGTCAAGGAGCTCAAAGCCGAGGCCAAAAAGTGCGACGGCGTGCTGCTGGCCACCGACCCGGACCGGGAAGGGGAGGCCATCAGCTGGCACCTGGCCAACATCCTGGGCCTGGACCCGTCGGAACCCAACCGGGTGACCTTTGACGAGATCACCAAGAAAGGCGTGCAGGAGGGCATGGCCCACCCCCGGGCCATCAACATGAACCTGTTCAACGCCCAGCAGGCCCGGCGGGAACTGGACCGTCTGGTGGGCTACAAACTCAGCCCCTTCCTGTGGCGCAAGGTGCGCCGCGGCCTTTCGGCGGGGCGTGTGCAGAGCGTGGCCGTGCGGCTGATCCATGACCGCGAGGTGGAGATCGAAAACTTCAAGCCCGACGAATACTGGAACATCGACGCCACCCTGCACCCCCAGGGCAGCCGGACCACCTTCGTGGCACGGCTGGCGGCGGGGGCCGACGGCAAGAAACTGACCGTCACCAACAAGGAGCAGGCGGACGCCATCGTGGCGGCGCTGGACGGCAAGGCCTACACCATCGCCAAACTGGAAAAAGGCAAGCGCCGCCGCCAGCCCGCGCCGCCCTTCATCACCTCGACCTTGCAGCAGGACGCCAGCCGTGCCTTCGGTTTTTCGGCCACCCGCACCATGCGCGCCGCCCAGACGCTGTATGAAGGCGTGGACATCGCGGGCCACGGCACCGTAGGTCTGATCACCTACATGCGTACCGACAGCCTGCGCATTGCCGACGAGGCCGCCGCGGCCGCCCGGCAGTTCATCGCGGGACGCTGGGGCGACAATTACGTCTGCAAGACCCAGCGCAAGTGGAAGTCCCGTTCCGCCACCGCCGCCCAGGACGCCCACGAAGCCATCCGCCCCTCCATGCCGGAACTGACCCCCGACGAGGTGGAGCAGAGCATCAGCGGCGACACCGCCAAGCTCTACCGCCTGATCTGGAGCCGCTTCATGGCCAGCCAGATGGCGGACTGCGTGCAGGATACCGTGTCGGTGACGATCGCGGCGGGGGACTACCTTTTCCGCGCCTCGGGCTTCCGGGTGGCTTTCGACGGCTTCACGGCGCTGTATGAGGAATCCACCGACGACAAGCAGAAGAAAGAGACCGCCCTGCCCGCCCTGGAGCAAGGGCAGGAACTGGCGCTCAAATCCCTGACGGCGGACCAGAAATTCACCCAGCCGCCGCCGCTCTACACCGAGGCCACCCTCATCCATGCGCTGGAAGAGAACGGCATCGGCCGCCCCTCCACCTATGCGCCCATCATCACCACCATCGTGGACCGGGGCTATGTGGAGAAGGACCAGAAAAAGCTCAGGACCACGCCGCTGGGCCGGGCCGTCAACCAGGTCATGCTCGAGCAGTTCCCCACGGTGGTGGACGTGAAGTTCAGCGCCGAGATGGAGAAAAAGCTGGACGTGGTGGAGGCCGGCAAGGCCGACTGGGTCCAGACGGTGGACGAGTTCTACCAGGGCTTTGCCAAAAGCCTGGAGGAAGCCGAAAAGAATATGGAGGGCAAGCGCGTCAAGGTGGAGGACATCCCCACCGACGAGATCTGCGAAAAATGCGGCCGCCCCATGGTCATCAAGTCGGGACGGTACGGCAAGTTCGTGGCCTGCTCCGGCTTTCCGGAGTGCCGCAACGCCCACCCGCTGGTCAAGGACACCGGCGGCCTGTGCCCTTTGTGCGGCGGCCACATGCTGGTGCGCAAAAGCGCCAAGGGCCGCATCTACTACGGCTGCGGCAACTACCCCCAGTGCAATTTCATGACCTGGGACGAGCCGGTGCCGGAAAAATGCCCCCAGTGCGGCGCGACGCTGTTTAAAAAGAAAGGCCAGCTCTACTGCGCCAAGGAGGGCTGTGGCTTCGTCAAGCCGATGGAAAAGAAGTAAAGCAGGACCAGGGGCGCGCCGGCGGTGACGGCCCGGAAAAGTCTGGAGGAACCATGCAAGTTACGATCATAGGCGCCGGGCTGGCCGGCTGCGAAGCCGCCCTCTGGCTGGCCGGCGCAGGGGTGCAGGTGGACCTGTACGAGCAGAAGCCCGTCAGGTTCTCCCCGGCCCATAAAAGCGAGGGCTTTGCGGAGCTGGTCTGCTCCAACTCCCTCAAGGCCGAGCGGCCGGACTCCGCCTCCGGCCTGCTCAAGCTGGAGATGCGCGCCCTGGGCAGCAGCCTGCTGCCCGCCGCCGATACCGCCCGGGTGGCGGCGGGCGGCGCGCTGGCCGTGGACCGGGACCAGTTCTCCCGGGAAGTGACCCGGCTGGTGGAAAACCACCCCAACATCACGGTCCACCGGCAGGAGGTCACCGCCCTCGACGAGAGCGCGCCGGTACTGGTGGCCAGCGGCCCGCTGACCGAAGGGCCGCTGGCCGCGGCCATCGCGGCCCTCACCGGCGACCGGCGGCTGAGCTTCTACGACGCGGTGGCCCCCATCGTCACGGCGGAAAGCCTGGACTGCGAAAAGGTGTTCGCCGCCTCCCGCTATGGCCGGGGCGAGGCCGACTACCTCAACTGCCCCTTCAATAAGGAGGAATACGAGGCCTTCCACGCCGCCCTGGTGGCGGCCGAGCGCGCGCCGCTGCACGACTTCGACGGCGGCCTGACCGTGTACGAGGGCTGCATGCCCATCGAGGTCATGGCCGCCCGCGGGGCCGATACCATCCGCTTCGGCCCGCTGCGGCCCGTGGGCCTGCGGGACCCCCGCACCGGCCACCGCCCCTGGGCCAACGTCCAGCTCCGGGCCGAGAACGCCGCCCGCACGCTGTACAATCTGGTAGGGTTCCAGACCAACCTCAAATGGGGCGAGCAGAAACGGGTCTTTTCGATGATCCCGGGCCTGGAACACGCCGAGTTCGTGCGCTACGGCGTCATGCACCGCAACACCTTCCTGGACAGCCCGCAGGTGCTGACGGAGCAGCAGTTCCTCAAAGACCACCCCAACGTCTTTTTTGCGGGGCAGATCACCGGCTTTGAAGGCTATATGGAAAGCGCGGCCAGCGGCCTGCTGGCGGCGCGGCAGATCCTGGCCCGGCTGCAGGGGCGCACGCTGCCCCCGCCCCCGGCCGAAACGATGTGCGGCGCGCTGCTGCGCTACATCACCACCCCCAACAAAGATTTCCAGCCGATGGGCGCGAACATGGGCATCCTGCCCCGCACGCCGGACATCGACGCCATCCGCGACAAGCGGGAACGCTACGCCGCGCTGTCGCAGGCCGCGCAGCGCGCCATGAATGAATGGGTAGAGGAGGACAAACCATGAAGATCCTGATCGACGCTATGGGCGGCGACAACGCGCCGCTGTGTGTTCTGCAGGGCGCGGCCCAGGCTGCGTCCGAATTCGGCGACGGCATGACCCTGGCGCTGCTGGGGGACGAGCAGGCCCTGCGGGACTGTGCGGCCGCAAACAAGATCGACCTTTCCCCTTTTGAGATCATCCCCTGCACCGAGGTCATCGACATGCACGACGACCCCGTCAAGGCGGCCCGCCACAAGACCGATTCCAGCATGGTCAAGGGCCTGACCATGCTCAAGAACGGCGAGGGCGACGCCTTCGTTTCGGCCGGGTCCACCGGCGCGCTGCACGTGGCCACCAGCCTGATCGTGCGCACCCTCAAAGGCATCAAGCGCCCAGCCCTGGCCACCCCGATGCCGGGAGCCAAGCAGGACTTCCTGCTGCTGGACTGCGGCGCCAACGCCGAATGCCGGGCCGAGATGCTCAACGCCTTCGGCACCATGGGCAGCGTCTATGCCGAGAAGGTCATGGGCCGCCCCGACCCCAAGGTGGCGCTCATCAACAACGGCGCCGAGGACACCAAGGGCACCCCCGTCTACCGGGAAGCCCACCAGCTGCTCAAGGCGAACCCCTGCATCCACTTTGCGGGCAACATCGAGCCCCGCTACATCATGGACGGCGAAGCCGACGTGGTGGTCTGCGACGGGTTCGTGGGCAACGTGGTGCTCAAACTCACCGAGGGCGTGGCCAAGACCCTGCTCTCGCTGCTCAAGAAAGTGTTCCTCAAGAACCTCGTCACCAAACTCAGCTACCTGGGCATCAAAGGCGGCCTGCAGGAGCTCAAGCGGATGCTGGACTCCGAGGAAGTGGGCGGCGCGCCGCTGCTGGGCGCGGCCAAACCCGTCATCAAGGCCCATGGTTCCAGCCGCGCCAAGGGCATCAAGAACGCCATCCGCCAGGCCAAGATCTGCGTCCGAAACGACCTGTGCGGCACCATGCAGACCGCGCTGAACGCCCTGACGGAATCATCAACGGGGGCAGCAGACGCGCACTGACCGCCGCAACCCATGTATCCCAAGAAAGGATGGACCCACCGTGCCTACCCGTAAACCCGAAGAACTGCAGCAGGTCCTGCACTACCAGTTCCGCAACCCCGCCCTGCTGCGCATCGCGCTGACCCACACCAGCTACGCCAACGAAAGCAAAGTCCCCACCACCCACAACGAACGGCTGGAATTCCTGGGCGACAGCGTGCTCTCGGTGGTGGCGGCGGACTATCTGTTCCACCAGTCCGACCGGCCGGAGGGCGAACTGACCCGCATGCGCGCCAGCCTGGTCAGCGAGGAAGCGCTGTTCCAGTTCGCCGGGGAGATCCGCCTGGGGGACTACCTGCGCCTGGGCCGCGGCGAGGAACTGGGCGGCGGACGCAGCCGCCCCAGCGTCGTATCCGACGCTTTCGAGGCGGTCATCGCGGCGCTCTACCTGGACGGCGGGCTGGAAGCGGCCCGCAATTTCATCCTGCCCTTCCTGAGCGAAGGCAAGACGGCGGAGGACGACTACAAGACCCGCTTGCAGGAGGTCGTGCAGCAGCGCCCCGGCGCCCATCTGCGCTATGAGGTCGAGGGCGAGACCGGCCCCGACCACGCCAAACAGTTCACCGTGGCGGTCTACCGCGACGGCGAACGCCTGGCCGAAGGCGTGGGCCGCAGCAAGAAAGCCGCCGAGCAGCACGCCGCGCAGAAAGCGCTGCGCGCCCTGCAGGCAAAAGGGTAAGGAGAAAGCATGCGCCTGAAAGAATTGGAGATCCAGGGGTTCAAGTCCTTCCCGGACCGCACCCGCATCACCATCGGCAGCGGGATCACCGGCGTCGTGGGGCCCAACGGCTCCGGCAAGTCCAACATCTCGGACGCCATCCGCTGGGTGCTGGGCGAGACCAGCTCCAAGCAGCTGCGCGGTTCCGGCAAAATGGAGGACGTCATCTTCGGCGGCACCCAGACCCGCGGCGCCATGGGCTATGCGGCGGTCACGCTGACCATCGACAACAGCGACCATGGCCTGGAGATGGACGCCGAAGAAGTTTCCATCGGCCGCCGGTACTACCGCAGCGGCAACAGCGAATATTCCATCAACGGCCAGAACGTCCGCCTCAAGGATGTGTACGAACTGCTGCTCAACACCGGCCTGGGCCGCGACGGCTACGCCATCGTCAGCCAGGGCCGCATCGCCGAGATCGTGGGCGCCAAGTCCTCCGAACGGCGGGAGATTTTTGAGGAAGCCTCCGGCATCGCCAAGTACCGCTACCGCAAAAATGAGGCCGAGCACCGTCTGGCCGCCGCCGAGAACAACCTGGAACGCCTGCGGGATATCCTGGGCGAACTGGAAAAGCGCGTCGGCCCCCTCAAGCGGGACAGCGAGAAGGCCCAGCAGTTCCTGGAACTGTCGGCCGCCCGCAAAAGCCTGGAAGTCACGCTGTGGGTGGACGCCATCCGCCGCGCCAACGAGTCCCTGCGGGACCAGCAGCGCAAGTATGAGGCCGCCCAGGCCGACTACGACCGCCTGAGCCGCCAGCTGGACGATTTCGACGCCCGCAGCGCCGCGCTGCGGGAACAGGCCCAGGCCCTGGTGCTGCAGGTGGAACAGGCCAACGCCGACATCCGCGCCGTCACCGAGGCCAACGCCGGCAGCGAGAGCGAAGCCGCCGTGCTGAAAAACGAGAGCGAACACGACCGTTTCCGCATCGACGAAGCCGCCGCCGAACTGGCCCGCGCCGGGGAAGGGCGGGAGAGCATCCAGCGGGAAGCGGAGGAGCATAAGACCGCCATCGCCGCCCTGCGGGAGGAGATGGCCCGCCTGGACGAGGGCGTGGCCGCCCTGCGGGGCGAGTTGCAGGCGTTGGAAGAAAAAGCCGCCGCCAGCGGCCGCCGCCGGGACGCGGTGGACGCCGCCATGGCCCGCCTGCAGGACACGGCTACCTCCGCCAAGGTGCGGGAGGCTGCCGCCCGGACAGCCGCCGAGGCCGCCCGGGCACGGCAGGCTTCCGCCGAGGAACAGGCCGCCCAGACCCGGGAGGCCGCCGCCCGCACCGAGAGCGAAACGGCCCGCGCCGCCCGCCGCCTGCAGGAAGCCGAGGAGGCCGTCACCCGCAATGAGAACATCAAGGCGGGGCTCCAGCTCAAGCTGGAAAGCCGCCGCCGCCAGCAGGCCGAAGCCGCCGACGCGCTGCAGAAAGCCGACCGGGAACGCTCCAACACCGAACAGCGCATCCATATCCTGGAGGAACTGGAACGCAGCATGGACGGCTACCAGCAGAGCGTCAAGAGCGTTATGCGGGCCGCCGGGGGCCGCCGCCTGCGGGGCGTCATCGGCCCGGTGGCGGGCATCCTCACCGTGCACAAAGGCTATGAGGTGGCCATCGAGACGGCGCTGGGCTATGCGCTGCAGAACATCGTGGTGGAGGACCAGGGCTGCGCCCGGGCCGCCATCGCCTTTTTGAAGGAGGAAAAGGCGGGCCGCGCCACCTTCCTGCCGCTGGATACCGTGCAGGGCAGCCGTTTCACCGGCCGCCTGACCGGCACCGCGGAGGTGGCCGCCGACCTCGTCGAAGCCGACCCCCGCTACCGCGCCATCGTGGACAACCTGCTGGGCCGCATCATCGTGGTGGAGGACCTGGCCGAAGCCTCGGCGGTAGCCAAAAACCTCAACTACCGCAACCGCATCGTCACCCGCGACGGGCAGGTCATCAACGCGGGCGGTTCCTTCACCGGCGGCTCCACGGCCCGCAGCGTGGGCGTGTTCAGCCGCAAGCAGGAACTGGAGACCCTGCGCGCCCGCCTGCGCAAGCTGGCCGAAAAGCACGCCGAAGCCGGCCGCGAACTGCAGGCCCGCAAGGCCGAGGTGGACAACCTTTCGGCCCAGCTGGCCGGGGCCGAAGCCGAGGGCATGAACGCCGCCTCCGAACGGCTGCGCGCCAGCCTGGACCTGGAACGTCTGAACAACGCCGCCGCCCAGTACGGCGAGACGCTGGCCTCCCTGCAGGCCGAGATCGAAGCCCAGCAGCGCGCCGCCGCCGAAAGCGAGGCCGCCCGCGCCCGGGCCGAGGAGGAGCGCCGCAAAGCCGAGGAGGAACTGGCCCGCTGCAACGACGAACTGGCCCGCCTGGGCGAGAGCACCGGCACCCTGGGCGCCGAGCGCGAGCGCATCACCGGCGAACTCTCCCAGAAGCAGATGCAGCGCCTTGCCAGCGAGAAGGACGTCAGCCTGCACGAAGCGGCGCTGCAGACCCTGCAGAGCCGCACCGGCGAGACCGAAGCCCGGGTACGGGAACTGCAGGCCAACATCGAGGCCGCGCGCGCGCGCATCGAGGCCAACGCCGCCAGGATCGCCGCCATCGAGCAGACCCGGAAAGAAAACCTCGAAAAGATCGCCGCCGCCGAGGCGCGCATCCGCACGGCCAGCGCCGCCCGCATGGAAAACGAGGCCGCCGCGGCCCGGCTGGGGCAGGAAAACCGCGCCCTCACCGACGAGCGGGAGCGTATGAGCGGCGAGATGGCCCGTCTGGCCGAGCGCCGCGCCGCCGCCGAGGCGGAACTCAACGATACCAACACCAAGCTGTGGGAGGAATACCAGCTCACCGATACCGAGGCCCGCGCCCTCTGCGTGCCCTTTGAATCGCTGACCGAGCTGCGCCGCCAGGTGGCCGAGACCCGCGGCAAGATCCGCGCCCTGGGCAATGTGAACGTGGGCGCCATCGACGAATACAAAGAGGTCAGGGAACGGTACGACTTCCTCAAGGCTCAGGTCACCGACGTGGAGAAGGCCAAGGCCGAACTCACCCGCATGATCGCCGAACTTTGCAGCGAGATGGAGGAACTGTTCACCACCAGCTTCAAGCAGATCAACCGCTATTTCGGCCAGATCTTCCGGGAACTGTTCGGCGGCGGGCATGCCCGGCTCTACCTTTCGGACGAAGCGAACGTGCTGGAATCCGGCATCGAGATCGAAGTCTCCCCCCCGGGCAAGGTCATCAAGAACCTCAGCGCCCTGTCGGGCGGCGAGCAGGCGCTGGTGGCCATCTCCATCTATTTTGCCATCCTCAACGTCAACCCCGCGCCCTTCTGCATCCTGGACGAGATCGAAGCCGCGCTGGACGACGTCAACGTCACCCGCTACGCCCAGTACCTGCGCCGCATGACCGAGAACACCCAGTTCATCGTCATCACCCACCGCCGCGGCACCATGGAGGCCGCCGACGTCCTCTACGGTGTGACCATGCAGGAGGACGGCGTCTCCAAGATCCTGCGTCTTGACCTCGAAAACGTCAGCACCGAACTGATCTCGTGACGCGCTCACGCTCAAAGAGGGCAACAGCCGCGCACGGGCGCCGCAGCGTCCGCCGGCAAGGGCGGGATCTGAGGACAAAACCCCTATTTTCAGTCTGCCAAGGAGGGCCCCATGTTTTTCTTTAAGAAACGCAACATTTCGGACAAAGAGTTTGAAGAACAGCAGAAGATGAAGCGCGGCCTGGAAAAGACCCGCACCGGCTTTTTCCAGAACATCCTCAACACCCTGACCAACTGCCAGATCGACGACGACCTTTATAACGACCTGGAGGAGCAGCTGATCCTGGCCGACGTGGGCCCGGTGTGCGCCGTGCGCCTGGTGGACGAACTGCGGGACGCGGTGGAGGACAACCACCTCAAGACCGGCGAGGAAGCGCTGGACGCCCTGCGGGACATCATCTGCCGGGAACTGACCCCCCGTTATCCGCTGGAACTGGACGGCCGTCCGGCGGTGATCCTGGTCATCGGCGTCAACGGCGTGGGCAAGACCACCACCATCGCCAAACTGGCCCGCCTGTACAAAGAGCAGGGCCGCAAAGTCATGCTGGCTGCGGGCGATACCTTCCGCGCCGCCGCCAGCGAGCAGCTGGAACTCTGGGCAGACCGCGCCGGGGTGCCGCTGGTGCAGGCCGGGCAGGGGGCCGACCCCGCCGCCGTCATCTTCGACGCGGTGCAGAGCGCCACGGCCCGCGGCTACGACATGGTCATTGCCGACACGGCGGGCCGCCTGCACAACAAGAAGGGCCTGATGGACGAATTGGGCAAGATCTCCCGCAGCGTCAAGAAAGCCAGCCCCGAAGCCAGCCTGGAAGTGCTGCTGGTGCTGGACGCCATCACCGGGCAGAACGCCATCAGCCAGGCGGAGGAATTCTGCCGGGCCGCCGGGGCCACCGGCGTGGTGCTCACCAAGCTGGACGGCACCCCCAAGGGCGGCTGCGCCGTCAGCGTGTGGGAGAACCTGGGCCTGCCCATCCGCTTTGTGGGCGTGGGGGAGAAGATCGACGACCTGATGCCCTTTGACGCCGAGACCTTTGTGGAATCCCTGCTGCCCGAAGTCCCCACCCGTAAGGAGGATACCTGATATGCTGATCTGTGCCGCCAGCAACAACGCCGGAAAACTCAAGGAACTGCGCCGCATCCTGGAACGGATGGGCCACGAAGTCAAAAGCCTGCGGGAACTGGGCATCGGCCTGGACCCCGAGGAGACCGGCGCCACCTTTGCCGAGAACGCCCGCATCAAAGCCGAAGCCTTCTGCAAGGCCAGCGGCCTGCCCACGGTGGCCGATGACTCCGGCCTGTGCGTGGACGCCCTGGGCGGCGCGCCCGGCGTTTACAGCGCCCGCTATGCCGGACGTCACGGCGATGACGACGCCAACAACACCAAACTCCTGCGGGAGATGGAGGAGATCCCGACGGGGCAGCGGACCGCGCGGTTCGTTTCGGCGGTGTGTTTCATGCTGCCCGGCGGCCGCGCCCTGACGGTGGAAGGGGAGTGCCCCGGTTCCATCGCCTTTGCACGCGCCGGGACCAACGGCTTCGGCTACGACCCGCTGTTCGTGCCCGATTATGTGGGCCTGCCCGGCGGGGCCGTTGCGCCCAACACCACCCGCCGCAGCTACGCCGAACTCACCGACGCAGAAAAGGACGCCGTCAGCCACCGCGGCCGCGCCATGGAAAAGCTGGCCGCCGGGCTGCCCGCATTCCTGGAACAGAATTGATACATTCCTGAGGTATAAAAGGAGACGAAAGATGCTCAACAGCAAACAGCGCGCCGCCCTGCGCGGCGCCGCCAACTCTCTGGAACCCGTATTCCTCGTCGGCAAAGGCGAGATCGACGAGACCCTCATCCGGGGCGTGGCCGACTGTCTGGCCGCCCGGGAACTCATCAAGCTCAAAGTGCTGGAGACCAGCAGCTATACCCCGCGGGAAGCCGCCGACGCGCTGTGCGAAGCCACCGGCGCCGACTGCGTGCAGGTCATCGGCCGCAAATTCGTGCTGTTCAAGCGCAAACCCAAGGAGAGCGCCTACGCCGCGCTGCTGGAAAAATAAGGTGCGCCCTTCGGGCTGCGTAAGTCGTGGCCTCCTGACGGCGCAGCTGCGCCGCAGGAGCGCGGATTTTGAATGTTTTAGACGAACTGAAAATGAAGATCCTTCTGTTCGGCGGGACCTTTGACCCGCCCCATAACGGACATATGAACAACCTGCGGGCCGCACTGGCGCTGGTCCGCCCCGACAAGGCCGTCGTCATGCCCGCGGGCGTACCGCCCCACAAGGCGGCCAGCGCCACCCCCGGCGCGGTGCGCCTTGCCATGTGCGCCTGCTTCGCGGCGGTGTCGCCGGTGGTGGAAATCAGCGACTGGGAACTTTGCCGCCCCGGGCCCAGCTATACCGTCGATACGCTGGAAATGCTGGCAGGGCGCTACCCCGGCGCGGACCTCTACCTTGCTGTGGGCGGCGATATGCTGCTGAGTTTCACCCACTGGCGCCGCTGGCAGGAAATTCTGCAGAGGTGTACCCTGGTGGTGGAAAGCCGCGCCCCCGGGCAGGACGGCGCCTTGCGGCAGGCCGCCCGCCGCCTGACGGAAACAGCCGGGGGCCGGGTGCTGTTTGCCGGGGCGGTCAGCTACCCCTGCGCATCCAGCGACCTGCGCAGCGGCAAGATCCCGCGCAGCCGGTGGCCCGCCCTGCTGCCGGAGCCGGTGCTGCGCATTATTGAGGAACAGGGCCTTTACCGCCCTGCAAACGCCCCGCAGCCGGGCAAGGAGGAAGCGCCGTGACAACAGAGGAAGCCAAACGTCTGGTCAAACCGCGCCTGAGCGCCAGACGCTGGACGCACACCAAAAATGTAAAAAAAATGGCAGTCAGGCTGGCGCAGCGCTGGGGCGCAGACCCCGAAAAAGCGGCTGTGGCGGCCTATCTGCACGACAGCGCCAAGGAACTGCCCCGGGCGGAACTGTTGCAGATTTTTGCCGACAATGCTATAATAGCAGAAAATGCCCCGGCGCGCCCGGCCGCCATCTGGCACGGGATCGCCGCCGCCATTCTGGCGCAGACCCGTTGGGGCGTGGACGATCCCGAGATCCTCTCGGCCATCCGCTGCCATACCACCGGCAAACCCGGCATGGGCCTGCTGGACAAGATCCTCTATCTGGCCGATATGACCAGCGCCGAACGCGACTGGCCCGGCGTGGAGGAACTGCGCGCCCTGGAAATGGAAGATCTGGACCGGGCATTGTGCCGGGCCCTGAAACAGAGCATTGATTTTGTAGAAGAAAAAGGCGGCGCCCTCGACCCCGAGAGCGTGGCCGCTTACGAGTATCAAAAGGCGCAGGTCGACCGCTGACAGGCTGCGCCCCGACTGTAAAACGCTGAACACAGGGAGGAAAACGCCCATGAGCGAACCGCGTAAACTCCATACCAACGGCGCGTCCGGGCGGCAGGGTGCCGCCGGTTCCGGGCTGTCGGACCAGGATCAGTACGAAGCCGCCCGCCGCCGCGCCCAGCAGATGGCCAACCAGAATGCCCAGCGCCGGGGGCTGCAGCAGCCTGTGCGCATGGCGCAGGGCCGCACGATCCGCCAGACCCCGCCCCCCCAGGCGGTGCAGGAGCCGGAACCGATGCCGGCGGAGGAACTGACCCCGCCCGTGCAGGAGCCGGAAGCCCCGCGGGAACTGACCCACGCCCAAAAGCAGGCGATGGCCTACCGCGCGGCAGCCGAACGCAAATACGGCAACACCGTGCGCTTCCCGGCCCAGCGCCGCACCGTGAACACGGCTTCCCGCCAGCAGGTGCAGCGCACGGTCCGGCAAAGCGCCGCGCCCCGTCAGGCGCCCCGCCCGGAAGAAAAGCCCCCTGTTGCGGGCGGTATTCGGATGGAGGAGGACCTCACGGCCCGCCGCGCCCCGGCGGACGCCCCGCAGGAAAAATCTACCTACCGCGCGTCCAAAAACGGCGGCAAGGCCGGCGGCGGTAACGGCGGCAAGCCCCCCCGGGACGGCGGCGTCCCCCCTGCCGGAAAGAGCGGCAAGGGCAAAAAAGGCGGGGACGGCGCAGGCCCCTACACGGGCAAGGGCAAAAAGAAGAAAAAGAAGGGCCTGTGGTGGAAGATCCTGCTGGTGACCTTCCTCATCATCCTGATGATCTTCGGCGGCGCCTACGCCTTCATCATGGCCTCCATCGCGCCTCCCAGCGGCATCACCCTCAGCGAACTCATCAACACGCCCAAGGAGTTCCAGGGCAAGGAGCTGAACATCCTGGTCACCGGCGTGGACCGTTCCAGCACCGGGAACCTCTCCGCCGGCGCCGCCAACGATTCCAACGTCAACGACGGAATGACCGATATGATCCTCTACGTCCATTTCAACAACGAAACGGGCGAACTCAAGATGCTGCAGATCCCCCGCGATACGATCGTCAGCACCGACCGCAGCGTGGCCAGCAACTACCGCATCAACTCGGTGGCCAAGACCCAGGGATCGGATAACAACAACAATATGGCGGCCCTCTGCGAACTGGTGGCCGACCAGCTGCAGGTGCCCATCGACGGCTATATGACCATCCGGCTGGAGATGCTCACCGAACTGGTGGACCTGTTCGGCGGCGTTGAAATCAACGTGCCGTTTGACGTGGATTATGCCGCTATCGGCGAAGGCGACAGCGTTATCAGGGCCGGTTATCAGACATTGAACGGCGAAGCGATGGAGTTCCTGCTGCGTGCCCGTAAGATTTACCCGGACGGCGATATCGGCCGTCTGAACATGCAGCGCCAGTTCTACGCGGCGCTGTTCCGCAAGCTCAAGAGCATCGGCAACATCTGGGACGTGGCCCGTCTGGCCCCGGCCGTCCTCAATTATATGGAGACCGACCTCAGCGCTTCCCAGCTGGTCAGCTTTGCGGTCAGCCTGCTCAACGTGGATTCCTCCAAGATCATGATCTGCCAGCTGCCGGTCAAGATGGGGGCAAAGTATAACGACGAATCGGTGGTCTACCCGGCGCGCCAGGAGGACGCGGATCTTCTGAACCAGTATTTCCGCGAGAATACCGGCCCCGTGGACGCCAGCGAACTGAATGTCTGCGACAGCGTTTCCGAACTGGGCTTCGACGTCAGCGGTTTCACCGCCACCGACCCCAACATCCAGGTCATGGGCGGCCTGATGGAAGAAGCTGACGACGCCCAGCACAACAACAACCTCGACGGCTCCAACCAGGTCGTCGACGTGACCGAGAGCGAGAGCACCAGCGCCTCCCCGGACAGCAGTCCCGGGGACAGTTCCAGTGACTCCGCCGCCTGATTTCTGAAACAGGAGAACCCTTACTATGGAGAGCAGAGAACTTGCCATCCGTCTGGCCCGCGCGCTGGACGCCAAAAAAGCCCTCAACGTCCACATCCTGGCCGTGGAGGATCTGACCACCGTGACCGAATACTTCGTCATCGCCACCGGCACCTCCACCACCCATGTGGGGGCCCTGGCCGACGAGGCGGAGTTCCAGCTGGAGCGCCAGGGCGTCCGCGTCCTGCGCACCGAAGGCCATGACGGCAAGCGCTGGGTGCTGCTGGACTACGGCAGCGTCATCGTGCACGTCTTTACGCAGGAGGCGCACGACTATTACGACCTGGAGCACCTCTGGGCCGACGCAGCCCCGGTGCCTGCCGGCGAGTGGATGGAAGAAAATCAAGAGGCTGCCGAATAAAGCGGCCGCAGTGGGGAGAGAAACGATAGTGAAGTACGATTTCAAATCTGTTGAGGCCAAGTGGCAGAAAGTCTGGCAGGACGAGCACACCTTCCATGCCGAGATCGACCACAGCAAGCCCAAATTCTACGCGCTGGTGGAGTTCCCGTACCCGTCGGCGGCGGGCCTGCACGTGGGCCATCCGCGCAGCTATACGGCGCTGGACATCGTGGCGCGCAAAAAGCGGCAGTGCGGCTACAACGTCCTGTACCCCATGGGCTGGGACGCCTTCGGCCTGCCCACCGAGAACTACGCCCTGAAAAACCATATCAACCCCGAGATCGTCACCGCCAAAAACGTGGCGCGGTTCAAGAGCCAGCTGCAGGCGCTGGGCCTTTCCTTCGACTGGGACCGTGAGGTCAACACCACCGACCCCGACTACTACAAGTGGACCCAGTGGATCTTCCTGCAGCTGTACAAGCACGGGCTGGCCTACAAAAAGGCCACCACCGTCAACTACTGCACCGGCTGCAAGGTGGTCCTTGCCAACGAGGAAGTGGTCAACGGCGTCTGCGAGCGGTGCGGCAGCCCGGTGGTGCAGCGTGTCAAGAGCCAGTGGATGCTCAAGATCACGGCCTACGCCGACCGCCTCATCGACGACCTGGACGATGTGGACTACATCGAGCGGGTCAAGACCCAGCAGCGCAACTGGATCGGCCGCAGCCACGGCGCTGAGATCAACTTCGACACCACCGCCGGGGACACCCTGACGGTCTACACCACCCGCGCCGATACGCTGTTCGGCTGCACCTATATGGTCGTTTCGCCCGAACACGCCTACATCAAAAAGTGGGTGGAAGCGGGCCTGATCCGCAACCCCGGGGCCATCGCCGCCTATCAGGAGGAAGCCGCCCGCAAGTCCGACTTTGAGCGCACCGAACTCAACAAGGAAAAGACCGGCGTCAAGATCGAGGGCGTGGAAGCCGTCAACCCGGTCAACGGCAAGCAGGTGCCCATCTTCATCTCGGACTACGTGCTGGCCACCTACGGCACCGGCGCCATCATGGCCGTGCCCGCCCACGACACCCGCGACTGGGAGTTCGCCACCAAGTTCGGCCTGCCCATCATCGAGGTGGTCAAAGGCCCCGCCGAAAGCCACCTGGATCAGGAGGCGTTCACCGATGTGGCCACCGGCACGCTGGTGAACTCCGGCTTCCTGGACGGCCTCAGCGTGGAGGACGCCAAGGAAAAAATGTACGCCTGGCTGGAAGAAAACGGCAAGGGCCACAAGCAGGTCAACTTCAAACTGCGGGACTGGGTGTTCAGCCGCCAGCGCTACTGGGGCGAACCCATCCCCATGGTCTACTGCGAAAAATGCGGCTGGCAGCCCCTGCCCGAGAGCGAACTGCCCCTGCGCCTGCCCGAGATCACGGACTTTGAACCCGGCGAGGACGGCGAAAGCCCCCTGGCCCGCCATACCGAGTGGGTCAACACCA
>NBJMC04201__coassemble_488_pt1 | contig 30991 bp, 26 predicted proteins | sample NBJMC04201__metabat2_high_PE_018 | metagenome-assembled genome bin NBJMC04201 | reverse complement strand
GCCGCAGGCAAAGCGGGTGCGCATGTTGGTGTCGCCGAAGGTGAAGATGGGGCCGTCCTCATTGACGCCCTCGGCCGCCACGAACTTGAAACGGCCGTCCCTGTCCTGGGTGATGCCCAGGTAGGTCACGGGGCCCAGGTGGGGGTAGAACTGGGTCAGGTAGCCGCCGCCGGTCTTGCCGTGAAATACCGGCACGATCTTCATAGTGGGCTTTTTGGCGGAAATATCGGCGTCGCCGGAGCCGGAATGGCCGATGATGCAGATGTCCTTATCAAAGTCGATGGAATACATCTCGGACAGCTGGCCGGTGCCGGCGATGGTCTTGAGGATGGACATGGCCATGGCCACCTTGATGTCGCCCTCCACCGCGCAGGCCACGCCCTGCTTGATGAGCATGGAGAAGGCGGGGATCAGCATGGAATCCAGCACGCCCGCCTTGCCTTTGGCGAAGCCGTCGTAGTGGGAGGCGATGAAGGCGATCTTTTCATCCTTGACCCACTGTTCAAAGGCGACGACGTAGCGGGCCATATCCCAGACCTTCTCCACGGTGCCGCCGCCCTCGATGTCGAAGGTGTCCAGGATGTCCTGGGCCTTGGCGCGGATGGCGCCTTCGTCGGTGACGCCGTCGGCGATGGCCCACATCTTCTCCCAGTCAAACTGCTTGGTGTACAGCCACATGCGGTGGTAGAGGTTGGTCTCGTCGATGTACAGATCCATCATGCCGGGGTAGGGGCGGCCGATCTGGGCGAGGTTCAGGTCGCGGAAACGGCGGCGCACCTGGGCGGCCTTGCACCAGCTTTCGATCTCAGCCTGTACGGCGGGGTCGCCGCCCTCCACCACGCCGGTGATGACGGCGTGGCGTTTTCCGGCGCGTTCCAGGTCGGCCACCATCTCGCCCACCGCGCCGCAGGCGTACAGTTCACCCAGCCAGGTGGGGGTGTCGGTGTGGGCGTAGTCGGGGGCGCGGCGTTTCTGCACGTTCACCAGCACCACCGGCACGTCGAGGTCCCGCACGGCGGGCAGCATGTTGTAGGAGGTGGCGTAGGTCAAAAGCTGCAGAATGACCAGGTCTACGTCGGCGGCGCGGAACTTGTCGCCTGCTTCCTGGCTTTTCTCCTTGGTGGTGACGATACCGCCGTCGATAAGCTCCACCGTGCCGGGAAGGGTCTTTTTGAAATCGGCATACTGGGCCTCGAATTCGGGCACCAGGCTGGGGAACTGGGGCAGATACGCGCCCAGGGCAATGGCGAACACGCCCGCCCGGGCTTTGGTCTCCACTAACGGTTTGGTCATTGGGGAAATACCTCCTTGATCGTAAAACTCTGTTTGATCGCATCCCGGGCGGCCTGCAGATCGGGATATTCGCCGGATGCGAGGAACTGTACCATCAGGTTGCCCAGGGCGGTGCCCTCGGTGGGGCCTGCGTAGACCGGCAGCCCGGTGGCGTTGGCGGTCATCTGGTTCAGGTGGCCGTCCTGGCTGCCGCCGCCCACGATGTTCAGGCTGGTGCAGGCCCTGCCGGTCAGGCCCTGCAGTTCTTCGACCGCGCGGCGGTAATCGCGGGCCAGCGAGTTGTAGATGGTCTGCATGAGCTGGCCGGTGGTCTCGGGGCGGGGGTACCCGGCTTCGGCGCAGGCGGCTTTGACCTCCTCGATCATGCTGCGGGGCGCGAGGAAGCGGTCATCCCCGGTAAAGACGACGCCGGGGAAATCTGCGGCCTCCTGCGCGGCGGCGATCAGTTCGGGGAAGGACGGACGCGCGCTGTCCGGGGCCTGCCCGCCCAGTTCCCGCCGCACGCTCTGGATCATCCACAGCCCCATGATGTTCTTGAGGTAGCGGTAGGTCCCGCCGTAGCCGCCCTCGTTGGTAAAGTTGGCGGCGGCGCTGGCCGCGCTGGTGATGGGAACGGGGTTCTCCACCCCCAGCAGGCTCCAGGTGCCGCTGGAAAGGCAGACCGCGTTTTCGTCCCGGGCGGGCACGGCCAAAAAGGCGGAGCCGGTGTCGTGGGTGGCGGGCAGCAGCACGGTACAGTCGAAACCGACCGCCTCCCGGACCGCAGCGGTAAAGCGGCCGAGGACCTGCCCCGGCATGCGGATAGGCTGGAAGATGCCCCGCGGCAGACCCAGCCTGGCGATGAGTTCATCGTCCCAGTTCCGGCTTTCGGCCCCCACCAGCGCGGTGGTGGAAGCGTTGGTGTATTCGTTGGCGGCCACGCCGGTCAGCTTGTAGTTCAGGTAATCCGGCACCATCAGGAAGGTCCGGGCCGCGGCCAGTTGCTCGGGATGCTCCCGCTTGAGGGCGGTGAGCTGATAGGCGGTGTTGAAGGGCTGGTACTGGATGCCGGTGCGGGCATAGTGCTCGGCAAAGGGCAGCACCGGCTCCAGGCGGGCCCGTTCGCCCTCGGTCCGGCCGTCCCGGTAGGCCACCGTGTCGCCAAGGACGCCGCCGTTTTCATCCAGCAGCACAAAGTCCACGGCCCAGGTGTCGATGCCCAGCGTAGCGGGGACGTACCCGGCGGCCCTGCAGGCGCGCAGGCCCTCCAGCACGCTGTTCCACAATGCGTCCATGTCCCAGCACAGGTGTCCGTTTTTGGTGACCAGGCGATTCTCGAACCGATAGACCTCTTTCAAGTGCATACGGCCGTTTTCCACCCAGCCCAGGATGTGCCGGCCGGAGGATGCGCCGATGTCGATGGCAAGATGACAGATCAATGGGGCCACCTCTCCTTTCTGCTTGTTACCCTCATTATAACGAACGCAGAAGCAAAAAATAAGCGCGTGATTTAAAATAAAATCACGCGCTTATTTAACATGCGGGCCGCTATTTGTCGGAGTTGCACAAACGGTCCCGGTATTCTTTCGGCGTTATGCCGAACTGCTTTTTATAGATGCTGTAAAAGTAGCTGGTGGTTTCGTAGCCTACCGCCTCGGCGACGGCCTGCACGGACAGCGGGGTGGTGCGCAGCATCTGCTGCGCGCGGTCGAGGCGCTTCTGCTGCAGCAGTTCTTTGAACGTGCTGCCGGTGGCACGGCGGATCAGGGCGCTCAGATAGGGCAGCGACACATGGAAGGTCTCCGCCACGCGGGACAGGCTGGCGTCCCGGCAGTCGTCCTCGATCTCCCGCAGGGCGGCCAGCACCAGCGGGCTGCCCTGGCCGGGTTCCCGCTGTACCTCGATGCAGTCGTGATGGTCCAGCAGGTCCAACAGCAGCAGGGCCATGCGCATTTGGTTGGCGCGGCGGGCGCCCGGTTCGTTGTTCAAAAGGCTCCATACCATGCTCTCCACCAGGTTCTGCACAGGCAGCAGGTCCGCGGTGTGGCAGAGCAGGTGGGTGATCTCGGAACTGCCGGTTTTCAGCGTGCCCAGCAAAAAGCGGCCCAACAGGTTGGAGGTGCCCACGATTTGAAAGGCAAAGTCAAAAAACTGCGGCAGAATGATAAAGTTCACCGCCACATCGCCCACCTCGGCCCGCTGGATGGCGTGGCTGGCCCGCTGGTTCAGAAACAGCAGCTCCCCCGCCTGCAGATGCACGGGGCTGCCGCCGATCAGGTGGGTGGTCTGCCCGGTACACATATACATGATCTCCACATAGTCGTGGCTGTGGCGGGGAAACGCCACGAAGCGGGTGTGGGGGCGTATGGTGATCAGCTGCCCCTGCCGCAGCAGTTTGGCAGCCTCGATCTCAAAGCCGTGGCCGGTGGCGTACAGCGTGCGGTCCAGCGCTTCGCCGTCCCGCAGGCGCTGTTCTTCCGGCGTGATGCGGGCCAGGGCGTGGATGATGGCGGGGTCCATGGATACCAACTCCTTCACGCCTCTATCTTATCAGAGGAAGGCACGGCTTGTCCAGTGCCGGGGGCTCAACGGCGTGCCGGCCGGCCGCGCTTTTTGGCCTTGGTCCGGCGGGGACGGGCGGCGCGGCGGCTCCAACGTTCGGACGATGCCAGCAGCAGGGCGGTGACGGCCAGCGTGAACAGCAGCCCTGCGGCGGACAGCAGAGGCTGCGGCTGCGTAGTAGCGCCGTTGTATTCCTGCATATCGAACCCCGCCAGGATCAATGCGGCGGAGAAGGGATAGAAGGACAGCAGGAACCCGCTTTTGAAGAACAGGATGCTGTACCCCAGAAAAAAGGTGGCGATGGACCCGGCCAGATATGCCCCGCGCAGCTGCCCAAACAGCAGCGCCGGCGGCAGGCAGGCCAGCCCGGTGGCGCAGGCCGCCGCGACGATCTGCGCAAAACCGGGGAGCGCGGCCTCCAGCGTCAGCCCCGGCAGGTCAAAGACCGCCCCGGCCAGCAGCGTCGCCGCGCAGCTGTACAGGCCGAACGCCAGCGCCAGGCATTCGACTACCAGCAGCTTGGCCCCCAGCAGCGCCGGCATGCGCAGCGGAACGGTCAGCAGATTTTTGGCTGTGTCCTGGGCGTTTTCCCGGTCGATGAGCCAGCCGCCGATCATGACCAGCGAGATGGGCAGAAAGATCTGGGTGTTGCCCCAGACCACGTTGGCGCACAGATGCGCAAAATCATAGTTGGGGTCGCGCAGTTCCGGCTCCATGATGAGCTGGGTGCCGTACTGCACCAGCGGGCAGAGGGCCAGCGCGACCACGCCTACCAGCAGGATCTGGCAGCGGCGCAGTTTGAGCCATTCGGTGTGAAATATGCGCATGGATCAAGACCTCCTTTCAGGCTTCCTGCCGCCGGTAAGCCCAGGCGATCAGCGCGGTCCAGAAAACGGCTTCCAGCGCGGAGATGCCAAAAGCGGCCGGGGTGCTGACTGCATGCTCCAGAATCATCTGCACCAGCGGCGGCTGTTCGCCGGGGCTCAGAAAGGGCGTATACCACCGCAGGCTCAGCGCGCCGGGGATCAGCGTCCCGGCGTTGAAGCCGAGCGGTACGGCGGTCAGTCCTGGCAGGGCGGTGGGAACGATGTAGTTGACCATGGTGTAGAAAAAGGTGATGATGACCGACAGGATGTAGCTTTTGTTGAGCAGCACCACCAGCAGGATGCAGGGCAGCGCGCCCGCCCACATAAGCACGCCTTGCCCCAGGCAGACGGCGAACAGGGGCCAGTAGCCCACCGGCTCCCATCCCTGGCAGAGCAGCAGGAACAGCGTGACCAGCGCGCCGACCGCCATGAACAGCACCGCGAAGAGCAGCAGGACCAGCAGTTTGCAGACCGCCAGCATACCCCGGCCCACCGGGACGCAGGCCAGGTTTTTCATGGTATCGTAGTCCTGTTCAGCGAACAGCAGGTGCGAGGCCAGCACCGCCACTGCGGGGATCAGCACCAGGTAGGCGCTCAGCTGGATCATGGTGGCCAGCGACTGGATCACCGCCGTTTCACTGTCCGGCGGGTCGGAGAGGAACAGGGCGAAGGCCAGCGGCAGCAGCACCGAGGAAGCCGCCAGCACCAGAAACAGCGGCTTGCGCTTCAGCTTGGCAAACTCGCAGCGGGTATACACAAACAGTTCAGCCAATGCCTTCACCCCCTGTCACGCGCTTGAAATAGTCTTCCAGCGTGTCCTCGCACAGATGGGCGTCGCGGACCGTCAGCCCGGCCTGCACGAAGGCTTCCACCGCGCGGCCCGCGTCCAGCCGGTCGCCGGGGACCGTCAGTTCCTGTGCGTTCACCAGCTGGAGATCCTGCACGCCCAGCCGGGTGTAGAGCAGCCGGGCGGCGGCGCGGGCGTCCGAAACGGTAAAATGCAGATACCGTCCGTTCTTCTGTTCCAGCTGCTGCAGGCTTTCCTCCTCCAGCAGCACGCCATGGTCGATGATGCCGATGTCGTCGGCCAGCAGCGCGATCTCCGAAAGGATGTGGCTGGAAATCAGGATGGTCTTGCCCCGTTCTTCGCACAGGCTGCGGATGAACTGCCGCACCTCGGCGATGCCGATGGGGTCCAGGCCGTTGATGGGCTCGTCCAGGATCAGCAGTTCCGGGTCGTGCATGATGGCCAGCGCGATGGCCAGGCGCTGCTTCATGCCCAGGGAATACTGGCTGAACAGCTTTTTGTCCCGGTAGGGCAGGCTGACCATGTCCAGCGCGGCATGGATAGCCTGCTCCGGCCGGGGCAGACGGCGCAGAATGGCGAAGATGCGCAGGTTCTCGCTGCCGGTCAGGTTGGGGTAAAACCCCGGGGATTCGATCAGGCTGCCGGTCCGCGGCAGGACGCTGCGGGCTTTGTCCGGCATGGGCTGGCCGAAGATGCGGATGCTCCCGGCACTGGGGCGGGTCAGGCCCAGCAGCATCCGCATGGTGGTGGTCTTGCCCGCGCCGTTGCGGCCCAGCAGCCCGTAGATGCGCCCGGGCCGCACATGCAGAGAGAGGTCCTCCACGCTGCGCTGTTCGCCGTAGCGTTTGGTCAGGCCCCTGGTCTCAATGATATACTTCACGATACAAACCTCCTTCGAGTTCGCGTGTTCCCTTGGCTGACAGCCTCAGTATACGGCGCGGGCCTTGAACGCCGATGGAGGCTTGCTTGAATTTACCTTGAGATCGCCCCCGCCCACCTTGGCGGCGGGGCCGCGCCGGGGTATAATGGAGAAAAACCGAGAAAAGGGGGCGCTTTTGGTGAAGCAGGCGTCGATTTTGGTGGTGGACGACGAAGCGGCCATTTTGGAGATGATCCGCACGATCTTTGCGCAGGCGGGGTACCGAAACGTGAGCACAGCGGCGGACGCGGCAGGGGCGCTGGGCATCCTGCGCCGCAAAATGCCGGACCTTCTGATCCTGGACGTGATGCTGCCCGGTGAGATGGACGGCTTCGGCCTGCTGCGCGAGGTACGGGCCGTCAGCCGGGTGCCGGTGCTGATGCTGACCGCCCGCGGCGAGGCCGCCGACCGCGTGGCGGGGTTCGAGCAGGGGGCGGACGACTACCTCGTCAAGCCCTTTCTGCCCCAGGAACTGCTTTTGCGGGTGCAGGCCATCCTGCGGCGTGCCTACCCGGAGCAAAACCGCTGCGTCAGGCTGGTGGATGCCGTGGTGGACCTGGACCGGGCGGAAGTCCGGCGCCCCGGCCGTGCCGAATCCATCCAGCTGACGGCCAAAGAATACGCCCTGTTCTGCAAACTGGCCGAGAACGCGGGCCGCATCGTGACCATCGGCGCGCTGTGCCAGACCGTCTGCGGCGAGATCTGGCAGGGGTACGAGAACACCCTGATGACCCACATCCGCCACCTGCGGGAAAAACTGGAAGCCGACCCCTCCGCGCCGCGTTCGCTGCTGACAGTGCGGGGCCTGGGCTACCGGCTGATCGTGGAACGGGAGGAGGATGCGCCGTGACCGCACAACGGTTTTTCCGCCGGTATTTCCTCACCGGCATCGGGCTGATCCTGCTGTTTCTGGTAGCCAACGGGGTCATGCTGCTGGGACTGAGCATGGCAATCGACCGGGTGTCGGCCTTCCGCGCCCCGCTGGACGAACTGGCCGCCTGCGTGCAGGCGGAGGGTGGGGGCTACCGCGTGCGGCAGGCGGAGATCACGGCACTGCTGGAGGGCAGCGGCCTGCCCTGGGCGATGGTCCTGGACGCGGAGGGCGGTGTCGTCTGGTCCTGGCAGCTGCCGCCGTCGCTGCGCCGCGACTACACGGCGGCGGACGTCGCCCGCTTCAGCCGCTGGTATCTGGAGGATTACCCGGTGCTGGAACGGGTACTGGACGGCGGCGGGCTGCTGGTGGTGGCCGGGGATAAGGACCGGCTGGTGCGCCTGGGCCTCAGCAACCTGATGAGCCTGGGCGGGGTGCGCACGATGCTGTACGGCGGCCTGGGCATCGTGGCGGCCAACCTGCTGCTGGTGGTGGCGCTGTTCTGGCGCAGCACCCGCCGCATGGAGCAAAGCGCCGCGCCGCTGATGGAGGGCATCGGCAAGATCGCCGCCGGGCAGCCCGCGGCTTTGCCGGAGACCGGCGAACTGGCCCCGGTGCAGAAAGCGCTGAACCGGGTCAGCGCCCAGATGGCGCGGCGGGACGCCGCCCGGGCGGAATGGATCAACGGCATCTCCCACGATGTGCGCACGCCGCTCTCGGTCATACTGGGCTACGCGGGCACCCTGGCCGCCGATCCGTCGCTGCCCCCGGCGGCCCGGCAGCAGGCGGGCATGATCTGCGCCCAGGGGGAACGGCTGCGGGATCTGATCCGGGATCTGAACCTGGTCTCGCAGCTGGAATACTCTATGCAGCCGCTGCAATGGCGGCACCTTGACCCGGTGGAACTGGCGCGGGGCGTGCTCTCCGAACTGCTCAACGGCGGGCTGGACAGCCGCTATGCGCTGGAACTGCAGACCGCCGGACGGGAAGATACCATCGAGGGAGACCCGGCCCTGCTGGCGCGTGCGCTGGAAAACCTGGTGCGCAACAGTATCCGCCACAACCCCGGCGGCTGCACGGTCACGGTGACGGTGGACCGGGAGCCGGAGACCTGCCGCTTCACCGTGCAGGACGACGGCGTGGGCATGACGGCCGCCGCCATGGAGCGGGCCAACGCCGGGCAGTTTGAGGCCGCCCAAAACGGGGCGCAGCACGGGTTCGGCCTGCGGCTCGTATACGGCATCGCCGCGGCCCACGGGGGGACCATGGCCTGCCGCCCGGTCCGGCCCACCGGGCTGGAAGTGACGATCACCCTCCCGGCGGCCAGGGCGCGGGACGGCACGGCCCCGGCGTAAAAATGCGCCGCCGGCTGTGCGGCACAAAGCAAAGCGCCGGACGGCAGAAAAACTCTGCCGTCCGGCGCTTTTGGTCTTATTTGTCTGTACGGGGCGGCTCACCGCAGGCTGTCGTCCTTCAGCACCGCCGTCAGGTCGCCGGTGAGCAGTTCCCGGGCCCCCAGCCCGTAGGCCAGCGCTACCGTGCCCACGATCAGCGCGGCGAACAGCGCCACCGGCAGAACGGGGGCCTGGGCCAGAAAGATCTCCGCCTCCAGGTGGCTGGCGTCCAGCATAAAGGCAACCACGGCGGCGGTCAGCGGCAGGGTGATGACCAGCGGCCGTCCGGCCACCACGGCCCCTTCGATCCAGAACAGGCTGCGCAGTTCCGCGGGGGTCATGCCGAGGGAAAGATAGCGGGCAAATTCCCGGCGGCGCTGGTGTACGAACCCCCGCGTGTTGAGGAAGACGTTGGCCAGCCCGATGGCGGCCAGCAGCAGGCAGAACGCCCCGAGGATCAGCTGGGCCCCGGCGATCATCTCGTCGTTGGCGATCTTCTCGTCGATGCGGTTCTCGATGGTACAGGCATACCCGCCCTCTTCCAGCAGGGCGGCGGCCGCCGTCTGCAGGGCGCGGCATTCCTCCTGCGTGATGCCGTCCCGGCCCAGCAGGCGGACGGTCAGCCGGGTATCGGCGCCTGCCGGGGCAAGGCCCCAGGCGGCCCCCAGTTCCTGCCAGAGACTTTGGGGCCAGAACAGGACCAGCGCGTAGTCGTCGTATTCTTCCCGCAGGTTGGGCGGGCCGCCGGTACGGCCCAGCAGGGGCAGATCGCCCAGGGCTGCGCCGCCGTCCCCGGCCAGCGTCAGGGCTTCGGTGCCGGGCTGCACAAAGGGCAGGTACAGCGGGTCGCGGAAATGGCTGTGCAGGCTGTCCCATACCCGGTCCAGCAGCACGGCCCCGTCCAGCGCGGGCTCGATCCCGCACGTTTCGCAGTAGGCCAGAAAACTGGCGTCGTCCAGCACCACGATGGGCGCGTCCACCAGCCAGCCGCCGTCCAGGGGTACGGCGCTGCCGTCCAATGCCCCCAGGCCGCCCAGGGCCTGCAGGGCGTCGCTCTGGGCCCCGGCGGGCAGGAAGCATTGGGCACGGGCTTTTTCGTACACGGTGCAGTCCTCCACGCCGGGCAGGGCGCGCAGCGGCTCCGTCAGGGAAAAATCGTCCAGCGAAGCGCCGGGCACGGTGGCCATTACGTCCCATGCGTCCTGATAGCGCGCAAAATAGGTCATCTGGGTGCTGATGCCGGACAGGGTGAAAAAGCACAGCATGGCCGTGAACCCCAAAAAGGACAGCAGCAGCGACACGTTGGCGATGCGCAGGGAGCGTTTCTGCGCACGCAGGGCGTTCCCGGCCAGTTCCCCGCGTATGCCGAAGCAGAGCGCCAGCAGGCGGGCATGCCTGCGGCGTTTCCAGCGCAGGGCGGGGCTTTCCGCAGCGCCGTCCCGCAGGGCTTCCAGCGGGGTCATGCGGCTCAGGCGGCGGGCCGGGAGCCAGGCCGAGAACAGGACCGTCAGCAGCGAGAGCAGCAGGATGGCCGCAGTGAGCAGCGGGTGCATCTGAAAGACCGCCGTATGCCGCCCCGCCACATGGGCGGCCGCGGCGTTGAGGGCGGCCAGCACGCCGGAACAGGCGGCAAGCCCCAGGGCTGTGCCAAGCGCCAGCGGCAGCAGGGCCAGGGCGGCGGCTTCCTGCAGCAGACAGAGCCGGAGCTGCCGGGGCGTGGCGCCGACGCTGGCAAGGATGCCCAGCTGGTGCAGCCGTGCCTGCATGGTGATGGCAAAGGAGTTGCGGATCAGCAGCACCAGCGCCAGCGCCACCGCGCCCAGCACGGCCAGATAAAAGGGCATCAGCAGGGAAGGGGAGGAATCCTGCGGATCGTTGACCAGATAGCGGGAAAGCAGCAGCTCGTGGGCCTGTACTGCCTCGTCGGGCAGCGCCAGCGCCTCCCGGATGCGGTCCAGGTCCGCATAAGCGTCCCCCAGATCCCGGAAAGTCAGGTCGATCACGGCGACGCCGTTCTCCGAAAGGCCGGTGTTGAGCGCGGCGGTCTCCACGTTGGCAAAGCGGGCCAGCGCGTCCAGCGTTTCGTCCAGCGCCGCGCCGCTTTGTTCCACCGTGACGCGCCCCTGCCAGCCGCCTTCCTCCAGAGTGATGCGCTCGATCTCATACACCCAGAAATTGTAAAACAGGCTGCCCACCAGCGAAAGGAAAAACGCAGCGGCCAGCGCGGCGGCGGCGATGCTCCGGCGGGCGGCCCGGTTATGGGCCAGGTAGCTGCGGGAATACAGTTTCCACATACGGCTCACCCCCGTCTGCGGTCGCTGACGATCCTGCCGTCGCTCAGCGTGATCACCCGCTCCGCCTGGGCGGCCAGGCGTTCGTCGTGGGTCACCAGCAGGATGGTCTGCCCCAGGCTGCGGTGGCAGAGCAGGAGCAGGTCCAGGATCTCGCCGCTGTTTTTGCGGTCCAGGTTGCCGGTGGGCTCGTCGGCCAGCAGCAGGGCGGGGCGGTAACACAGCGCCCGGGCGATGGCGGTGCGCTGCTGCTGCCCGCCGGAAAGCTGCCCCGGCAGCGCCTGCAGTTTGTCCTGCAGGCCCAGTGCGCTCACCAGGCGGCGCAGTTCGTCGGGATCGGGTCTGCGTTTGTCCAGCAGCAGCGGCATCAGGATGTTCTGTTCCACGGTCAGGGTGGGGATCAGGTTGAAAAACTGGTAGACCAGCCCCACCTTGCGGCGGCGGAACAGGGCGGCACGGGTGGGGTCCAGGCGGCCCACGTCCACGCCGTCCACCAGCACGGTGCCGCCGGTGGGTTTGTCCACGCCGGCCAGAATGTGCAGCAGGGTGGATTTGCCGGACCCGGACGCCCCCACGATGGCGGCGAATTCGCCGTGCTCCACCGTCAGGTCCACGCCGTTCAGGGCATGGACGGCGGCCGCGCCCCGGCCATAGGTTTTTTGCAGTTGGGTACATTGCAGCAGTTCCATGGGAGGCCCTCCTTTGCCGTTCATTGTACCACCGTTAAGTGACATCCCGGTGACATCCGCCCCTCACCCGGCAGGGGGATAAAACCGCACCGTGAACTGCCCGCCGCCTTCGGGCGGGTTTTCGGCGGTCAGGACCGCGTTCTGCCGTTCCAGCAATTCTTTGGCGATGGAAAGCCCGATGCCCACGCCGCCGGGGCCTGCGCCCGCGCCGCGGTAGAACCGCTCGAACAGATGGGGCAGATCCTCCGGGGAAAAACCGTTCCCTTCGTCCCGGATGCGCACCTCAGTGTACAGCGCGCTGCTTGTGCAGAGGCAGTGGACCGCGCCGCCCGGCGGGCTGTGCTCCAGGCAGTTTTTTATCAGGTTCATCAGCGCTTCCACCGTCCAGTTGGGGTCCGCCTCGATCGTGACGGGCGTTTGCTCCGGCACATCCAGCGTGACGCCCGCCCGGCGGGCCAGCGGCTGCAGCTGGTCGGCGGCCATTGTCAGCAGTGTGAACAGGTCGGCGGGGACGGGGTGCAGCGGCAGCGCGCCGGAGTCCAGCCGCGCCAGCAGCAACAGCGCTTCTTCCAGCCCGGTCAGCCGTCCGATCTGCGCCTCCAGCGCGCGGCGGGTGGGGGCTGCCGCGTCCTGTGCCGCCAGCGAAAGGGCCGTCAGCGGCGTTTTCAGCTGGTGGGCAATGTTCGCAAGGTTCCGGGCAAAGCGGTCGCGGGCGGCCACAGCGGCCTGGCGGGTGCGGGCCAACTCACCCACCGTCTTGCCGATCTCGTCGGCCAGCGGGGAAAACAGGTTCTCCCGTTCTTCCCAAAGGGGCAGCGGTTTCCCGGCCCGGGCCGCTTCCAGAATGCCGGTCACCCGCCCGAGCTGGCGGGCCGTATGGCGGCGCTGGAGCCACCAGCCGCCCAGCCAGGAAAGCAGGCCCAGCGCCAGCCCCGCCCCGGCGGCCGCCCAAAGGGGAGCCGTCCCGGCGGCAAGATCCCCGGCGTCATAGCCCAGTCCGGCCAGCATGCCGGGGCTGCGGGAAAACGCAGGCGCCCCGGCCTTGACCAGATCACAGACAGCGCCGGCGCTCTGGGGCGCGCGCTGGGCCAGGGCGGTGCAGAAACCGTCCAGCAGGGCAAACTGCTGCCCCTCGTGCCAGCGCAGCAGAAGGGCTGCCGTCAGGCCGGCGGCCAGCAGGCAGGCGGCCAGCACGCCCAGGCATACCGGCAGAACGCCGGCGTTTTTAGCGCGGTTCACCATGGTTCCTCCTCCATGCGGTAGCCGAAGCTGCGGATGGTTTTCAGGCAGTCGGGCTGGCCCAGTTTTTCCCGCAGCCGCTTCATGGTCACGGTCAGCGTGTTGTCGTTGACGAAGCGCCCGTTGCAGTCCCACAGGGTCTCCAGCAGCTGGCGGCGGGTCACGGTGCGGCCTTTGTTTTGCAGCAGCAGGCGAAGCAGCTGGTATTCCAGCTGCCCCAGGCCCACCGTCCGGCCCCGGCAGGTGACGGCATGACGGTTTTCGTCCAGTACGATCCCCGCGCATTGCAGTACCGGCCCGCCCGTGCCCCGGCTGCGCCGCAGCAGGGCCAGCATGCGGGAATAGAGCACTTCCCGGTCGAAGGGCTTGGTCACATAGTCGTCGGCGCCGCAGTCGAAACCGGCCAGGACGTCCCGGGTATCACTGCGCACGGTCAAAAGCAGCACCGGCAGTTCCGGCGCGCGGGCCCGCAGTTCCCGGCAGAAGCCCGCGCCCTCGCCGTCGGGCAGGTTCCAGTCCAGCAGTACCAGGTCCGGCAAAGTCCCGGCCAGCGCTTCCCGCGCCGCCGCCAGCGTGGGGCACACCGTCACGGCGCAGCCCTTGCCGGTAAGGAACCCCTGCACGGCTTCCGCAATGGCGCGGTCGTCCTCAATGTATAGGATCGTCATATTCAGCCTCCTTGCGCGGAGAAAGTGTTTCCTCTGCCCCCAGTATAGCTGTTTTGGGGCGGCAGGGCAATGCCCCCTGGGGCGCTCCTCCCTTTTTTGAAGCAACCCTGCGGAAAACCCGGATGCGCACGGGCGCACAGGAACAGAAGCGTGTGCCGTTGCAGCGCGGCATGTACGAATGCGCGTACACTCTGCCGGATCGAAAAGCCCTTCCTGCTTTTTGCGCGTGCGCCCCGCTCCCCGAAACAGGGCTTGACAAATACCCGTCCGGGGTATAGTATATAAATACCCCGCCGGGGTATCTTGCGCGAAAGGATGTCTGCTATGGGAACCGAAGAAATGAAAGACTGCTGCCTGCGCACCAAAGAGCGCACGCCGGAAGAATACAAAAAGCTGATCCACCGCCTGAACCGTATCGAGGGCCAGATCCGCGGCATCCGCGGTATGGTGGAAAAAGGCGTTTACTGCCCCGATATCCTGGTCCAGTCGGCGGCGGTCACGGCGGCCATGAACTCTTTCAACCGGGAACTTCTGTCGGACCATATCCGCACCTGCGTGGCCCGGGACATCCGGGACGGCAAAGACGAAACCATCGACGAACTGCTGAACGTCCTGCAAAAGCTGATGAAGTGAGCGCGGGCGTTCCGGCGGGCGCGTACCACTGTTCGGGAGGGAACGATACCATGCAACAATATACTATCACCGGCATGAGCTGCGCGGCCTGCAGCGCCCGGGTGGAAAAGGCCGTGTCGGCGGTGCCGGGCGTCACGTCCTGCTCGGTGAGCCTTTTGACGAATTCCATGGGCGTGGAGGGCTCTGCCGCGCCCGAGGCGGTCATCGCCGCGGTGGAAAACGCAGGCTACGGCGCGTCGGCCAAAGGCGCGCAGCGGCGGGCGGCCGCGGCGGAAAGCGGCGAACTCAAGGACACCGAGACCCCAAAGATGCTTCACCGGCTGACCCTGTCGGTCATTTTCTGGCTGCCGCTGATGTATATCATGGGCTGGATGCTCTGGGGCTGGCCGCTGCCGCCGTTTTTTGAGAACAACCACCTGGCCCTGATGATGTTTGAAATGCTGGATACCATCGCCGTAATGGTCATCAACCAGAAATTCTTTGTCAGCGGCTTCAAGGGCCTCCTCCACCGCGCGCCCAATATGGACACGCTGGTGGCCATGGGTGCGGCGGCCGCGTTCGGTTACAGCACGGTCATGCTGTTTCTGATGGCCGACGCTGCGGTGCGCGGGGATACGGCCCAGGCCATGGTCTATATGGACGAGATGTATTTTGAGTCCGCAGCCACCATCCTGACGCTGATCACCGTCGGCAAAACGCTGGAAGCCTACTCCAAGGGGCGCACCACCGACGCGCTCAAGAGCCTGATGAAGCTGGCCCCCAAGACCGCCACCGTGGTGCGCGGCGGTGTGGAGACGGAGATCGCCATCGACGCGGTGCAGAAGGACGATATCTTCGTCGTGCGCCCCGGCGAGAACATCCCGGTGGACGGCGTGATCCTCGAAGGGCACAGCGCCGTCAACGAATCCGCCCTCACGGGCGAGAGCATCCCCGTGGACAAGGCCCAGGGGGATCCGGTCTCGGCGGCCACCATCAACCAGTCCGGCTTTCTCCGCTGCCGCGCCACCCGCGTGGGGGAGGACACCACCCTGGCCCAGATCATCCAGATGGTCAGCGATGCCGCAGCCACCAAAGCGCCTATCGCCAAGATCGCCGACAAAGTTTCCGGCGTGTTCGTGCCTGCGGTCCTCGCCATCGCCGCCGTCACCACCGTCGTCTGGCTGCTGCTGGGGCAGGATGTGGGCTATGCGCTGGCCCGGGGCATCTCGGTGCTGGTCATCAGCTGCCCCTGCTCGCTGGGTCTGGCCACCCCGGTGGCCATCATGGTGGGCAACGGCATGGGGGCCAAAAACGGCGTGCTGTTCAAGACGGCCGCTTCGCTGGAGGAGACCGGCCGTGTGGAGATCGTGGCGCTGGATAAGACCGGCACCATCACCAGCGGCGAACCCAAAGTCACCGACATCCTGCCCGCCGCGGGCGTCAGCGAGGAGGAACTGCTCCGGCTGGCCCTGGCGCTGGAACAGAAAAGCGAACATCCCCTGGCCCGCGCCATCCTGCAGGCGGGCGCGGAGCGCGGCATGCAGGCGGAGGCAGTATCCGCCTTCCGGGCGCTGCCCGGCAACGGCGTGACCGCCGAGCAGAACGGCGTGTCCCTCAGCAGCGGCAACCTGAAATTCATGCAGACCCGCGCCACAGTGCCCGAACCCCTCCGCGCCCGGGCCGAAGAACTGGCCGGGCAGGGCAAGACCCCGCTGTTCTTCTGCCGGGACGGCCGCCTGCTGGGCGTGATCGCGGTAGCCGACGTTATCAAGCCCGACAGCCCCCAGGCGGTGCGGGAACTGCGCAACATGGGCGTCCGGGTGGTCATGCTCACCGGCGACAACGAGCGCACCGCCCGCGCCATCGGCGCACAGGCCGGTGTGGATGAAGTCATCGCCGGGGTGCTGCCCGACGGCAAGGAGAGCGTCATCCGCAAACTGAAAGAACAGGGCAAGGTGGCCATGGTGGGCGACGGCATCAACGACGCCCCGGCCCTGACCCGCGCCGACATCGGCATCGCCATCGGCGCGGGGACCGACGTGGCCATCGACGCGGCGGATGTGGTGCTGATGAAGAGCCGCCTCAGCGACGTGCCGGCGGCGGTCCGCCTGAGCCGCGCCACCCTGCGCAACATCCACCAGAACCTGTTCTGGGCGTTCTTCTACAACAGCATCGGCATCCCGCTGGCTGCGGGGGCTTTCGTCTCGCTGGGGCTGACGCTGAATCCCATGTTCGCGGCGGCCGCCATGAGCCTGAGCAGCGTCTGTGTGGTGACCAACGCGCTGCGGCTCAACTTCTTCGATATGCGCAGCGCCCGCAGGGATAAGCCTGTCCGCCATAAACGTCCGGCGCAGCCGGTAACAGGGGAAAGTACCCCGGCCTGCCCGGTACCCGCCCCGGCCTGCCCGGTACCCGCCGCGCCCCCGGCGGAGCAGACTGTCGAAAAGACCCTGCAGATCGAAGGCATGATGTGCGAACACTGCGAAGCCACGGTCAAGAAGGCGCTGGAGGGCGTGCCCGGCGTGCAGGAAGCAACGCCCAGCGCGGCACAGGGCACGGCGGTCGTCCGTATGGACCCCGGCACGCCGGAGGAGGCCCTTGCCAAAGCGGTGGAGGGCGTAGGTTATGTGGTACACGGCGTCGGCTGAGCCGAAGTCCGTTCCCATCTGATTTTGTAACTTTACAAGGAGGTATGACCCTATGAAAAAGTTGATGAAAGTGGAAGGCATGCACTGCGGCGGCTGTTCGGCCCGCCTCAAGCGGATGCTGGAGGCCCTGCCCGAAGTCGAGAGCGCTGCGGCGGACCACGAGGCGGGCACCGCCGAGGCGACCCTGAACGGCAGCCTGTCCGACGAGAAGATCAAGGCAGTGATCGGGAACGGCGGCTTTACCGTCACAAAGATCGAAACGGTGGACTGACCGGCCGCACAGCACAAAACAGCGGGGACCGCGCGAAAGCGGTCCCCGCTGTTTCGGTTCGCGGGCAAAGACGGCGTTCCCGCCCGGAAGGCGGGACGCCCAAAGCTTGTTCAGAGGTTGAACAGAAAAATGACGGTTTCGCACAGCAGCGGGGCCGAAGCCCACAGGCAGTAAAACAGCTGGGACCCCAGCGCCGCCCAGGGAGCCAGCCGCGGGTGCAGGATCTGCAGCCAGGTCAGGACCGAACGGTAAAAACGACCCTGTTCCCATGCTTTCCAGAGCCACAGAAACAGGAAAGTGAAGCCCAGGCAGCATAGATAGACCAGCGGCGTGGGCAGCACGGCGCCGGGGTAAAGGACGCCGTCCTCAGGACGCCACTGGGTCACCACCTGGGCGGGCAGCAGAAACAGGGCGGCGACCGCCAGGGCTGCGGCTGCCAAGAAAAGGGCGGCCCGTACCGAGCGCCACTCGATGGCCGGAGGAAGTTCCAGCAGGGAGCGGGCGGACCGCGCCTGCCCGGCAGGGGCGTCGGGCGACCGCCCGGCCTGCATCAACTCCTCCAGCGTAAGCCCCAGGGCCTGGGCCAGCGGTTCCAGCGTGCCGATGTCCGGGAACCCCAGCCCCCGTTCCCAGCGGCTCACCGCCTTGTCGGTAACGTGCAGCTGTTCGGCCAGGGCGCTCTGGGTCAGGCCCTGCTCCCGGCGGGTCCGGGCCAAAAAGGCGCCGAAAGATTTGGCATCCACGGCAGCCCCTCCTTTCTTTGCTTTCAGCATAGCACGGCGGGGGCAAAAAGTAAATCGACGATCCGTTTACCTGCCTGTCGGGCTGGCGGAACGCGGGTGTTTTGTGGTATACTGGGCGCACAGAACGCAAGGGGGAGAACGATGGAACGAAACGAATGGCTCCGGCTCTGGAAAGAGGAAGAAAACGCCGCCCACATCCACGGGTGGGATTTTTCCCATATTCACGGCCGGTATACCGAGGAAACCGACCTGCCGTGGTCCTACCGGGACGTAGTTTTGCAATATCTGCGGCCGGAGATGCAGCTGCTGGATGTGGACACCGGCGGCGGGGAGTTCCTGCTCTCGCTGGGGCACCCTCCGGCCCGCACGGCCGCAACGGAAGCCTACCCGCCCAATGTGCGGCTCTGCCGGGAACGGCTGCTGCCGCTGGGCGTCGGCTTCCGGGAAGGGGACGGCGGGGGCCGCCTGCCCTTTGCAGACGCGGCGTTCGACTGTATCATCAACCGGCACGGGGACTTTCAAGCGCAGGAGACCGGCCGCCTGCTCAAACCCGGCGGCTTGTTCATCACCGAACAGGTGGGCGCGCAGAATGACCGGGAACTGGTGGAACTGCTGCTGGGGCCGACGCCGCTGCCGTACCCCGGCCTGACCCTTGCGGCGGTATGCCGCCAATTCCGGGAGGCAGGGTTTACAATCCTGCAGGCGCAGGAATGTTTCCGCCCTATCCGCTTTTTTGACGTGGGCGCGCTGGTCTGGTTCGCGCGGGTCATCGAGTGGGAGTTCCCGGGCTTCTCGGTGGACGCCTGCGCCGGACGGCTGCTGGCCGCGCAGCAGATGCTGGAACGGGACGGCTGCATCGAGGGACGCATCCACCGTATCCTGTTGGCGGCGGTCAAAACATGACGGCGGAGCCATAAGAAAAAGCCCGCCCCCGGCATGTGCCGGGGGCGGGCGCGGCTTTACAGGACGCCAAGCCCGCTCAGCAGCGTTTTGAACCCGATCAGGAGCAGTACCACACCGCCCAGCCGCTCAGCGGGGGCGCGGTACTTGTCGCCAAAGACGGCCCCGGCCTTCACGCCGCAGGCGGACAGGGCGCAGGTGATGCAGCCGATCAGCGCTACGGCGGGCAGGATCTGCACCTGCATGGCGGCAAAGCTGACGCCGACGGCAAAGGCGTCGATGCTGGTGGCGACGGCCAGCGGCAGCATGGCTTTGGCGGAGTAGTCGTCGTCGAGGGTCTCGTCATCGCCGAAACTTTCCCGCACCATGTTGGCGCCGATGGCGGCCAGCAGGAAAAAGGCGATCCAGGGGCCGAACCGGGTCAGGACCGCCGCAAAGCGGTCCCCCAGAAAATATCCCAGCGCGGGCATGGCCGCCTGGAACCCGCCGAACCACAGCCCGCAGGTCAGAGCGTGGCGCAGCGTCACTTTGCGTACCGACAGCCCTTTGCAGATGGAGACGGCGAAGGCGTCCATCGAAAGGCTGACGGCGACCAGGATCAGGTCGAACAGTGTCATATAACTTCCTCCGTTTTTCAGGGCAACAAAAAAGACCTACCTGCCCGGCTGCATGCCGGACAGGTAAGTCTCGTCATTTCAAGTTCAGCCAGAGCCGTGCGGCCCATTGTGTTGACAGAACTGCGCGGCGGCTGCTCCACCGCCGTGCCGACTACTCCCTTACATTGCCAGTATCTTAGCATGGCGCGGCGGGATTGTCAAGGCAAACGCTCCGTCTTGCGCAAATGTCGCATTTAGGGTACAATAGGCGTAAATACAAGCAGGAGCGGGAAGTTATGGGATATAAAGTTTTGGCGCTGGATCTGGACGGGACGCTGACCAACAGCGAAAAGGTCATCACCCCGCGCACAAAGGCGGCTCTGCAGGAGGCCGCGCGCCGCGGCGTCTGCATCGTGCTGGCCAGCGGCCGCCCCACGGTGGGCATCCTGCCGCTGGCCCGGGAACTGGAACTGGAGAAATACGGCGGCTGCATTTTGAGCTACAACGGCGGCAAGATCATCGACTGCCGCAGCGGGCGCACCCTGGTGCAGTACGCTTTCCCGCCGGATCTGATCGAACCGGTCTGCACTTTCAGCCGTTACTGGAACGTGGTGCCGCTGACCTACGATGCCAACGGCATCGTCACCGAACAGGCGGACAGCCCCTATGTGCAGGAGGAAGCGCGCATCAACCGCATCCCGGTCCGGCAGGTGAAGGACCTCCCGGCAGAGATCCGCTATCCCATCCACAAGCTGCTGCTCACCGGCGACCCGGCGGACATGCCCCATGTGGAAGAACTGATGCAGCAGGAATTTGCCGGGAAACTTTCCATCTACCGCTCCCAGCCGTTTTTCATCGAGACCATGCCGCTGCATGTGGAAAAGGCCGCCTCGCTGGAACTGCTGCTGCGCGGCATGGGCCTGACCGCCAAAGACCTGATGGCCTGCGGCGACGGTTGGAACGACCTGCCCATGATCCGTTTTGCCGGGTTGGGGGTGGCCATGGGCAACGCCCAGGCCCCGGTCAAGGCCGCGGCGGACTGCCTGACGGCCGACAACGACCACGACGGCGTAGGCCTGGCGGTGGAACGATATATTTTGCAGGAGGGAAACTGAGCGGTGAATCTGATCGTTTTTGACCTGGAGTGGAATATCGGGTACAAACCCAAGACCTTCCTTTACCACGGCACCGAACTGACGCTGCGCGGGGAGATCATCCAGATCGGCGCGGCGCGCATCAATGAGCACGGGGATGTGCTGGATACCTTTGAAGTCAACCTGCGGCCCCGTATTTTCCGCAAATTGCAGCACCACATCGCCAAGGTCACCGGCATGTCCCAGGGGGACCTGGACGCCGGCATGCCGATGCGGGACGGCCTGCAGAAATTCCTCGACTGGGCCGGGCCGGACGCCGAACTGGCGGAATGGGGCCTGGACGATGTGCCGGTGCTGAAACAGAACCTGTTCCTGGCAGGGCTGGACGAGCGCTGGCCCGCCCAGTGGTACGATTTGCAGCGCATCTTCCTGCAGACCTACCCCCGCCGGGAAGGGGAGGGCCTGACGCTGGAAAGCGTGGTGGAACGCCTGGGCATCCCCAAGGAGGAACCTTTCCACAACGCGCTGGACGATGCGCTCTACACTGCGAAGATCTGCCGCAAGCTGCCGCTGGCGGAGGGGCTGGCCACCTACCCCACCGGGGAGGAACTGCTGCGCAGCGCCCTGCTGGGGGAGGACTCCGCGGCGCGGGACGTGCGGGTGTTCATGGACCGCCTGGAACATGACGATTACAAAAACGCGCCCGAGCTCAACAGCGTGCACTGCCCCGAATGCGGCGCGCCGCTGACCCATGACGAAGTCTGGCTCAAGCGGGGCAACACAGGGTATTACACCCGCAGCGAATGCCCCTACTGCGGCCACTGGTACGTGCGTTTCAAGCTGAGCCGCCGGGACGGGCTGCACTGGAGTTTTGCCCGCTGCACCGAACCGGCCACGCGGGAGGCGGACGCCCGCTGGGAAAAACAGCGCGCCGCCTTTGTGGAGCGCCTGCGCCGCAAGAAGGAACGCGAACAGGCATGACAAAACGCCCCGGAATTTTCCGGGGCGTTCGCCGTTTGGGTCGTACGCTGTTCAGTAGGTGATGATAAGCCCCTGATCCTGGGCGTAAAAGCTGCACAGGCCGGCGCAGGGGGCAATGCGGATCTTCGCTTCCGGCCATTTGGCACGGATGCCGTGTTCCAGCAGCCGGGCGGCGTTCAGGTTGTTGCATTCGCTGATGAACACCGGGTGCACGCCGTCGTATTTGTCGGCGTCCATCTGTTCCAGGATGCGGGCCAGCACGCGGGTCTCTCCGCGGGTCTTGTAGAAAAAGTCGATCCTGCCGTCGCTGGTGCGGCGGCCCAGCACCCGCATGTTCAACCGCCCGGCGATGAAGCCGACGACCTTGTTCACGCGGCCGTTCTTGGCCAGGTTCTCAAAGCTGGCCAGCGCGAACAGGATATGGGTGGTCTCGGCAAATTTTTTCAGGGCAAAGCAGACGTCGTCGAAACCAATGCCTTCCCCGATCAGGGTGTTGGCCAGTTCTGCGGCGTCTGCCAGCGCGCCGGCGCAGCTCAGGGTGTCCAGAATGAAGATCTTCTTCTCGGGGTGCTCGTCCAGCACCATTTCCCGCGCCGAAAGCGCTGCGTTATAGCTGCCGGACAGGTTGCTGCTGATGGTCAGCGCGATCACCTGGTCGGCCTGCAGAAAATATTCCGCCCATTCCTCGGGGCTGGGGCAGGCGCTGGTGCTGGCCCCGTTGTAGTCGGTCATCGCCTGCAGCATCTGCGGCACGTTCAAAGTCGGCAGATCCACGTATTCCCGTTCCCCGATGCGGATCTTAAAGGGCGCCAGGGCGAACTGCACCCCGGGCGCCGGGTGCGCCAGCGAACGGATCTCACAGGAAGTATCCGAAACGATCATCCATGACATAAAATCGCTCTCCTTTACAGCAAAAGCAGGAGCTTTTTCTTTATATTATAGGGGGCGGACCGGGGACCGTCAAGTGAAGATTTCACCGGCCGGCATGTAAAAGATGGGGCGGCCACTTGCCCCCGCCGGGAAAACGCGGTATAATAAATCTGTTATCGAAAGCCCCGAAGATCAGGAGTATCTGGAATGTCTGATTTTTATACCTACCGCAATGAATTTTCCCGCAAAAGGCGGCAGCGCCGCATCGTAGGCGTGCTGTCGGTCCTGTTTGCGCTGGCCTGTCTGGGCGCGGCCTGGTACTGGTACCAGAGCCGGGAACCGGAGCAAACGCCTGCCCCCACGCCGACGCCGGCGGCAGCGGAACCTACCCGGTCGCCGGAGACGGCCGCGACCCCGGCGCCCACCCCCGCCACCGGGGAAACGCCGGAGCGCATCGTCCAGGCGGTGGACACCGCCGTGTGGAACACCTCCACGCCGGTGGAGCAGACCATCGACACCGAGTATTTCAACACCGACCATCGCATGGTGGGCGTGCCGATGCTGGGCACCGTGACCGACAGCTACTTCAACACAGTCACCTTCGTGGGCGACAGCATCGCCTCGGGCCTGGGGCTGTATGCCACCGGCCTGCCCAACGCCAAGTATGCCACGTATATCAGCGCGGGCGTGAACAGCTTTGTCAACAATGCCACGATGACCAACGCCGTCACCCATGTGGAGGAAACGCCGATGGAGGCCATCGCGGCCACCCAGCCGGATTACGTTTATCTTCTGGTGGGCACCAACAACCTGGTCACCCAGGGCAACGAGGACAGCTTCATCGCCTACTATGAGCGCCTGATCGACATGCTGCGTGAACGGCTCAACCCCGGCGTGATCTTCTATATCCAGGCGATCCCCGGCGTGCAGGAAACCGTGGTGGAAAGCAAGCCCGGCCTGGACAACGCCCGCATCGCCACGGTCAACGACCTGCTGGCCAATCTGGCGCTGCGCAAGGGCTGCTACTTCGTGAATATCCGCGAGGCGCTGACCAACCCGGCGGACGGCAGCCAGATCGACGATTACCAGGTCACAGACGGCGTGCATTTCAACCCCGCCGGCTACCGCGCCTGGGCGGAATACCTGGCTACCCACACGGTATGGAACCGCCGCAGCATTTACAGCGGACAAAATCCGTATTATATTTACGGAGCATAATGATTAGACAGACCCCGCACAAGGTGTAAAAAGTACCTTGTGTGGGGCATTTTTGTATAAGGATACAACAGTGGAATGAAAAATGTGTCGAAGTTGCACAAATCAAAATTGCAGGGGCATAAAATTTTAGCGGATTATTACAGAAAAACCTTGAAATTCATGCGCGAAACAGGTAATATAGAAATAGCAAAATTACAGGGGGCCGGGGGCGCCCGGCCCAAAAGGGGAGATTACGTTGAAGCAAGGCAAACGCACGCCCAAAAGTTCTGATTTGCCCATCTATCTGTTCCATGCAGGTGAAAACCAGGAGGCTTACCGTTACTTTGGCGCGCACCTGTGCGAGCAGGATGGCCAGGCAGGCGCGGTGTTCCGCGTTTGGGCACCGCACGCCGCCGCGGTTTCGGTGGTAGGCGATTTCAACAACTGGGCGCCGGGCGACCATCCGATGGCAAAGGTGGCGGACGAGATCTGGGAACTGTTCATCCCCGGTATCCGGGAATATGACGTTTACAAATACTGCATCACGACCGCCGCTGACGAGCTGGTCTACAAATCCGATCCCTATGCGTTCCATACCGAGACCCGCCCTTCCAACGGCAGCAAGGTCTATGAGATCTCCGGGTATCCCTGGGGGGACGCCGCCTGGGAGCAGGCCTGCAGCAAGCAGGACGTGATCAACAGCCCGGTCTCGATCTATGAACTGCAGGCCGGAAGCTGGAAGATGAAGGACCCCGAGAACGGCGTCCCGTACAACTACTCCGAACTGGCCGACGAACTGATCCCGTACATAAAGGAGATGGGCTACACCCATGTGGAACTGCTGCCCATCACGGAATATCCCTTCGACGGCAGCTGGGGCTATCAGGTCACAGGCTATTTCGCCCCCACCAGCCGCTACGGCACCCCGAAGGACTTTATGGCCTTTGTGGACAAGCTGCACCAAGCGGGCATCGGCGTGATCCTGGACTGGGTGCCGGCCCACTTCCCGAAGGACGGCTACGGCCTGTACCGCTTTGACGGCGAACCCTGCTACGAGGACCCCAACCCCCGCCGCGGGGAGCACAAAGAGTGGGGCACCATGGTGTTCAACTACGGCATGAACGAGGTGGCCAGCTTCCTGGTCTCCAGCGCCATGTTCTGGGTGGAACAGTACCATGTGGACGGCCTGCGGGTGGACGCGGTGGCCAGCATGCTGTACCTGGACTACAACCGCCGGGAGGGCGAGTGGGAACCCAACCGCAACGGCGGCAAAGAAAATCTGGAAGCCATCGCCTTCCTGCAAAAGCTCAATTCGGCGATCCTGGGCCGTTATCCCTACAAAATGATGATCGCCGAGGAATCCACCGCCTGGCCGATGGTCACCAAACCGGCGTCGGACGGCGGCCTGGGCTTCAACTTCAAGTGGAACATGGGCTGGATGAACGATATGCTCAGCTACATGAAGACCGACCCCCTGTTCCGCGCGGGCAACCACGGCAAGGTCACCTTCAGCTTCTTCTACGCCTTCAGCGAGAACTTCATCCTGCCCATCAGCCACGACGAGGTGGTCCACGGCAAGTGCAGCCTGATCAACAAGATGCCCGGCGACTATGAGGAAAAGTTCGCCAACCTGCGCACCTTCTACGGCTACATGATGGCCCATCCCGGCAAGAAGCTGCTCTTCATGGGGCAGGAGTTCGGCCAGTTCATCGAGTGGGATGAGAAAAAGCAGCTGGACTGGATGCTGCTGGGCTACGACAAACACCGCCAGCTGCAAAGCTACGTCAAGGACCTGAACCATTTCTACCACGATACCCCGGCCCTCTGGCAGGTGGATTACAGCTGGGAGGGCTTCCAGTGGATCGTGCCCGACGACAACCAGCAGAGCGTGATCGCCTTCCTGCGGCGGGACAGCGCCGGCAAGATGCTGATGATCGTCTGCAACTTCAACCCCGTGCTGCGGCAGGATTACCAGATGGGCGTGCCGAACCCCGGCAGCTACAAGGAGATCCTCAATTCCGACGATCCCAAGTATGGCGGTTCCGGCGTGACCAACGGCACGGTGCGCAGCAAGAAGGGCGAGATGCACGGCTTTGCCCAGCATGTTTCGCTGACGCTGCCGCCGTTGTCCACGATCTACTTCCAGGTGCCGGCGGCCCGCAAGCCCCGCGCCAAAAAGACCGATGCGCCCGCGGCCAAAGCCGGAACGGCCTCCAAGGCCAAAAAAGCCGCCGAAAAGAAGGCAGCGCCCCGGCGGCGCACCACCAAGACCAGCCCGCAGGAGTAAGGCGCCCGCCTTTCGCCTGCGTGGTGGATAGATCACAAACCTATTGTTTATCATGGCATATGCCAAATTTTTAAGGGGAGAAATCTTATGGCTAAAGAAATGATCGCAATGATCCTGGCCGGCGGCCAGGGCTCGCGCCTCTACGCGCTGACCCAAAAGCTCGCCAAGCCCGCAGTTCCGTTCGGCGGAAAGTATCGTATCATCGACTTCCCGCTCTCCAACTGCGTCAACTCTGACATCGATACGGTGGGCATCCTGACCCAGTACCAGCCGCTGGTCCTGAATGAGTACATCGGCAACGGCCAGCCCTGGGACCTGGACCGCCTGCACGGCGGCGTGCATGTGCTGCCGCCCTACCAGCAGGCCACCGGTTCCGACTGGTACAAGGGCACGGCCAACGCGATCTACCAGAATATCTCGTTCATTGACCGCTATGACCCCAAATACGTCATCATCCTGTCCGGCGACCAGATCTGCAAGCAGGATTACTCCGACTTCCTGCGTTTCCATAAGGAGAAAAACGCCGAGTTCTCGGTGGCTGTTATGGAAGTGCCCTGGAGCGAGGCGTCCCGCTTCGGCCTGATGGTCGCCGATGAGGATGACCGCATCAACGAATTCCAGGAAAAACCCAAAAACCCCAAGTCCAACCTGGCTTCCATGGGCATTTACATCTTCAACTGGGACATCCTGAAAAAGTATCTTACCGAGGACGAAGCCGATCCCAACTCCGAGAACGACTTCGGCAAGAACGTTATCCCCAACCTGCTCAAAGACGGGCGCCGCATGTACGCCTACCACTTCAGCGGCTACTGGAAGGACGTGGGCACCATCTCCAGCTTGTGGCAGGCCAACATGGAGGTGCTGGACCCCAGCCATTCCGGCATCAACCTGTTTGATGAAAACTGGAAGATCTATTCCCGCAACTCCGGCCAGCCCTGCCAGCGTATCGGCAGTGACGCCACCATCGTGAACTCCATGATCTCCGAAGGCTGCCAGATCGACGGCACCGTCAACCACTCCATCCTGTTCCCGGGCGTTGTGGTCGAAAAGGGAGCGACCGTGGAGGCCGCCGTCGTCATGGGCGGCACGGTCATCAAGGCGGGCGCCAGCGTCAAGCACTGCATCGTGGCCGAAAACGTCACGATCGAGGAAGGCGCCACGGTGGGCGCCATGCCGGAGGGCGGCCTGAATATTGCCGAACCCGGCGACGTGGCCACCGTCGGTTCCGATGTGGTGGTCGGCAAAGGCGCGACTGTCGGCCCCAAGGCGATGGTCTCCAGCAATGTAAAGGATGGTGAGGAACAATGGTAAACAGCAACGTCAACGCTCTCGGCGTCATTTTCGCCAACACCTACGATAATCTTGTTCCCGAACTGGTGGCGGAGCGCTCTATGGCCTCCATCCCCTTCGGCGGACGCTACCGCCTGATCGACTTCACGCTGTCCAGCATGGCCAACGCCGGCATCGACAACGTGTCGGTCATCGTGCGCCGCAACTATCATTCCCTGATGGATCACCTGGGCGCGGGCCGTGAATGGGACCTGACCCGCAAGCGCGGCGGCCTGAACATCGTACCGCCCTTTGCCGAGCGCAGCGTCAAGGTCTACTCCGGCCGTGTGGACGCGCTGGAGAGCATCCTCTCCTGGCTGGAAGCCCAGAAGGAGCGCTATGTGATCCTGTCGGACGCTTACACGGCGCTCAACTTTGATTTTGCCAAACTGATCGACGCACACGTCAACAGCGGCGCCGATGTGACGATGGTCTACAACCGCGCGCCGATCCCCGAGGGCGCCCGCAGCGATAACTATACCATCCGTATCGACGATGCCGGCCGTGTGACCGAGATCCTCTCCAACGATTACCGGCTGGGTGAGCAGAACCTTTCGCTGAACATCTATGTCATTGAGCGCGAAAGCCTGATCCATCTGGTCCATGACGCGGCGGTGCGCGGTCTGGTCTACTTCGAGCGGGACATCCTGGCCCGCAATCTCAAGCTGCTCAACGTGCAGGCGTACCGTTTTGACGGGTATGTGGCGCGCATCTCGGATATGAAGAGTTACTTTGACGAGAATATGCGCCTGCTGCAGCCCGGCAGCATGGACGCCCTGTTCGGCGGCGCGCCGATCTATACCAAGATCCGCGATGACAACCCCACCCGCTATCTGGAAGGCAGTTCTGTGAAGAACAGCCTGCTGGCCGACGGCTGCGTGATCGAAGGCACGGTGGAGAACTGTGTGCTGTTCCGCGGCTGCCAGGTCAAGAAGGGCGCCGTTGTCAAGAACAGCGTGCTGGGCCAGGATACGGTGGTCGAGCCGGAATGCGATGTCGAGTTTGTGGTCACCGACAAGAACGTCCACATCACCGAAGGCAAACGGCTGAACGGCACCGACACCTTCCCGGTCTTTATCGCCAAGAACCACAGCGTATAAAACGGCTCATAGAGGCGGCCCGCCTTCTCCCCGGCGGGCGGCTTACATGAGAAGGACGGGGGGACCGCAGGGGCCGCCCCCGTCCTTCCTTTTTATGGAACGATCCTGCCATCTGGATGGAGGTTACTTATGAGAATTCTGTATGCAGCCAGCGAGGCTGCTCCTTTTGCAAAGTCCGGCGGTCTGGCCGATGTGGCCGGGGCGCTGCCCAAAGCGCTGGTCAAGGACGGTGTGGACTGCCGTGTGGTCATGCCGCTGTACGGCGACCTGAAATACAAAGACACCCTGACCTATGTGACCAACTTCAGCGTGCCGGTGGGCTGGCGCAGCCAGTACTGCGGCCTGTTCAAGGCCGAGCGCGAGGGCGTTACCTTCTATTTCATCGACAACGAATACTACTTCAAGCGCAGCGGCCTGTACGGCTTCTACGATGACGGCGAGCGCTTCGCCTTCTTCTCCCGCGCCATCCTCGAAATGCTGTTCTATACCGATTTCGAGCCCGACATCATCAACTGCAACGACTGGGAGACCGCGCTGACGCCCGTCTACCTGAACCTGTACTACCGCCACCTGGACAAGTTCAACCGCATCAAGACGGTGTTCACCATCCACAACATCGCCTACCAGGGCAAGTACGGCCTGGATATTCTGGAGGATACCTGCGGTATCGGCGCGCGGGACGCCCATGTGGTGGAGTACGACGGCTGCGCCAACTTCATGAAGGGCGCGATCGAGACTGCCGACAAGGTCACGACGGTCAGCCCCACTTACGCCCAGGAGATCCTGGACCCCTGGTTCAGCCATGGCCTGGACGGCCTGCTGCGCCAGAAACAGTACAAGACCTGCGGCATCCTCAACGGCATCGACGTGGACGTTTTCAACCCGGCCACCGACCCCGACATCGTCAAGAACTACGATGTCAACACCTTCCAGGACGGCAAGGCGGTCTGCAAGGCGGCCCTGCAGGATGAATTCGGCCTGCACAAAGACGGCAGCCCCATCATGGCCATGGTCACCCGTCTGGTGGGCCACAAGGGCGTGGACCTGGTGCGCGCCGTGGCGGAGGGCCTGCTGCAGCAGGGCATCGAACTGGTCATCCTCGGCTCCGGCGAGGCCCAGTACGAGAACTTCTTCAATGAGCTCTGCGCCCGGCATCCCGGCCGCGTGGGCGTCTACATCGGCTTCAACGCCCAGCTGGCGCAGCGCATCTATTCCGGCGCGGACATTTTCCTGATGCCCTCCCGTTCGGAGCCCTGCGGTCTGGCGCAGATGGTATCCTGCCGTTACGGGACCATTCCCGTAGTGCGGGAGACCGGCGGCCTGCGGGATTCCATCCACGATTCCGGCGACGGGTTCGGCAACGGCTTCACCTTCGCCAACTACAACGCCCATGAACTGTACGAAGCCTGCTGGCGCGCCAAGGAAGGCTACTGGCAGAAGGACGGCTGGCCGATCCTTGTGCGCCGCGCCATGGAGTGCGACTTCAGCTGGGCCAACTCGGCCAAGAGTTATGAGGGCCTGTACAATGAGGTCGTGAACCTCTGGTAAAGCCTGCACAAACCCATTTTCACAGAAATATCAAAATCCGGCGGGGATTCCCGCCGGATTTTCTTGCTTTTCACACAAAATGGGGCTATGATTTTACTAAAAGAACGGTATATAGAGGATTCTGCGCGCAGTAGGGCGCGGCGGAACAAGGGGGGCAAGGATGTGAAAAGGATGCGCGGTCCAATGTGCGCGGCGCTGGCATTCCTGTGCCTGTCCCTGGCCGGATGCGGCGCGGCAGAACCGGCGCTTGCGGCGTTGGATGATACGGGCCGTCAGATCCGTGCGGCGGCAGAGCAGACGGTGCCGGATCTGGCGGCGGCAGCGGGGCGGATGCTCTCGGAGTTGGCTGCGGCAGCGGAACAGGCGGCATCGGAACTGGCTGCGGCGGCAGGGCAGGCCGCGGACGAATGGTTTGCGGAGGAAACGGAACCCGCAGAGGGCAGCAGCGCACCACAGCCGACGCCGGAAAACAGCCCCGAAGGATCGGTACAAAACCCGCAGGAGGAGCCGGCCGGACAGGAAGGATCAGGCGGGCAGGAAGAAGAACAGGAAGAACAGGAAGAAGCCACGTCCGACGCCGTCCTGCTGGATGTGGACAATATCCTGCAAAAACCGGAACTGCCCAACGGCTGCGAGATCACGGCGGCCACCATCGTGCTGAACTACCTGGGGTTCCCTGTGGATAAAGTCACCATGGCCGAGCAGTATCTGCCGCGGCAGGCCGAGTACTGGGCCACCGATCCCGATGAGGCGTTCATGGGCAACCCGGCCTGGCTGCTGGCCTACTACTGCAATGCGGGGCCGGTGGTAGAGGCGGTCAACGCCTACCTGGAGGACCAGGGGGCGGACTATCGCGCGGTGGACATCAGCGGCAGTCCGGCGGAAGAGCTGTATGAATGGGTGGAGCAGGGGGTGCCGGTCATCGTCTGGACGACCCGCGGCTGCACGGCCCCGACCTACAGCACCAATTTTATGATGGCGGACGGCAGCCTGCCTTACAGCAATTCCCACAGCGTGGTGCTGACGGGTTACGACAGCGAGGGCTGCTATGTGGCCGACCCGATGTACGAGTTCTCCTACGCTTCCTACGAGGTGTTCAACTGGTGCTACGAAGCCCGTGGCAACTACGCGGTGGTGATCGTGGAACAATAAGCAAAAAAGAGACCCCCGGCGGCCCAAAATGAAGTGACCCCAAAAAGTTAGACAAGAAAATCAAAAAGAAATTGTTCAAGCAGC
>NBJMC04201__coassemble_406_pt1 | contig 37593 bp, 34 predicted proteins | sample NBJMC04201__metabat2_high_PE_018 | metagenome-assembled genome bin NBJMC04201 | reverse complement strand
GCGCCTTCCAGCGGCAGTTCGTTCTGGGTGGCGCAGGGCAGGGCGATGTCGCAGGGGACGTTCCAGATGCCCTGGCTGCCCTCCACGTATTGGGCGGTGGGCACGTAGTCCAGGTAGGTCTTGATGCGGGCGCGCTTGACCTCCTTGATCTCCTGCATGACTTTGTAGTCGATGCCGTTCTCGTCCACGATGTAACCGTTGGAATCGCTCATGGCGATGACCTTGCCGCCCAGCTGGGTGGCCTTCTGGTTGGCGTAGATGGCCACGTTGCCGGAACCGGAGATGACGACCTTGGCGCCCTGGAAGCTCTTGCCGTTGGCCTTGAGCATCTCGTCGGTAAAGTAGCACAGGCCGTAGCCGGTGGCCTCGGTGCGGGCCAGGGAGCCGCCGTAGGGGATGCCCTTGCCGGTCAGCACGCCCACAAAGCTGTTGGTGATGCGCTTGTACTCGCCGAACAGGTAGCCGATCTCGCGGCCGCCCACGCCGATGTCACCGGCGGGCACGTCGGTATCGGGGCCGATGTGGCGGTACAGTTCGGTCATGAAGCTCTGGCAGAAGCGCATGACCTCGGCGTCGGACTTGCCGTGGGGGTCAAAGTCGCAGCCGCCCTTGCCGCCGCCCATGGGCAGGCCGGTCAGGCTGTTCTTGAACACCTGCTCAAAGCCCAGGAACTTGATGATGGACAGGTTCACGCTGGGGTGGAAGCGCAGGCCGCCCTTGTAGGGGCCGATGGCGGAGTTGAACTGGACGCGGTAGCCGCGGTTGACCTGCACCTTGCCGTTATCATCCACCCAGGGCACGCGGAACATGACCACGCGCTCGGGTTCGACCATGCGCTCGATCAGGCCGGCCTTCTCATACTCGGGATGGGCGGCGATGACGGGTTCCAGGCTTTCGAGGACTTCTTCCACCGCCTGCAGGAATTCTTTCTGCTCAGGGTTACGCTGAACAAGACCTTCGTAGATGCCCAGCAGATACTCATTTTTGATCGACATGGGGACACTCTCCTTTATATAAATTTCTGACACCTTCCTTATGGTAGCACGCCATGAGGATTTTTTCAAGATTTTTGCATAAAGTTTCATCAAATTCGTGCGCAATCCAGCATCAGTTGTTTTTACGCAAAGGACAGTTTGTGCAATTTCACAACGCTCAGGCCAGCATTTTTACAGGTGTGTAATCGGTGCTGCCCTGTAAAAAGGCTTCGGCGTCGATGAGGGCGTAGGCATAGCGCCCCTCGTGGTAGGTTGTCTGCACCAGAAAGCGCCCGTCGTTGGTCAGGGCGCAGGGCGTCACCGCCCACGGGGCTCCCGAATCGGCGTTTTCTTCCATCGGCATGGCGGTCAGTTCCCCGGTCTGCTGGTCCAGCACCCAGGCCAGATTTTCGCCATGCACGTTGTCGCTGCCGTGGAACCGAAGATACCGCCCCTGCCGGGCGGCGATCTCCGGCAGGGCGGTCGCCGCCGGGTCGGACAGGGTCATGGTCGGGTCGGGCAGGGGCTTCGGCAGTTCCTGCCACGTCCCGGCAGCGGAATCATAGGCACTGTAGCTGCGCTGGTAGGGGCCGCCCTGCGAAGCAGCGGTTTGTTCCTCAAAATACAGTTTGCCGTCCCACAGGCCGTAAAAATCCCTACTGCCGTTTGTGCTTCCATCATGGGGACGTTCCAGGATCTTGCTCCGCTCGCCGGTGGCGGGGTCCAGCCAGTCGTATTCCACCACAGCCGTTTGGAGCACGGCCTGATAGGCTTCCTGATTTTCCCCGATCGTCGGGTCCGGCAGCGGCGTCTGCGTGACGATCCGGCGGGTGAGCAGACGGTTCCCCTCGGCGCCCGTGACCCACTCGTAAGGCTGCAGGGCGAATGTGGTCACGCTGCCGTCCGCCAGCGAAACACGGTAGCCCACCGCCTTGCCGCCCGCCTGCATTTCGGACCCGTACAGCGCCGCGCCGTCACACCAGCGCAGCGCGCTGGGGCCGATATCCCGGGTACAGGTCACCTCCCGGCGGGAAGCGCCGTCCCTGTCGATGATAAAAAGGCCCGCCGGGGCAGATTGTTCCACATACCGCCCGCGGTAGGCGGCCAGCAGTTCTTCTTCGGTCACGCCCTCCTGGGCGGCCTGCGCCACCTTTTCCTCCCAGCCAGGCTGGACGACCTCGGCCTCGTAATCCTCCCAGCTGCCCTCATAGTGCATCGTGGCGATCGAATGGTACACATAGACCTTGTCTCCCGCCGTAAAGAGGGCCACTTCCGTTCCGCGTCCCGGAACGTACGCCGGGCAGGCATCGGAGTCATGGGCGCAGCCCGGTACGCTGCACAACACCTGCTGTTGGGCAGTGGCATAGTCGATCTTTGTCACCAGACAGTACCCTATATGGGGGTCCAGCAAATAGCAGGCGTCGCCTGCATTGAAGGTGGGGGTCGCGGGATTACCGTCATCCACCTCGTAAAAATCCCCCGCCGGGGCGGCTGATTCTTCCGCCGTGGCGGTCTCGGCCGTGGCGGCCGCTTCCGGCGCGGCGGTCGCGGACGGGGCGTTCCCGTCCGCCCCGCCGCAGGCGGCCAGTGAAGCGGCCAGCGCCAAAGCCAGCATTATACAGTACGGGCGTTTCATAGCGTTTCTCCTTTGGTCGTGGGGAAAGTCCTTCCCGGTCGTTTTCGCTCACTCCACCGGCGTCACCAGCGTGTAGTCGGTGCTGCCCTGCAAAAAGGCGTCCGCATCGATGAGGGCATACTCGAACTCAAACGGTTCGTCCCATTCGGTACACACCAAAAAGCGGCCGTCGTCGGTCAGGGGCAACCGGCCCCGGTCCTGCTGATTCCCCGCCATTTGCGGCGTCAGGGGCGTTTTATAGAGCGTGCCGGTATCGGTGTCCAAAACCTGCACACTCATTTTCTCGTTTTCGTAACCCTCAAACCACAGGTAGCGCCCGGCCTGTTCCGCAATGCCGGGCAGCCCCACCACCGTGGCGTCGTTGAGCCACATGCTGCCATTGGGCTGGGGCTGCGGCACATCCTGCCACTGCCCGGCCGCCAGGTCAAAGGCGCGCAGCGCCTTGCAGATGCTTCCGCCTCCCGGCTGGGTCTCCCGCTCCTCAAAATAGAGCCGGCCACCCGACATACCGTGGAAAGCACTGTTTTCCGTAAACAGCCTGCCCTCCAGTTCCAGCACTTTCTCCCGCTGGCCCGCAGCAGGGTCCAGCCAACACACTTCCACCGTACTGTTTTGCAGGACTGCCTGGTACAGGTCCGGCTCGCTTTTCTCGTCGGGCAGCGGCACCTGCGTCACGATGCGTTCGGTCAGCAGCCGTCCGCCCTGGGCACCCACTATCGTTTCCAACGGCTGCATCTCAAAATTTGTCACCTGCCCACTGGCAAGGTCCACGCGGAACCCTGCATTGTCCACGTCCCCGCTGTTCCCGTACAGCGCGGCGCCGTCGCACCAGGCCAGATTGACCGTTCCATCCAGATTTTCCGACAGGTCGATGCACTGCCGGGAACTGCCGTCCTGCTGCACGGCATACAGACAGGCGGGCTGCACGTTTTGAAGAAAGACGTTGTGATGATACTCCGTAAATTCCTCCGGGGTCATACCTCCCCGTGCCGCTTCGTCATCCAGGCTGGGTTCCACGTTGTTTTGATAGTAGGTATCCCAGTCCATGTCGTCCCAGTTGGTGCGGTACTTGTAGACGTAGGCCTTGTCCCCCGCCGCAAACACCATATAATCCCAAAACCGTCCCGGCAGCCAGGCCGGGCAGGATTCCGAGTCATGGGTGCAGCCCGGCACGCTGCACAGTACCCGCCGGGTGGCAGAAGCGCAGTCGATCTTCCACAGCAGGCAGGAACTGTTGCCCGCGCAGGTGCGCAGTTCGTACAAAACATCCCCTGCATTGAAAAGGGTGTCGAACTCCATTGCCCCACGCACGGCATAGAAATTCCCCGCCGGGGCGGGCGATTCTTCCGCCGGGGCGGTCTCGGCCGTGGCGGCGGGTTGCGGTGTAGCGGTCGCGGACGGGGCGTTCCCGTCCGCCCCGCCGCAGGCGGCCAGTGAAGCGGCCAGCGCCAAAGCCAGCATCATACAGTACGGGCGTTTCATACATCCATCTCCTTTGTTTCTGCGCTATGCTGCCGCGCAAGCGGCGGCGTTCAGGGCGTCGTCTGGGGCAGTTCCTCCGGCGCGCAGGGCTGCAGCGTCAGGTTCAGCGCCCAGCGGTCGCTGGATACGGCGTTCCCGGCCGCGCTGACGCTGCTCCATCCGTTGAAGCGGTAGGGCGCTACCGCCGCCGTGATCAACGCTTCGCCGTTGCGGCTGTACAATGCGTTGGGGTAGGGGCAGTTTTCCGGCACAGCCCAGTCGCCCAGGGCTTCCAGCCCGGCCTGGGCGGCAAAGGCCCGCAGCGCGTCCGCGTCCGGGGCCGGCGGGGCCGTGTCCCCTTCCCGCGGGGCCGAGATCCACAGCTGCGTTACAGCCCCGGTGCGGCTGTCCATCGTCATGCTGAACGCCGTATACAGCGCGCCTTCTTCCAGCGCAAAACGTTTGAGGGTGACAAACCCCAGGCTGTCGGTGGCGTAGTAGGGCAGGGTCAGGTCGTAGTAACCGTTGTACGACTCATAAACGGCGGGCGCGGTATCCTCCGTCCCGTCGCCCCAGTCCGTGGCCCAGTCCACCCACCGGGCCGCCAGCACGCCCTCAGCGGCCAGGTTTTGCAGGGCGCTCTCCACCACCTCGCGCTGGTCATAGGCGGGGGTCATTTCTTCCAGGCCGTTCTGCGCCTGAATGTACATTTTGGGGCCGGGCCCCTCCGGCCGCAGCGGGTCCGTCCGGCCCGCGCCGTCCAGTTCCTGCTGTTCCTTGCGGGCGGAAAGCTGCCGCAGGATGTAGTAGTCCTCGCCCTGGGGCGTGGGGGCCGTGTAAGGTTCCGCCACCGGCTCCCGGCGGCCCAGCGCCGAGGCGTCCACCGCCGCCAGAAAGATGGCCGGCGCGGCGGCGCAGGCCAGCACTACGGCGGCGCAGGCCGTCCAGACCCGGCGGGGATGCTGCCACAGATTCATTCCGCCGCACCCCCTTTCTGCAAAACCACCCGCACCGTGGTGCCCCGGCCGGGCGCGCTTTCGATGGCAAGGGAACTGCCGTGGGCCGCCGCGATGCGCTGGCACAGCGCCAGCCCCAGCCCGCTGCCGCCCTGCCGCCGGGCGCGGGATTTATCCACCATGTAGAAAGGTTCGGTCACGCGGGGCAGCTTTTCCGCCGGGATGCCGCAGCCGTGGTCGGCCACCTCCAGCGTGACGGTCCCCGCCCCCGGCAGGCAGCGCACCTCGACGGGCGCGCCCTCCGCGCTGGCTTTGACGGCGTTCTGTACCAGATTGCAAAGAAGGTCCAGCAGCAGGTCGGCGTCGCCGCGCACCACCCAGCTGCCAGCCGGGGTCCGCAGTTCAGCCCCCGGGCAGGCGGCCCGCAGCCGGGGCCACAGTCCGGCCAGTTCCACATCTTCCAGCCGCACGGGCTCATCCCCCAGTGCCAGCAGGGCCAGCAGCTTCTGGCTCAGCGCTTCCAGGCGGCGGCTCTCCTGGTAGATGGCGTTGGCGGCCTCCCGCTGTTCTTCCGGGTCGGTCTGCAGGGTGCGCAGCACATCGGCGTACCCCAGGATGCTGGTCATGGGCGTTTTGAGTTCGTGCGTGAACGCCCCCACGAAATCCTCCCGGCGCTGCACGTCGGCTTCCAGATCCGCGATCTTTTCCTGCACGGCGTCGGCCATGCGGTCGAAACTGCGGCTGACCTGCTCGATCTCGTCGCCGGTATGTAAGCCGGTGCGGCGGGCGTAATCGCCCCCGGCGATCTGGGCGCTGGCCGTGGAAAGCACCCGCAGCGGACGGGTCATCTGCCGCGCCAGCACCGCCAGCAGCAGCGCCCCCGCGGCCAGCACCACGGCTTCCAGCGCCAGGAACCGCCGCAGGCTGGCGTCCCGGTCGCGGTACAGGCCGGTCAGGTCAAAGCTGCTGACCAGGTGCAGGCCCCCCTGCAGGTCGCTGCCGTACAGCGAGAACACCGCTCCCCCCACCGACACGGTGTACATGTTGCCGTCGGCCAGCGGGGCGTCGCAGGGCACGGCCAGCGTATTGGTCAGGCAGCGTTCCCCGCGCCACAGGGCGGCGGCTTTGCCCTGGGCCTCCAGCAGCCCGGCGATGGTCTCGTCCGCTGTACCCTCGCCCCGGCGCTGGCGGTCGATGATCTCGGTCTGCAGCAGGGTGCAGGTCTGGCGGTGGACCGCCGCATTGGCCTGGCCGGTGCGCTCCAGCTGCACGTGGAAATCGCTGTACAGCAGATAACACCCGCCCACCCCGAAGGAAGCGCTGAGCACGAGCAGCAGCAGGCAGATCATTTTTTGTGCAAATCGCATGAAGCTCTCCTTTTGGTTTTGTGCAGGCCGTCAGCTTTCCTCTTTCTTGAGGCGGTAGCCGATGCGATAGACCGTCTCGATATGGTCATACCAGTGCAGCTTGCGCCGCAGCCGCATGATGTGCAGGTCCAGCGTGCGGGTGTCGCTCTCGGCCCGGTCGCCGCCCCACACCCGCTCGTAGAGGGTGTCCCTGTAGAGGGCCGCGCCGCGGTTGCGCATGAGTTGTTCCAGCAGCAGGAACTCGTTGGGCGTCAGGTCCACCGGCCTGCCGTTTTGCAGCACCGTATGTTCGCCCGCATCCAGCACCACGTCGAAAGCCTGCATGACGTTGCCGCGCCCGGCCCGCCGCAGCACCGATTCCACCCGGGCCAGCAGTTCCTCGATGACGAAGGGCTTGACGATGTAATCGTCGGCGCCCCGGCGCAGCCCTTCCACCCGGTCGCGCACCGCGCCTTTGGCCGTAATAAGGATCACCGGCACCCCCAGCGGACGCAGGTAGTCCAGCAGTTCGTAGCCGTCCAGCCCCGGCAGCATGATGTCCAGCAGCGCCAGGTCGAAGGAACGTTCCTCGATGCGGTCTGCCGCCGTACAGCCGTCCTCCGCCACCGTGCAGTCGTACCCGGCGCGGGTCAGGCTCATCTCAATGAGCCGTGCGATGCGGTGCTCGTCCTCCGCGATCAATACTCGTGTCATGCCACTACTCCCTTTCTATGTTCAGAATACGACTTGGTTGTATCGCAGTTGTAACAAACCCCGTTGTAATTTTACACAATTTCCTTTATTTTACCACAGAACCCGTGGTATAATGTACCAAAATGCGGAAAAGGCAAAGGAGTTTTACGACCCATGAACTCTACGATCGAAGAACTGGTACAGTCCCTGACGCTGGAAGAAAAAGCGGGGCTGTGCTCGGGCCGGGATTTCTGGCGCACCAAAGCGGTGGAACGCCTGGGCATCCCGGCCATGATGATGTCCGACGGCCCGCACGGCCTGCGCGCCCAGAAACCCGGAAGCAGCCTGCCCAACGACAGCATCGAGGCGGTGTGCTACCCCGCCGGGTGCGCGGCGGCGGCCAGCTTTGACCCCACGCTGACCCGCCGCATGGGCGCAGCGTTGGGACGGGAAGCCCGGGCCGCCGGGGTGCAGATGGTGCTGGGCCCCGCCATCAACATCAAGCGCAGCCCGCTGTGCGGCCGCAACTTTGAATATTACAGCGAGGACCCCTTCCTGGCCGGGGAACTGGCCGCCGCCTTCATCCAGGGCGTGCAGGGGGAGGGCGTGGCCGCCTGCCCCAAGCACTTTGCCGCCAACAACCAGGAGACCCGCCGCCTGACGGTGGACAGCCGCCTGGATGAGCGTACGCTGCACGAGATCTATCTGCCCGCCTTTGAGACGGCGGTGCGGGAGGGCAGGCCCTGGTCGCTGATGTGCAGCTACAACCGGGTCAACGGCGTATACGCCAGCGAGCACCGGCAGCTGCTGACGGAGCTTCTGCGGGACAGCTGGGGCTTTGCGGGGTTCACGGTATCCGACTGGGGCGCGGTCAACGACCGGGTACAGGGCTTGGCCGCGGGACTGGACCTGGAGATGCCGGGCTCCGGCGGCGTGAACGATGCGCGCCTGGTGGAAGCGGTGCGCAGCGGCGCGCTGGACGAAGCGGTGCTGGACAAAGCGGCGGCGCGCATTCTGAACATCGTGCTGCGCACCGCCGACCTGGCCCGCGCCCCTGCGGAGAACGGCGCGGCCAACGGGCACGCGCTGGCCGTGGAACTGGCGAAGGAAAGCGCCGTACTGCTGCGCAACCTGGGCGCGCTGCCGCTGCACCCCGGGCAGAAGGTGGCCTACATCGGCGCCTTTGCCGAAACGCCGCGTTTCCAGGGCGGCGGTTCCAGCCACGTGAACACCCGCGGGGCCGTGGGTGCGCTGGAGGCTGCCCGGCGCGGGGGCCGCACCGTGCAGTATGTAGCGGGATTCCCCGCCGACCGCGACCAGCGGGACGAGCCGGAATTCCTGCGCGCGGTGGCGGCGGCCGAGAGCGCCGACGTAGCCGTGATCTTTGCCGGACTGCCGGAATTTTTTGAGAGCGAGGGCGCCGACCGCCGCCATATGCGCCTGCCGGACTGCCAGAACAACCTGATCGCCCGCGTGGCCGCCGTGCAGAAAAACACCGTGGTGGTACTGCACACCGGCGCGCCGGTGGAGTGCCCCTGGGCCGAAGATGTTTCGGCCGTGCTGTGCATGTATCTGGCCGGGGAGGGCGTGGGCGAAGCAGCCGACGCCCTGCTGTGGGGCGACGCCAACCCCGCGGGCCGTCTGCCCGAGACCTGGCCCCTGCGGCTGGAGGACACCCCCTGTTACCTGGACTACCCCGGCGACGGGGTCACGGCGGACTACCGGGAGGGCGTTTTTGTGGGGTACCGCTGGTACGACGCCCGCCGCATGGCCGTGCGCTGGCCCTTCGGCCACGGGCTGAGCTACACCGGCTTTGTGTACCGGGACGCCGCGCTGGACCGCCCCACCCTGACCGAAGACGGCGAAGCCACGCTGCGGGTGCGCATCCGCAACAGCGGCGCCGTGCCGGGGTCGGAAGTGGTGCAGCTTTACGTCAGTGACGCCACCGGGGCCCCGGCGCCCGGCGGCAGGGCGCCCCAGGCCCTGCGCGGGTTCCAGAAAGTACGCCTGGAACCCGGGCAGGAATGCGAGATCTGCTTCACCCTGACGGCGCGGGACCTGAGCCATTACGACGAGCGGCTGCACGGCTGGTATGCCGCGCCGGGCCGTTATGAGCTGCGGCTGGGCCATTCCAGCCGGGATATCCGCATCACGGTACCGCTGCAGTTTGAAACGCAGCGTTTCCCGCCCCTGACGGTGGACGGGACCACGCCCCTGGGCCTGCTGCTGGCCGACCCGCGCACAGCCGTGACGGCGCAGAAGCTGTTGGATGGGCGCGGCGGGGACGGCGACGGCCTGATGCCCCCCGAGGCCATGGCCCAGATGCTGGACGCCACGCCCCTGCGTGAGCTGACGGACTGCAGCGCCCCGGACGGCCTGCTGGCCGCCCTGCGGCGGGACGTGGACGCCTCCTGACCTTCAGACAGAAGAACGCCCTCCCGCATTTTTTGGCGGGAAGGCGTTCTTTTATTTCAGGTCGTGCCACGTTCCACGATGGTCATGCGCAGGGTAACATGGTGGCTGGGTTCCCGGCCGTTCAGCACATCCAGCATCGTGCGGGCTCCCATAATACTGGACATCATGATCATCGCGTCCAGCGAGGAGAGGCGCGGCCGACATGTTTCACAGAAAGATGAGTTATGTTCCCCCAAAAGGGAGATTTTCTGCGGCACCGGGACTCCTTTTTCTTTCAGGATATTCAGTACGCCAATGGCGATCAGATCCGTCGTGCAGATCAGGCCGTCAGCCTCCGGGTGTTCCCGTAAAAGCTGAAACGCCAGCTGCTCGCCGCCGTCCACCGTATCCGGGATACCGTTGTAGACCGTCCCCTGCACGCTGGGGTTGCGCTTCAGTCCCGCGTCAAAACTGGCGCGGATCAGCGGCCCGCTGATGCGGTTTTTGTTGACAACCAGGATAATATTCCTGCGCCCGCGCCGGGCCAGGAAATCCACACAGCTTTCGATTCCCTCTTTTTCGTCGGCTCCGATTGAGTAGATATTCGGCAGCGGAAACGTCATCGTATTGTGGATCATGACTACCGGCGTGTTTGGGAGGTGCCGCTTTACCGCGTATGTGACCGCTTCTACATCACGGAACGCATCCCCCAAGCAGACCGCACCTTCCACACGGTGGCGCGCCATATCGATCATCCCTTTTTCGACCGCGTCGGAGCCCCGGCCTATATACCGGCTGAAGCAGTAATAACCATTGCGCATCAACTCGTATTCCACGCGGTGCGCGCCTTCCACCTGATGCAGCGTATCAATATCGTCCGTCAAGATCCCGATCGTATGCGTCGATTGCATGACAAGGTTTCGGGCATTGCTGTCTGGCACATAGTTGTGCTCCCGCAAAAGCTGCTGGATCTTTTCCCTCGTCACCCGGTTGACCCCTGGTTTTCCGTTTACCACGCGGGAAACAGAACTAGCTGAAACGCCCGCCAGCTTTGCAATATCATAGATCGTCATATCGTTTTTCACGACTCCTTGCTCCAACGGAAGCGTCAAAGCATCTGCCGCTTGCTTCCTTTATCTATTTGTATACCACTTTCAAAAAATGTTTGCAAGAAATTCTTTTCGAATGCCGGAAAATCGGACAAATTCTGCAAAAGTCCTGACAAAAGAGCAAAAAGCATCCCGGCCGAAACGATAGCCGCGTTCCGGCCGGGTTTTTACAGGAGAATCACAGGGTATGGCAAATCAGTGGTCTTTCTTTTCACGCAGGCCGTTTTCGTACGCACGGTATTTTTTATCCAACGCAATGTAGTCCTCAAATTTGAAAAGATGGAATTCATGCCCTATCCCGTACGTTCCCGACGGATCGATCTCATGGTTTTCGCTATATACGGTATTTTTGTTTTTGAAATTTTCCCGGAAGAACTCCAGCATACCGCGGGCAGCGCCCTTCATGGCAACGTGGTTGCTGACCAGATGGAAGCCCCATTCCTGTATTTGTTCCAGCGTAGCGTCCGGTTTTCCGTCTGTAGCATGCACGTCAGGATAGAACAGATACCGTCCCGGCCGGGACAGGCGGCGACTGATCTCCCGGCACTCCTGCTCGCAGTCCGCATGGCAGATATTCTGGATCATGGTAATCTCCGCGCCCGCCTGATACCCCATCTCGGCACGTCGGATCGCTTCCTCCAGCCCCATACCACCAAAATTGGCGATGGCTCCGGTCTGCGGCGCGCCGCCTCCTTTACAGTCTGTGCGGGCGATAATCATGCAGTCCGTTCCCTGTACGGCATCCACCGCCGCCCGGACGTTGGCTGCCCAGCGCTCGGCGTCCATATATCCATAACCGCTGGCATAATTGTAGCCTGTGGCAAATGCCCCATTCATCGTGTCTTCGATCGAGATTGCCATCGCGCCGGCTTCCGCCAACCTTTTGCAGTTCCGATAAACCTGCATCGGTGTCCCGCCGCCATTTTCTCCGTCCACAATGACAGGCAGCGTGGTCGAATTGCAGATGCGTTCTGCCGCGTAGATATATTCTTCCCAGTTGTACATACCGGCCGGAAGGCCGTTCATAGCATATTCTAGTTCGCAGCTGCTGATCAGCACAGCGTTATGGCCGACAAGTTCGGCGCACCGCGCCGAAAGGCAGTCATACACGCAGGGTGCCCAGACGAATTCTCCTTTTTCAAGCAGTTCACGGATCGTATGTTGTGCAGACACTGTTTCCAGCCTCCTTTTTATTTCCCGTCACATTTGTGCCGCGGCACGGATACACTGTCAGGCGGCCGACGTTGCGGCCCTGACCGCCGCGTACTGCGGACCCGCTTACAGCCCCAGATAGCGCTTGCGTGTCTCTTCCGAAAGTTCCTTCGTCGCCTGATGATGGACGACTGTGCCGCGCTCTAAGATATAGCAGTCACTACTAACTTTCGTGGCAAACTTGACATTCTGTTCCGCGATCAGGATCGTGACGCCTTCCGACAGAAGATTCTGTACCATCTCCGCCAGCTGTTCCACGATTATGGGGGCCAGCCCCTCGGTGATTTCGTCTAGCAGCATCATCTTGGGGTTCTGCATCAGGCCGCGCGCAACTGCCAGCATCTGCTTTTCGCCGCCAGACAGCTTATCGCCCTTGGAGTCCTTGCGTTCCTCCAGTCGCGGGAAAAATTTGTACACGCTCTCCAAGTTCCATTTATCGCTGCCGTCCACGCCCCGGCGCGCCGATACCCGCAGGTTTTCCTCTGTCGTCAGCGTAGGGAAGATATGCCGCCCCTGGGGCACATAAGCGATCCCCAGCCGTGCGATAGCATGGCTCTGCATGCCGACCAGCTGCTTCCCGCTAAAGGTGATGCTGCCTTCGGTGCGGCAGTGCTCCTTAGGGTTGAGCATACCCATGATGGTCTTCATGGTCGTGGACTTGCCCACACCGTTGCGCCCCAACAGGCAGACCGATGTACCTTCCTCTACACCCAAATGCACCCCGTTAAGGATATGACTTTTGTCATAATAGGCCTGTACGCCTTGAAGTTCCAGAATCATGACACGTCACCTCCCAGATAAGCTTGCTGCACATACTCATTCTGCTTGATCTCTTCCGGCGTTCCGCTGGCGATCAGTTCACCTTCCCGTAGGACCGAAATTTCGTCAGCATAATTAAAGACGATATCCATGTCATGTTCGATAAAGATGATCGTCATATTCCGCTTTACCGCCAGGTCCCGGATCAGCTGCATCAATGTGTAGGCTTCCTCACGGGCTACGCCGGCTGCCGGTTCGTCCAGAATCAACAGTTTGGGGTCCATGGCCAGCGCGATGGCGATATCCAGACGGCGCTGATCCCCGTAGGAAAGGTAAGCGGCTACATCGTTCATCTTGTCCTGCAGCCCTACCAGACCGAGATATGTGAAGACTTCATTTTTGAGATAGGCGCCGCGCACGGGCAAGACATTGAACGTTTTGCGATTCATCTCGATCCGGGCGATCTGAACGTTCTCATAGACCGTCAGGTTGCTGAACAGTTTGGAGATTTGAAAGCACTTGGTCATTCCCTTGTGTACGATCTTGTTGGGCGCCATACCGGTGATATCCTCCCCACGGAAAACGACCTTGCCGCTGGTGGGGGTGGTACGGTTGGTGATCAGGTCCATCAGCGTCGATTTTCCTGCCCCGTTGGGGCCAATGATCGCGCGGACCTGCCCTTCCGGCACGGTGAAAGAGACGTCCTTCGTGGCGTGCAGCGCGCCGAAATAACGGTTGAGATGTTCAACCTTCAGAATCGGTTCACTCATTTGTTGGAATTCTCCTTTTTCACGGGGGCCGTTGTAGCCTCACCCAGGTTGCGGGTCGTATCATCCCGCAGCAGGCCATTCTGCAGGAACAGCACACAGAAAACGATTAGCGCGCCGAGGATGAACTGATAATAGTTGGTCAAGATCGAAACCTGCGTCGAAATGAAAGTTACGATGACCGCACCGAGGATAGGCCCGAAGAAGCTCTGCATTCCGCCGATCAGGCACATGACCAGGCCTTCCGTAGAAGTATTGGTGGAGAACATGACCGGGAAAGCCCCCATGTTGCGCATCGCATACAGGATACCGGCGATGGTCACAAAAAAGCTTGAAATCATACAGGCGTACAGACGGACGTTCTGCGTATTCATTCCGACGAAAGTCAGGCGTTCCAGATTATCGCGGCTTCCTTTGAGCACTGTGGCGAAGGGGCTGTGATAAAACAGGTAGATCAGTACGATGCAGATAACGCTGACAAAAAAGCTGAGATAGAAGTTCCCGCTGGCACTGCTGGCAAAATCCAGGCGGACGTCGCCGGTCAGGCCGGTGTCAGAACCGACATAGGGGATTTTATACACCATCGTGTAAAGCAGCGTGTTGATGCCCATGCTCATGAACGCAAACGCCAAGTCGTCGTTCGCGCGCAGACAGAGGATGTTGATTCCCAGAGATATGAGCATCGAGGTTGCAACGGCCGCTATGATCGCCAGGGGCTTACTCAACCCCAGGCGGACCACCAAAATCACATAGGAATAAGCACCCATGCCAAAGTAGGTTGCCATACCAAGAGGACGCAGGCCACCGAATCCCAAAATGATGTTCAGTGCCGAAGCGAACAGCATCATGATCACGGTACGGCTCATAAAGTCAAGTACAGAGTCAGCGGCGAAAAACGAGTAGACCAGCATAAAGAGGCACACGGCCGCGCCGACGATCCCGTGGCGCTTAATCTGCGGAATGGATTTCCAACGGTTCAGCATTTCAGCGCGCCTCCTTCTTCGTGAACAAGCCCTGCGGGTTGATCGCCATGGCAATGACCATCAGCGCTGCGGGCAGGATGTTGTAATACTGAGGCAGGTAAACGGCACCAAAAGCGTTCACCAGGCCAACTAGGAGCGCCGCCGGCAGGCATCCGTCCATGTTGCGCAAACCGCCGATGACCAGGATCGGCATAACGTTGCCAAAAACCGAAAGCCCCTCTTTGGGACTTTGCCCGGTAATGGGTGCGTTCAGGGCTCCGCCCAGGCCAGCGATCCCGATGCCGATCATAAACAGAATGCTGAACATCTGGTTGACGTTGACGCCAAGGTTTGCGACCATCGGGCGGTCGCTGATGATCGCACGGGTCATCATCCCGAGTTTGGTTCGGTTGATCATATACCAGAACGCGAAGGCAATGCCTCCGGAAACAGCAATCACGAACAGGTAATAGATTGGGAAATTGATGCCGAACACCTGCACACTGCCCTGCAGGAAATCAGGCAGAGCCAGCAACCGAATGCTGTAGCCCCATGTCATGACCATGATATCGCAGATCATGTAGGCAACGCCGTAAGTCAGCAGCATGATATACAGCATGTTCTTGCCGAACAGCGGGCGGGTGGCTTTTTCAACAAAGTAACCAATGGCTGCCACGATCAGCGGCACGATAACAAGTGCAGGGATAAAACCGAATTTTTCGGCGATGGTATAAGTCAGGTAGGTTCCCAAAACATAGAAAGCTCCCTGCCCGAAGTTGACCATGTTCATGCCGCTTATGATCAGCGAAACGCCAGCCACCATAAGGTAGGAGATCATACCATTGCTGATCCCGGTGATCAGCGTCTGGAAAAAGAATGATACTGTCATAGTCTGTTTCCCTCTGTTGATAATATGGAGCGCACCACTCGGACTGCCCGCCGGGCTGCGGCAGGTCAAACAAAAAGGCGGCAGGCAGAGTATTCTGCCTGCCGCAGACCGTCCTCTATGGCACGGAATTGTCCGGAAGTTCGATCAGGCAGCGCTCAAATCCGTAAACGTATAGTTGTTCTCTGCTGCGTACTGCTCCATTTCTTCTTTCGTGGGCAGCATTTCTTCGCCTTCGTAGACCGCATACACATCGCCCACAGGGATATCCCACTTGCCGGTGGTATCTTCGACCGCGGTGACATAGTAGTACGCATGCGCCATAACATGATCAAAGTCACGGAAATACAGGTCGTCGCCGTACAACGTGCTGAAGTGAACATTGCTCAGCGCTTCGGTCATCGCCTCGGGGCTCAGATCATCCGGCGTGGTGCGCGCCGCTTCAATGATGGCCTTGATGCCGACGTACCAGGTATAGCCCATGTCAGAAGGCAGCGTTTCCTGATCGAAGTGTTCCTTGCCGATATCGATGTAGGACTGGACGAATTCAGCGTTACCCTCGATGTCATCCATCCAGAAGGGCCACAGCTGGACACCATGAACTTTGCCGTAGGGGTAGTTGCCCGCCTGAGCCAGAGCCTGAGTGTTAGTGGAGTCACAGGTATACCAGCCGAGGTAATCGCACATATCCCACAGGCCGAACTGCTGCCCCTGGTTGACCAGCGATACGAAGTTGGGGCCGGCGACCGCACCGATGATAACGTCGGGGTCTTTGCCGACAACGGAAGAAATAATCGCGGAGAACTCGGTGGAATTGGCGGAGACCTGGTTGGAGCCCAGATTCTCAAATCCGTCACCCAGTTCGCGATAGAAGAAGTCGCGGCTGTCGCCGGAAGCACCGCCGTCATTGCCAATGAAGAAAGCGCTTGTATATCCCTGGTCTGCCGCATACTTGGCGTTCATCTTGGCGATTGGCCACGCGACGAAGCCGCAGGAGAACATGTACTTGGAGGCGTTCTCGATCGTCACACGGGTGTTCATCGTGCAAGGGGTCACCATGGGAAACTTGTTTTCTTCCGCCCAAGTGGCACCAGTAGGAGCTTCCGCGTCGGATTTGGGCCCCAGGATGGCAATGCAGCCCTCATTAACCAACTCGGTAGCTTTTTGGGCCACGTTCGCAGAGTCCGAAGCTGTATCACGATAGACCAGTTCAAACGGCACACCGTTCAATCCGCCGTTCTCGTTGGCTTCTTCCAGAGCCAGGATAGCACCGGCTTCTGCCCAGGATACCGTAGCCGCCGCCGTCGAAGAACGGTCGGTCAGAACGCCGATTTTGATGGTTTCGCCTTCGGCGGAACTGCTTGCAGCCTCCGAGGTGGCGCTGGAGGCGGAACTGCTCCCCGTACTGGCGCCGCTCACATCCGAAGATGCGCATCCCGCTAAGCTGGCTGTCATGGCTGCCGCCATTGCCAGTGCGATCAACTTTTTCATACTTGTTTTCCTCCTTTTAGGATCTCCTTTTTTGTTTTATTATGGCCGGTCAGACGCCGGCCGCATTCCATTTTCAAGCCTTATCCGGGTCATGCACGTCGCCGGAACGCACAAAATAGTCCGCGTTGCGCTGAGCCACTGAATCCTGCGGGGCTCGCACAAAAGCGTTCTCCGCTTCCACCCAGCTTCCATCCGTCAGGCCGAACATTGTCATGGTCGTAAAGGTCTTGTAGCCGGTATCGTCAAAATGGTAATCGACATAGTCGTTGCTCTGCTCCTGCATCACATGACGCCCCACATCCAGCATGGCCAGCATGGCAGCGTGGCAGCTGAAATGGACGCCCACCAGCCGGTAGCATCCCAAGTCCTCCAGTTCCTGCATGGAGACCTCCTCCGGGTCATGGGTCTTGCCGCACAGGTCCGGGTACCACATCGGGAAATTTTTGTACTTCCCGCCGCGGGCGTCGAGCGCGTCGCGCAGGCGGCGCATCGCATCGATCTTCTGCTGCCGGTCATGGATCTTGTGCATCCAGAGAATGCACAGCATATCGGCACCTGCGTCGATATAGGCCGCGCAGCGGTCCACGGTCTCCTCAAAATCGTTGATCAGGTCGCTGTCGCAGCGGGCGATCAGAAAACCGTGCCGGCCGTTGGCGTCCAGTCCTGCGCGGGCGGCGCGGAAACGCAGGCAGGCATCCTCGACGTCGAGTTGGCCCTTGCGCCCCAGTTCCGAAGTATCTGTGACCAAAACGCCGGCAGCCCCCGCCTGCATGATGCGCATGCAGCCATACTGGGCATTGAGCGCGCGGCCCAGGCCGAAACCGTCGTCCGCGTCAACAATAAGCGGCAGCGGGGTCATGTGGGTGATCTGCTCTGTAACACGGACAAAGTCATCCACCGAAAGCAGCTGCAGGTCGGGAATGCCCGTCATCGCGCAGGCGAGATCGCCGCTGGAGACCATAATCACCTCAAAACCGTTCATTTCAGCCGCTTTGGCTCCCATGCAGTCGGCCAGTTCCGGCACCAGGCGGGGCTTTCCTTCCCGAATCAGTTCCCGAAGGCGCTGTTCAGCCGGAATCTTCGCTTCAGGGGTCAAAATGTAGGGTAAGCTCATGGATGGGTACCTCCTTCTCTGTCCGTTTGTTTTCTTCTTGGTTTTGCCTGGATCACAGGCGTTCTTCGATGGCCGGACGGGCAAATCCCTCCGGATACTCTTCGACCTGATGGCCGACAATCGTATATTCTTTGTCTCCGCCGGTGAACTTATTTTCCAGCTTGAGATATGCCTGCGGGTCAAACAGCGCCGAAGCGGAGAAGCTCTCTACGCCGGTCGCCGGAGCGGTTTCAAAAGAATACGCCACGCTCTGGTTTTTGAAATTTTGCAACCCATGCTCCAGCATGCCTTCCATAGCGGCTTTCATCGTGTAATGGCTGCTGCACATCTTGAAGCCGAGCGGCGTAAGTTCCTCCATCGTAACAGAGGGATGATAGTGGCCGTCCACTCCCTTGACGGCGCGGACGTCAGCGAAGATCTTGGGGCCAGTCACGATTTTGGCCATTTCAGCGGCCTGCTCGATGTTCCCGACCAGGACCATCATCGCCAACACATACATGCCGCGTTCCTTGCCGATCTCAATCGCTTCCTGCAGGCGTTCACACCCTTCTTTCATCTGGGCCGGATCCCCGGGGTCCGCATTGCTGCGGGCAATCAGCAGGCAGTCCGTCCCCTGCAGGCCCTCCAACGCCGCACGCACCTTTGCAAGGTACTTGTCGCGCGGCAGGATCTTTGTTGATTCTTCCATATCGGCCGAATCCTCCAACTGGATCGCCGCCGCGCCGGCCGCCGCCAGCCGCTTGGCTGCGCGGTAAACCGCCAGGGGTCCGCCAAAGCCGTCCTCAATATCTGCGATCAAAGGAATGGAACTGGTAGTTGCCACACGGCTAACGGCCCATTCCAAATCTGTAAGGTTGGTGAAACCGTAGTCGATGACGCCGTTCATCGAGATGGAAACCTCGCCGCCTGAAAGCAAGCTTACCGGAAAGCCGCACATCTCGACCGCATGGTTGGAAGCGCAGTCGTACACACAAGGAACCAGAAAGCACTGTTGAGACGCATCCAAAATCTGACGCAACGTTTTTTTGCTGGACATAAAAACTTGATCCTTTCTTTTCTTATGGATGAGAATGGCGCCGGTCGCTTATCGCAACCGATTGCATCTAAAGGATAACACCTAACCCGAGTTCCGTCAATCCATATCCTGCACATTGCAGTCTGATTCTCTATTTTTTATGAATATGTACGCTATAATTTAGTCATTTTCACAATAACATGATTGCAACAAACTGCAAAAAATCAGCGTGCTCGTTCCAGTCTTTTTCTATTTTACACACATTAGTACTTTTTGTCTGCTTTTTTCTTCCTGCTTTTGCTACTTTTCTCTTGCGATTGAAACATTTCTGCCTTCTCGATCTCTCATTCACACTTTTTCGTCATCCTGTATGCTTTTTTCTCCCCTTTTTGTCACTTTTGTCACTTGCCTTTTTTCACGCAAAAGGGTAATATAGAGGTGCTTTCCGCGATTTTGTAGAAATCGATTGCAGTTTGTTGCAGTCAGAAAGAAGGAATTTGCATGATCCGCCGCAGCGAAGAAAAACATTCCGTCCGTAAACCCGCCCCCTTTCAGGGTACCGGGGAGATCACAGTCCGTGACCTGTTGAACGGGCCGGAAGAGATGTCCGGCAAGGGCCGTGTGTTCGGGCATACCACCGTCCATCCCGGTTCCGAGATCGGCTACCACATTCACCACGGCGACAGCGAGACCTATTATATTCTGAGTGGCTACGGGCTTTACAATGACAACGGCATCCCCGTGGAGATCGGCCCGGGCGATGTGGCCTACTGCGCCCCGGGGGAAGGGCACGGCCTGCGTTGCCTGGGCAGCGCCCCCATTGAAATGATCGCGCTAATCCTGTACGAAGGGTAACTTTGGTTTCTCCCAAACAGCGGACTGTTTCTCTGTAGTCCGGCAATATACAAAGCGGCGCGGCCCGGGATCCCGGGCCGCGCCGTTTTGCGCTGTGTGCAGGGGTCAGGGCAGGATCATGCCGATGCCTTTCTGCAGGGTCTCGCCGTCGAGGGCGCCGCGGGCCCAGGCCACCAGGTTGCCTTCCGCATCCAGGAAATAGGTGGTGGGCAGCGAATAGACGCTGTAGGTGGCCGCCGCGTCGGCGTCCAGGTCGAACAGCACCGGGAAGGTGTACCCTTCCTGCTCCAGCAGCGCCTGGGCGTCGGCCTGGGTCTCCCGCCCGGTGGTCATGTTCACCAGCAGGAACTGCACATCCGCCTGCTCCTCGTAGGCCTGCTGGAATTCCGGCATCTCGCTCTTGCAGGGGCCGCACCAGCTGGCCCAGAAATTAAGCACCAGCGGCTTGCCGAAATAGTCGCTGAGCCGCACGGCGTTGCCGTCGGCATCGTAGGCTGTGAAATCCGGCGCGCGCCGGTCCTCCGCGGTTTCTTCCCCGGCGGTCTCCCCGGTCTGCGCCTGCTGCGCCCCGCCGTCCTGCGGGGAGGCCTGGGGCGCCGGGGTCTGCTCCACCGCCAGCTGTTCGGGGGCATAGCGGCCGCTCAAACGGTCATACAGGAAAGCCGCGCCGCCCAGCAGCAGAACCAGCGCCAGCACCGGCAGCCAGACAGTCTTTCGTTTCATCGTCGTTCCCCTTTCAGCTCAGGAAATTCAGCAGGCGGCCCATCAGGCCGGTGGCCATCATCACGCCCACCACGATCAGGAACACGCCGCTGACGGTGTTGATCACACTGTAATGCCGCTTGACCCAGTCAAAGGCGGTTTTCAGCCGGTCGATGAGCACGGCGCTGAGCACAAAAGGCACGCCCAGCCCCAGCGAGTAGACCAGCAGCATGGCCATGCCGGCCAGCGCATGCCCCTGCTGGGAAGCCAGGGCCAGCGCCGAACCCAGGAAGGCCCCCACGCAGGGGGTCCAGCCCACGGCAAAGACCACGCCGAACAGCAGGGCCGAGAAAAAGCCCATACCATCGGTTTTGACGGCGCGGCTGCTGCCGCGGAACAGCGTCAGTTTGATGACGCCCAGGAAATTCAGCCCGAAGAAGATGACCACCGCGCCCGAAAGCAGGTTGACGGCGGTATGCCAGCGCTGCAAAAAGGCCCCCAGCGTGCCCGCCAGCGCCCCCATGAGCACAAAGAGCACGGTGAACCCGGCGACGAACCCCGCCGCGCCGGTCAGGGTACGGCGGGTGCTGCGCGCCCCGCCCCCGGCAAAGTAGGAGAGATAGACCGGCAGCATCGGCAGCAGGCAGGGGGAAAGGAAGGTGATGATGCCTTCCAGAAATACGATCAGATACGGCATGGGAAAAACTCCTGTGTTGGTAAGATCAGCTTGGCAATAGGATACCACGGCGGCGCAGCGGCTTCTGTGACGTTGTCACCCCGGGCCGCGCCGTCCTCTTATCCTACCACAGACGGCCGGACCTGGCAACGGGAATTTTGCGCCCCGCCCGGGCGGCGCAAACAAATTCCGCCCCGGCTGCAAAAAAACGCGCGGCCGGCTCGTTTTATAGACAGAGAAGTTTTTCAACCCAAGCAAGGAGCGTTTCCATGAAGATCTTACTGACAAGCGATACCTGGACGCCGGCAGTCAACGGCGTGGTGACTTCCGCCACGACGCTGCGCGCGGCCCTGCAGGCCCGCGGGCACGAAGTGCGCGTGCTGACCCTGGCGGGCGGCCACCGCACCCGCATTGCCGGCGGCGTGACCTTCCTGGGCTCACTGGACGCCGGGATGGTCTACCCCGGCGCACGGCTGCGCGCCCCGGCGCTGGACGGCGCCCTGCGCGCCCTGGCAGCCTGGCAGCCCGATGTGATCCATTCCCAGTGCGAATTCAGCACCTTCGCCCCGGCCCGGCAGCTGGCCAAAGCCTGCGGTGCGCCGCTGGTCCATACCTACCATACCGTTTACGAGGACTATACCCACTATTTTTCCCCCAGCCGCCGTATGGGCCGGGGGCTGGCCGCGCTGTTCACGCGGCACATCTGCGCCCAGGCGGACGCGGTCATCGCCCCCACCGAAAAGATCCGGCGGCTGCTGACCGGGTACGGCGTAGCCTGCCCGGTGGAAGTGATCCCCACGGGGCTGGACCTGGACCGCTTTTCCGCCGCGCCCGATCCGGCCCTGCGGGACGCCCTGGGCCTGACCGGCTGCGGGCCGGTACTGCTCTACCTGGGACGGCTGGCCAAAGAGAAGAACATCGGCGAACTGATCGCCGCGCTGCCGCACATCCCCCGCGGGGTGCTGCTGATCGTGGGGGACGGGCCCGAACGCGCCGCCCTGCAGGCCCGGGCCGAGGGGCTGGGCGTGGCGGACCGGGTACGCTTTGCAGGCATGGTGCCGCCGGAAGAGGTGGGCCGCTATTATGCGCTGGCCGATGCGTTCGTGAGCGCCTCCACCAGCGAAGCCCAGGGGCTGACCTACCTGGAAGCGCTGGCCGCCGGGTTGCCGCTGCTGTGCCGGGACGACCCCTGCGTGCGCGGTTTTCTGGCCGCCGCCCCCTGCGGGTGGGCCTACCGCACCCCCGGGGAACTGGCTGCGCTGGCAGCCGCCCTGCCCCTTGGGGCCGAAGCCGCCCCCCTGCGCCGTGCCGCCCGGCAGGCAGCCGCCCCTTACGGCCGTGAACCGTTCGGCGCAGCGGTGGAAGCGCTCTACCGCCGCCTGATCCTGCAGCGGAACGCCGCGCCGCTGGCCGCCCCCGAAAGGCGGGTGATCCTGTGGTGAAGAATCTGCACCGCGCCGCGTCGGTGCTGGGCCTGCTGCTTTGCTGCCTGATGGCCTGCGCCTTCTGGCAGGCGGGCGTTTTTGATTCCCGGGAAGCCCTGACCCGCTACCTGGCCCAGTTCGGCTGGGCCGGACCGGCGGTATTCATCGCTTTCCAGGCCGTGCAGGTGGTGCTGCCCATCCTGCCCGGCGGGCTGGGCTGCCTGGCCGGGGTCGTGCTGTTCGGCCCCTGGCAGGGGTTCTGGTACAATTACACCGGCATCTGCCTGGGTTCGCTGGCAGCCTTCGCCATCGCCCGCGCCTGCGGGCGGCCGCTGCTGGAAGCGCTCTTTCCGCCGCAGCTCATTGAGAAATACGACCGCTGGATGGGCACCGGCCACCGCTTTGCCCGCTGGTTCGCCCTGCTGATCTTCCTGCCGGTGGCGCCCGACGACTACCTCTGCTTCCTGGCCGGGACCACCCGCATGCACTGGCGTCTGTATACGGCCATCATCCTGCTGTGCAAACCGGCGTCCATCGCCTTGTACAGCCTGGGCCTGACGGTCATCGCCCAGAACCTGCTGGGCCTTTGGAGGTGAATCCCATGTTTTGTGTGCACATCTATACCGGCTCCCTGGCCCTGGTGGGCCGCAGCGGCGTGGGGCAGGCGGCCAACCACCAGCAGGCTGCCCTGCGCGCGGCGGGCGCAAAGGTCGTGACCCGCTGGGACCCGCCCGCCGATGTGATCCACCTGAACACCGTGCTGCCCTGCTCGCTGCGGGCAGCACGGCGGGCGCGGCGGCGGGGGCTGCCGGTGGTCTGGTTCGGCCATTCCACCGAGGAGGATTTCCGCCATTCCTTCACCGGCTCCGACCTGCTGGCCCCGCTGTTCCGCCGCTGGATCTGCCACTGTTACAACCAGGCCGACCTGGTGCTGACCCCCACCCCCTACTCCGCCGGGCTGCTGCGCAGCTATGGCATCCGGCCGCCGGTGGCGGCGCTTTCCAATGGGGTGGATACCGATTTCTTCGCGCCAGACCCCGCCCTGCGCGCCGCTTTCCGGCAGCGCTGCGGCCTGACCGGCGGGACGCGCGCGGTGATCAGCGTGGGGCACTACATGGAGCGCAAGGGCATTCTGGATTTTATTGCCCTGGCCCGCAGCATGCCCCAGGTACAGTTTTTCTGGTTCGGCTATACGCCGCCCTCGCTGGTGCCCCGCCGCGTGCGCAAGGCCATGGCCCAGGCCCCGGCCAACCTGCATTTTCCCGGCTTTGTCAGCCAGGAAGGGCTGCGGGAAGCCTACTGCGGCGCCGACGCCTTCGTGTTCTGCAGCCATGAGGAGACCGAGGGCATCGTGGTGCTGGAGGCCCTGGCCTGCGGCGTGCCGGTGCTTTTGCGGGACATCCCGGTCTACCGCGGCTGGCTGGAGGACGGCGTAAACGTATACAAAGCCGACGGCGCGGCGGAACTGCGCCTGCGTCTGGCCGCCCTGCTGGCAGGGCGCCTGCCCGACGTGACGGCCGCCGGACGCGCCGTGGCCGAAGCCCGCGCCCTGCCGGTGATCGGGCGGGAACTGCTCCGCCGCTATGCGGCGCTGCCGCTGCCCCGCCGCCGGAGCGCCGCCCTGCCCGCCCACCGCACGGCCTGACGCGCGGGCCGTGGGGAAGGTCACAGTTTTTTCAAAAGATCGGTACGGAATGTTCAAAAGTTTTTTATGCGCCGCACACAACTTCCCCGTATACTGGTTCTTGTAATCAAACCAAGAAAACAAACGCGGGGGATACCCGCACACCTTCCCCACTGTGCTCCGGGCCATGCGAGGGCAACCGCCCGGCCCGCGGCCAGGCCACCAACAAGGCTTCGCGCCATAATATACAGCGGCCCGTCCTGCCATGCAGGACGGGCCGCACAGATTATAGCGGAAGTCAAAATCCGCCGTCACCGGCGGGCGCTGCGGCGCCAGCGGGCGGCTGCCGCCCCCTTTGCAGCGTGTCAGTGCCGGTGGTGGGCAGCGGTCAGGCGGGCCGTGGCGCGGGCCAGGGCCGCCTTGCTGTGGATATACTCCAAGCGGCTCTCCTTCTGGCGCAGGCGCTCCTCCGCGCGTTCCTTGGCGCGTTCGGCGCGGGCCTGGTCGATGTCCTCGGGCCGTTCCGCCGCCGAGACCAGCACGACGGCATAGTCCGACATGATCTCGGCAAAGCCCTGGGTCACCACCAGATCATGCCACTCGCCGTCCGCTTTATAGCGGGCCTCGCCGGGCTCAATGGCGGTGACGACAGGCTCGTGCCCGGCTTCGATGCCGTAGCTGCCGTCCACGGCCGGCAGGATCAGGCTTTCCACCTGCCCGGTGAAAAACTGCTTTTCCGGCGTGACGATCTCCAGCAAAAAGGTCTTGGCCATTTACACCGCCCCCTGCGCGCGGGCCTTCTCCCGCATTTCGTCCACGGTGCCCACCATCGAGAAGGCGGACTCGGGATACTGGTCCAATTCGCCGCCCAGCAGCGCCTCAAACGCCTTGAGGGTCTCTGCCAGCGGCACATAGCGGCCCTGCAGGCCGGTGAACTGCTCCGCCACGAACATGGGCTGGGAGAAGAACTGCTGCATGCGGCGGGCGCGGGCCACCGTCTTGCGGTCCTCCTCGGACAGTTCCTCCATGCCCAAAATGGCGATGATGTCCTGCAGGTCGCGGTAGCGCTGCAGCAGTTCCTGCGCGCCGCGGGCAACGCGGTAATGACGGTCGCCCACGATGTCCGGCTCCAGGATGCGGCTGGTGGATTCCAGCGGGTCCACAGCCGGATAGATGCCCTGCTCCACGATCTTGCGGGACAGCACGGTGGTGGCGTCCAGATGGCTGAAGGTGGTGGCGGGGGCCGGGTCGGTCAGGTCGTCGGCGGGCACATAGACGGCCTGCACCGAGGTGATGGACCCGTTTTTGGTGGAAGTGATGCGCTCCTGCAGCGCGCCCACCTCATCGGCCAGGGTGGGCTGGTAGCCCACGGCGGAGGGCATGCGGCCCATCAGGGCGCTGACCTCGGAACCGGCCTGGACATAGCGGAAGATGTTGTCGATGAAGAGCAGCACGTTCTGCTTCTGGCGGTCGCGGAAATACTCGGCCATGGTCAGGCCGGTCAGGGCCACGCGCATACGGGCTCCCGGCGGCTCGTTCATCTGGCCGAAGACCAGCGCGGTCTTGTTCAGCACGCCGCTCTCGCCCATTTCACGCCAGAGGTCGTTGCCCTCGCGGGTGCGCTCGCCCACGCCGGTGAAGATGGAATAGCCGCCGTGTTCGGTAGCGATGTTGTGGATCAGTTCCTGGATCAGCACCGTCTTGCCCACGCCCGCGCCGCCGAACAGGCCGATCTTGCCGCCGCGGGTGTAGGGGGCCAGCAGGTCGATGACCTTGATGCCGGTCTCGAGGATCTCGGTATCGGGGTTCTGTTCCTCAAAGGGCGGCGGGTCGCGGTGGATGGACCACTTTTCGGGGGTCTCCACCGGGCCTTTTTCGTCGATGGGTTCGCCCAGCACGTTGAACATACGGCCCAGCGTGGCCTCGCCCACCGGCGTCTCGATCGAGTGGCCGGTGGCGACGACCTCGTCGCCGCGCGCAAGGCCCTCGCCCGGCGAGAGCAGGATGCAGCGCACCGCATGGCGGCCGATGTCGCGGGCAACCTCCATGGTGCGGCGGCCGTCCGCCTTCTCGACGAACAGTTCCTCATTGATCTGCGGCAGGGCGCCCTCGCTGAACTGTACGTCAACGACAGGGCCCAGCACCTGCGCGATCACACCTTTGTGTTGCATAACAGTCTTTCCTTTCTTGTGGCGCGGCGGTCACCGGGTTTCGTCCCAGGCGTCCCCGTCGCCCCAATCGTCGTCGCCGCCCTGCGCGCCGGCCACGATCTCGGTGATCTCCTGGGTGATGGCCGTCTGGCGGGCGCGGTTATAGTCCAGCTGCAGGGTCTTGAGCAGCTCGCGGGCGTTGTCGGTGGCGGTGTCCATGGCCAGCATGCGGGCGTTCTGCTCCGAGCAGAAGGACTCCACCATGGTGCCCAGCAGCAGCCCTTTGAGGTAGCCGGGCACGATGTGGTCGAGCACCCGCGCCGGGGAGGGCATATACGTCACTTCCCGCCGCACGCCGCCGTCCGCCCGGGGGCGCGGCTGCCAGGGGAAGGCGTCCCGGTCCAGCGGCAGCAGCTTGAGGATGCGGGGTTCCAGCGTCATCGAGGTGACCATCTCGGTATAGACGATGTAGACCTCGTCCAGCCGCCCTTTGCGGAAGTGCTCCACGATGGTCTCGGCGATCTCCCGCGCGCGGTAGGCCGTGGGGTCCTGGGCCGTGTACATGAATTCCACGGCAATATCCACGCCCTTGTGGCGGAAGTAGCTGCGCCCCACCTGGCCGATCAGAAACAGCGTGGTATCGTCAAACTGTTTCATGTGTTCCTCGGCCATGCGCAGCACGTTGTGGTTGTAGGCGCCGGCCAGGCCCTTGTCGCCGGTGATGACGATGTAGCCCACTTTGTGGGGTTTGTCCGGGCGGCGGTCAAAGTAAATGTGCTCCACATCCTCGGTCCTGTGCAGGATGTCCGAGATGGTCTGCCGGGTCTTGGTGAAGTAGGGCTGCACATTGATGAGCTGCTGGCGGGCCTTGCGCAGTTTGGAGGAAGAGATCAGGTACATCGCATTGGTGATCTTCAGCGTCTGCTGGACGCTGTCGATATGGGTGCGGATCTCCTTTATGCTTTCCATTGCGCGCTCACCTGCTTTTTATAGCTGTCCAGCGTGGTGCGGATCTGCTCGGTGGCCGTGCCGGACAAAGCGCCGGTCTCGTCGATCTCGCCGATCAGCGCGGGCTGCTCCCTCTCCAGCAGGTCCACAAAGGCATTGGCGAAACGGCTGACTTCCTCCACCGGCACGTCGGCCAGCAGGCCGTTGGTGGCGATGTAGAGGATCACCGCCTGGCGGCTGACCGCCATGGGGGTGCAGCGGGGCTGGCGCAGCAGCGCCATCATCCGCTTGCCGTGATCCAGCGCCTTGCGGGTCTCGGGGTCCAGGTCGGAACTGAACTGCGTAAAGACTTCCAGTTCGCGGTAGCGGGCCAGGTCGATGCGCAGCGTGCCCGCGGTCTTTTTGATGGCGCGGGTCTGGGCGGAGCCGCCCACACGGGACACCGACAGGCCCACGTTGACGGCGGGCCGCTGGCCGGAATGGAAGAGGTTGGTCTCCAGATAGATCTGGCCGTCGGTGATGGAGATGACGTTCGTCGGGATATAGGCCGAAACGTCGCCGGCCTGGGTCTCGACGATGGGCAGGGCGGTCATGGAACCGCCGCCGTATTCTTTGGTCAGGCGGCAGGCGCGTTCCAGCAGGCGGCTGTGCAGATAGAACACGTCGCCGGGGTAGGCCTCGCGGCCGGGGCTGCGGCGCAGCAGCAGCGACAGCGTGCGGTAGGCCACCGCATGCTTGGAGAGGTCGTCATAGACGATCAGCACGTCCTTGCCGTGGGCCATGAAATACTCGCCCATAGCCGCGCCCGCATAAGGGGCGATATACTGCATGGGCGCGCCCTCCCCCGCGGGGGCCGAGACGATGATGGTGTAGGCCATGGCGCCGTACTGCCTGAAAGTCTCCCGCAGGCGGGCCACGGTGGACTCTTTCTGGCCGATCGCCACATAAATGCAGATCATATCCTGCCCCTTCTGGTTCAGGATGGCGTCCACCGCGATGGCGGTCTTGCCGGTCTGGCGGTCGCCGATGATGAGCTCGCGCTGGCCGCGGCCGATGGGCACCATGGCGTCGATGGCCAGGATGCCGGTCTGCATGGGCTGGTTGACAGGTTCGCGGCTGATGACGCCGGAAGCCTCATGCTCGATGGGCAGGCGTTCGGAAGTCTCGATGGGGCCCAGGCCGTCGATGGGCTGGCCCAGGGCGTTGACGGTGCGGCCGACCAGCGCGTCGCCCACCGGCACGTCGGCGGGGCGGCCGGTGCGGCGGCAGAGGCTGCCTTCGGTCAGGCCCTCCTGGCTGCCCAGCAGGATAACGCCGGTGCGGCTGCGGCGCAGGTCCAGCACGATGCCGGGGGTGCCGTTTTCAAACTCCACCAGTTCGCCGTAGACGGCGCGGCGCAGGCCGCTGACGTTGGCGATGCCGTCGCCCACCGACAGCACGCGGCCGGTCTCCACTGCGTCCACTTCATCGGTATTCCCGGCAATGGCGGCCTTCATCTGGTCGGCCAGCCGGTCCATATCCCCGGAATCGGGGGCGTCCTGCATGCCGCGGGCCAGCCGGTCCAGGCGGCCCTTGACGCTGCGGTCGTAGGTCACGCCGTCCACATCCAGCACGAAACCGCCCAGGATGGCGGGGTCGATCCGGATCTCCAGCACGGCGTTCCTGGCGCCGCGCAGCTTGCACACGGCCTGACGGATGGCCTCCTGGGTGGCTTCGTCGGGCTGGCGGGCACAGGTGACGCGGCACTCCACGCCGCCCTGGGCGGCCAGCGCCAGACGGGAATACTCGGCCAGGATGGCGGGCAGTTCGCCCAGGGCGTCCGCTTCGGCTGCCAGGCCCAGGAAGGTCTTGAGGGCCTCCTGGCCGTCCAGTTCGGCGGCGTCCCGGATCAGCTGCTTTTTCTCGGTCAGGGTGACCGCCCGGCTCTGCAGCGCGGTCCACAGGGGCTGGTCCGCCATCAGGGCTTCGGCGGCTGCGCGGACGGCTTTGGCGTCATGCCCCGCCGCGCCGAACAGGGCGGCGGCGTAACGCTGGGTCGTTTCGCTCATTTCGCTTCACCCACCTTCTCGAGAAATTCCTCGGCCAAGGCGCGGTCGGAGTCGGTATCCAGCCGCTTGCCCGCCACCTCGGTGGCGGCCAGCACGGCCAGCTTTGCCACCTCGGCACGGGCGGAACGCAGCATCTCGCTGCGCTCGGCGGCCAGGCGGGTCTCGGCTTCCGCCGCGGCCTGCTTGGCGTCGGCTTCCGCCTCAGCCATGCGGGCGGCGTAGGCCTGGTCGGCGCGGGCCTTGGCCCCGGCCACCAGCTGGGCGGCTTCCTCGCGCGCACCGGCCAGTTTTGCTTCGTATTCTTTCTGCAGTTCCTGCGCTTTGGCGTTGTTCGCCTCGGCCTCGCTGATCTCTTTATGGATCAGCTGTTCCCGCTCTTCCAGAACGGCGTTGACCCGGCCGAACAGGAACTTGCGGAAAAAGAAATACAGCACCAGCAGGTTGATGATCGTAAAAATAATGGTTGAGGGCTGGATATCCAGCATCCTGCACACCTCCTTGCAGACTGTTCGGGATCGTGGGGGCTAAACCGACGATCAGCCTGTAAAGACGATGATCAGGGCGGTGACGAAACCGAAAATGGCGGTGCCTTCGGCCATGGCGGCGCCAAGCAGCAGCGTGCTGTTGATCTTGCCGGCGGCTTCGGGCTGACGGGCGATGGCCTCGCTGGCGTGGCCGGTGGCGATACCGATGCCGATACCGGCGCCGATGCCGGTGAAAACTGCGATGCCTGCTGCAATAAGTCCGATCATGATAAGTTCCTCCTGTCAGATGACTATGATTTTTTGGGGGGTACGTCCGGCGGCCGGTCCGCCGGACAGGCGGGGGTCACTCTTCTTCCTTGATGCCCTCGCCGGTGAACATGGCGGTCAGGAACACAAAGACGACCGTCTGGATCAAACCGTCGAACAGATCGAAGTAGATGCTGAACACGGCCGGGATGACGGCGGGCACCAGATATTTGATGATCTCCATGATGATATAGGCGCCCAGTACGTTGCCGAAAAGACGCATGCACAAGGCCAGCGGGCGGATCAGGACTTCCATCAGGTTGATGGGCACCATCACCGCCGTGGGTTTGCCGAAGCGTTTGAGGCCGCCCAGCAGGCCGTTGTAGCGGAACTGGGCGCCGTAGATCAGCACCATGCTCATCAGGGCCAGGGCGGCGGTGACGTTCACATCCTTGGTGGGCGAGGTCAGCCCGAACAGGCCGATGATGTTCGCCATGCCGATGTAGAGCGCCACCGTGCCCAGATAGGGGGCGAAGGGCCGCCAGTGGGGACCGATGGTGTCCCTGACGAAGCCGTTGAGGAAGCTGACGCCGCTCTCCAGCACCACCTGGACCCTGCCCGGGTCGCGTACTTTGAGATTCCGTGTTGCCAGAAGCATTGCCGCCATCCAGACCGCCATAATGATCCAGGTGACCACCACCGCGCTCCCGACAGGGATGCCGCCGAAAAGCGGGATCGTGAACGCGGTCTCGTTCTGCATTGCTTCCAGCAGGGTTTGTTTGAAGCCTTCCAACTCAGTTCACCTCTTTTTCGTCCTTTTTATCTTACGCCCGCCGCCCTGCCCTGATAAGACTTACGAAAATAAAAAAAACGGAACCGTGCAGATGCACGCATTTTCTCCACCGATCCGCCCCCGACTTTGTGCAAGATTGACGGTTCCCCGCGAAGGTGGTATCATAACCGCAGGAAAACACCCCGCCGAAGGAGGGACTTTCCATGGAAAAAAAGACGGCCGGGCATACGATCTATTCCCGCATCCGCCGGGTCTCGGTGCTGGGCATCCTGGTGGCGATGGTGCTGGCCACCGGCGCGGGCCTGGCCCTGAGCCTGGTGCAGGAACACCGCATGCGCGACGACACGCTGACGGCGGCCGTGCAGGCGGTGGCCCACACGCTGAACATCGTGGGCGACGGCCGCGAGGAAGCGACGTACCGCTATGTGGACCGCACGGTGCAGGGGCTGGCAGGCATCGACCTGTTCGTTCTGTACGACGAAAACGGCGTCCCGCTGTACTTTTATGACATCGTGGCCGGGACCGGCGACCCCGGCGCGCTGCAGCCGCTGGGCGACGGGCTGCGCCGGCAGCTGGCGGACGGCGCGGCCCCGCTGCTGGACGACGCCGAGACGCCTATGGGCGCCGACTACTGCGCCTACGCCGCCGTGCGCCGGGACGACGGCAGTATCCGGGGCTACGTGATGGCCGGGCTGTACCTGCGCTCCATCCGTTTTACGGTGCTGCGCACGCTGGCCATCTATCTGCTCATCGGGCTGGCGGCGCTGGGCGTGGGCGCGCTGCTGAGCCTGCAGCTGGCGCGGCGGGTCAAAAGCGACCTGCTGGGGTACGAACCCGACGCCTTCCGCGACCTGTTCCTGCGCCGCATGGAACTGCTGGACGCGCTGGACGAAGGGCTGCTGGCCATCGACCGGGACCACCGGGTGATCTATCTGAACCGGGCCGCGGCGGAACTGCTCTCGCTGGACAAAAACACCGCCGTGGGCCAGCTGCTGGAAACCGTCCGCCCCCAGTCCAGTATTCCCCGCGTGCTGCATACCGGCAAGGCCGAGTACAGCGTCAGCGTGCAGACCCAGCGCACGGGGGTCCGCGTGCTGTCGGATCGGATGCCGGTACGGCGGGACGGGCAGATCGTGGGCGCGGTGGCGATCTTCCGCAACCGCACCGAAGTGACCCGCCTGGCCCGGGAGCTGACCGGCGTGCAGCACATCGTGGAGGCCATGCGCGCCTACACCCACGAATTCATGAACAAGCTGCATGTGATCCTGGGGCTTCTGCAGCTGGGCGAGGCCCAGCGGGCCGAGGAGTACGTGCTGCAGCTGACCCAGACGCGGGCGCTCTCGGTACGGCAGATCTCCCAGTGCATCGCCGAGCCCTCGGTGGCGGCGCTGCTGATCGGCAAGAGCTGCCGCGCCGCCGAACTGGGCGTGCGCCTGACCCTGGCCCCCGAAAGCCGCCTGAGCGCCGACACGCCCTGCCTGCCCGCCTCGGCCATGATCACGGTGCTGGGCAACCTGATCGAAAATTCCTTCGACGCCTTCGGCAAATCCCCCGCCGCGCCGCTGCATGAAGTGGCTGTGGCCATCCTGGAAAGCGACCGCGGGCTGATCCTGAGCGTGGACGACAATGCCTGCGGCATGCCGGAGGAAGTACGCGAACATCTGTTCGAGCGGGGCGCCACCTCCAAAGGCGAGGGGCACGGCACCGGGCTGTTCCTGGTCAAACGCATCGTGGACGCCTACGGGGGCGAGATCCGCGTGGAATCCACCCAGGGGGTGGGCAGTTCCTTCATCCTCACCTTCCCGCCCCAGCCGCCCGCGAACGCGCCCTGACGCCCCGGAAACAGCAGTTCCCCTGCAGAAAGGTTCCCTATGTATACTGTTGTCATTGTGGAGGACGACCCCCTGATCACCGAACTCAACCGCCGCTATACCGAGCAGGACGGCCGCTTTGCCGTGGCCTGCACCTTTGCCCTGCCGCGGCGGGCGCTGGAATGGCTGCGGCACAACTCTGCCGACCTGGTGATCCTGGATTTTTACATGCCCCAGATGAACGGGCTGGAATTTTTGCAGGCCGTGCGGGCCGCCGGCATCGCGGCGGATGTGATCATGATCACCGCCGCCAACGACGCCGCCACGGTGGAGGCCCTGACCCGGCTGGGCGTGGTGGATTACCTGGTCAAGCCTTTCGCCTACGAGCGGTTCCGGCAGGCGCTGGACGCCTTCTGCCGCCGCCGCAGCGCCATGCGCGGCAGCCTGGACCAGAGCGCGCTGGACAGCCTGCTCCATGCAGCGCCCCCCGCCCCGGCCGCCCTGCCCAAAGGCATGCAGGCCCAGACCCGGGAACGCATCCTGGCCTGTATGCGCAGCGCTCCCGACCGTGCCTGCACCTGTGAGGAGATCGCCGAGGCCGCCGGGCTTTCGGTGGTGACGGTGCGGCGGTATCTGGCCTACCTGGCCCAGCAGGGCCAGGTGGCGGGCGATATGAATTACGGCACCGGCGGGCGGCCCTGCCTGGTGTACCGGCTGAACCTGTGAACGCGGCGCGCCCGGGGCCCATGCGCCTGCCCCGCGCCTTCCGGCGGCGCGGCGGTTGACTTTTGCCGCCAAAAGGCTTACACTGAAAGCAGTCCTCATTCTTTGTGCATGGTATATAAAGAAAGGAGCCCTGCTTCGTGCATTCTGCCAAAGCCGCCGTGCTGCGGTTCGGGAAGTTTTCGCTGTCGTCACTGTCCTCCAGCATGGTGGACCTGGCGGCCTTCGCCCTGCTGTGCGAAGCGCTGCGCCCCGCCCTGCCGGAAGCCGCAGCCATTGTTGCCGCCACCGTTGCGGCGCGGGTGCTGTCCTCGCTGTGCAACTATCTGATCAACTATTTCCTTGTGTTCCACAGCCACACCGCCCACGGGCGTTCCGCCAGCCTGTACACCGTGATCACGGTGCTCAAAACGCTGGCCAGCGCCCTGCTGGTGGCCTGGCTGGCCGCCCTGCTGCCCGCCGTGCCGGAACTGGGGTTGAAGATCCCGGTGGATGTGGCGCTGTTCTTCCTCAACTATCTGGCGCAGAAAGCCTTTGTCTATTGACCGGTTTCATGCGTACAAAGCCTCGCCCCGCGCAATATCGCGCGGGGCGAGGCTTTTTCCATGTGATAAGGGCCGCGCGCCGTTCACAACGCCAGTTCCTCGCCGCTGTGCAGCGCGCGCAGCTGATCCCCCAGGATCTGCTGCAGCCGCTCCTGCGCCGGACGGCCGGTGCAGTGGCCGGTGTAGAACTGCGTGTGCCGGTATGCCTGCAAAGCGCGGGCGGTCTGCTCGATGATCTGCCACTCCGCGCCGGTGTAGGGGCCGGCCTGCTTCATGTGGAAACCGCTGACCACCACGTCGGGGCCGGCGCCGAACAGGGCGCGGTAGCGGTCGAGGATGTTGAGGATGCCGTTGTGGGCGCAGCCGGAGAGCAGGATATGCCGCCCGCCCTGGCACACCACCAGGCACTGTTCATGGGTGAAATCGTCCTGCACCCGGCCGCCGGGACCTTCCACCGAAAGTTCCCGGTTGCTCCGGGGCCAGAACCGCCGCCCGGTGATCCCCGCAAACAGAAACAGTTCTTCATCCAGGCGGCAGTCGCCGTCCAGCAGGCGCAGCCCCGGCAGTTCCAGGATGGCTTTGTCGATGCCGATGTACCGCTCGCCGTGGAAAAATTCCCCCGCCGCGCCCCGCTGCATATAGATGCGGGCCCCCGGGGCCAGCGCCGCCGCCTGCCGCAGCCCGCCCGCGTGGTCGTAGTGGCCGTGGCTCAGCACGATGGTATCCACCCGCCCCAGGTCCAGCCCCAGCACCGCCGCGTTGGCGGCAAAGGCGCCGGTGGCGCCGGTGTCCATCAACAGGGTATGGCGGCCGGTCTGTACATACAGGCTCAGGCCGTGCTCGTGGGCGCAGCCCGGTGCGCCGGGGGTGTTTTCGATCAGGGTGACGATGCGCATGGCGCTCCCTCCTTCCGGGTCCTGCCCCCAGTATAGCACAAGGGCAGGCAAAGAAAAAGGGCGGCGCAGCCAAAGCTGCGCCGCCCGGAACTGGCGTTTACGCCCTGCACGCTCAGCCGGCGACCGTCACAGAAGTGATGTGGGGGTTGACGCCCTCGTACCAGTAGAGGAAGCCCTCGCAGTCGATGGTCTGGCCGATCTCCAGGGCCTCCACGGCCTTGTAGACGTCGGTGGAGCTGTCGCAGAGGTAGCTCTCCACCAGGAACTGGTAGGTCTCGCCGTTGTACTCCACGTTGAAGTACACATCGTCGCCCTGGGTGCCGGAACCGTCGTAGTTGTACAGGAAGGCGTACTCGGTGGTATCGCCCTCGATGGTGCTGGGGGCCACGGTCAGGCCGGTGAACTTGACCTTCTCGTTCTGGTGGCTCTCCAGTTCGTCGGTGCCCAGCAGTTCGGTCACATCCAGGGGCTCGGCCACGTAGGTGTCAGCGCCATCGACAAAAGTAAAGGTGCAGCCTTCCGCGATTTCCACCTCGCCGGCCCACATCGTTTTTTCGCCGCTGATCTGCACACAGACCCCCTCGGTCAGCTTTTCAAAGTCCTCAGGGGTGCACTGGACGCGGTAAGCAAAATAGGCACCATCCTCATCCTGCAGATAGAGAGAGGTATTGCTAAGACCAGTAGTCGGATCAGTGTACAGGCTTTGCTTCGCCTGGACATAGCCTTGGATGGTGACAGGCACTCTGTCACCTTCCTTGACCTCGATCGCCATGTACTCGTCGTAGGTCATGACCTCGCCGGTGGCGGCAGCCGCTTCAGACGTGGCGGCTTCGGACTCCGCCGCCGGGGTGGCTTCGGGTTCACTGGAAGCGGCCTCGCTGGAAGACGAAGCGCCGCCCGCGCAGGCGGTGGCGGACACCGCCAGCCCCAGGGCCAGCAGCACAGACAAAAACTTTTTCATAGGTTCTTTCCTCCTTATGTTCGGGGGTGCGGCGCAGGGTGCGCAGCAGCCGCTTTTATTATACTGCAAATCGCGAAAAAAGCAACCGCCGCCAGGTTTTTCTTACTCTTTTTTTACCTTTTTGCGCGCGCGCACCGCCTGCCGGGCCACGTAGGCCAGGATGCACGCCCAGGCGGCAGCCAGCGCCGCCAGCAGGGCCGCCGCCGTGCCGGGCAGCGGGCCCAGGTCGGCCTTGGCGGCCCCGTTGGCCGCCACCGAATCCAGGTGGTAGAGGGCGGCGGTGTCGGTATAAAGCTGGTCGATGAACGCATCGTCCACCGTCTGGCCGCGGCGCACGCCTTTGGTCACATCCTCGATGAGCTGGCCCGCCGCGTTGCGCAAACTGGCTGAACCGTTGAACACCGCCGTGGTGAAGGTATCGTCGGGGTGGTCCAGCAAAAGCTGCGCGGCCTGGATCTTGATATCGTAGTGGTCATCGTCATCTTCCCCGGCGCGGGAGAGATAGTCCTGGTATTCCGGCGTGCTGCGGGCCTTTTCGGTCACAGGGACGTAGCCCTCGGTCTGGGAGTAGGCGATCTGGACCTCGTCCGTCAGCAGGTACTGGGCGAACAGCCAGGAGGCCAGCACTTCCTGCGGGTCCTCCTTGTTGAAGATGCAGACCGACGGCCCCTGGCTGATCATCTGCGGGTGGGCGGGGTCGAACTGGGGCACCGGGTAGACGGCGGTCTCGAACTCCACGATCTCGCTGGGGTCGATATCCACCAGCGGCGCGTCGCAGCCCATCCAGGTAGCCCCGGCGGTGGAATCCACCGCGAAGATGCACTGCCCTGCGTTCAGGAAATTGGCCGGGTAGCCGGAAATTTTAAAGGTGGAGAAGGCCCCGCTGGCGGTATGGCCCGCAATATCCAGCAGCAGGTCTTTGGTAGTGTCGTTGAACAGCTGCACGTCCCCCGACGCGGTGGAATAGCCCGCGTTCAACTGGCGCAGCATCTGGATCATCATGTTGTCGGTGGATTTGTAGAGGAAGGGGATCAGCACTTCCTGGCCGTTGATGGCATAGATGCCGTCGGCCCCTTTGGTGGCGGCCGCCGCCTCGGACACTTCCCAGATGAAATCCCAGGTCAGGGTATCTTCGGGCAGGGTGAAGCCCAGGGCCTCCACCATATCCTTGTTCACATAGCAGGCTTCGGTGGAGCGCATATAGGGCAGGGCGTAGTAGTGGCCGTTCAGGCGGCATTCTTCCAGGAACCGGGGCATGACCTCGTCCTGCGCGGGGCCGTCGAAGGCCAGTTCGCTGCCGCCCAGGCCGTACTTTTCATCGGTGAACAGGCCGTCCAGCGGCACCACCACGTTGTCGCCGGTCAGGTAGGTGGCGATGTGGTCGGGGTAGGTGATGCAGACGTTGGGGGTGGTGCCGGTGGAAATGTTGGTGATCACGTCGTTATAGATGTCGCCGTAGTCGGTGTAGAGCCGCAGCGTCACCGTGATGTTGGGGTACAGGGCCTGGAAATCCTCGATGGCCTGGCGGTAGATGTCGGTCTGGGTCTTGTTGGTGTCGTTCTTGGCCCAGAAGGTGATCTCATAGTCCCGGCTGGCGTCGAAGCTGTCCGGCACGGTGAAGGCGGCCTGTTCCCGGCTGCCGTGGCAGCCGGTGAGCAGCAGCCCGACGGCCAGCGCGGCGGCCGGCAGCAGCGCGGCATAGCGGTGTTTCATCCCTTGGTGCCTCCTCTCGAAACGCCCTCCATGATCTTGTTGCGGAAGGCCAGGAACAGCAGGATCAGCGGCACCGAGATCACCACCACCGCCGCCATCATGGCGGGGATATTCTCGCGGCCGAAGCCGTTCTCGCGGATCTCCTGGATGCCGTTGGAGACGAGGTAGTAGGCCGGGTCGTCGGTGATGAGCCGGGGCCAGACGTAGGAGTTCCAGCA
>NBJMC04201__coassemble_402_pt1 | contig 37900 bp, 36 predicted proteins | sample NBJMC04201__metabat2_high_PE_018 | metagenome-assembled genome bin NBJMC04201 | reverse complement strand
CCGAGGATGACATCCTGATCCTTGACCCGGAATCGGAGTTCGGCCACCTGACCCGCGCACTGGGCGGCGAGGTCATCCAGATCTCGGCCACCTCGGACACCCACATCAACGCGCTGGACATGGACCGCAGCTACGGCGACGAACGCAACCCGATCGTGGCAAAAAGCGAGTTTGTGCTCTCGCTGTATGAGCAGCTGGTCGGGGGCGGGCAGGTGACGGCCAAGGAGAAGTCCATTTTGGGCCGCTGCACCGAACTGGTCTACCAGCCCTACATCCGCAACGGCTACCAGGGCACGCCGCCGACGCTGCGGGATTTTTACCGCCTGCTCAAGATGCAACCGGAGCCGGAGGCTCAGGGGCTGGCGCTGGCCAGTGAGCTGTTTATCACGGGCACGCTGAACACCTTTGCCAAGTACACCAATGTGGATACCCAGGCCCGCATCATCGACTACGACATCCGGGAACTGGGCGAGCAGCTGATGCCGCTGGGGATGTTGGTGACGCTGGACGCGATTTACAACCGTGTCATCCAGAACCAGAAGCGCGGCAAACGCACCTGGATCGTGGCGGATGAGTTTTACATCCTTTTTCGGTATGAGTACAGCGCCAACTTTTTCTACAAGCTGTGGAAGCGCATCCGCAAATATAACGGGCTCATCACCGGCCTGACCCAAAATGTGGATGAGCTGCTGCGCTCCGACACCGCCCGCCTGATGCTGGCGAACAGCGAGTTTCTCATCCTGCTGAACCAATCCGCCACCGACCGCGAGGAACTGGCCAAGCTGCTGCACATCTCGGACACCCAGCTCGGCTACATCACCGATGTCCCCGCCGGCTGCGGCCTGATCCGCTGCGGCGGGCAGCTGGTGCCGTTTACCAATGCGTTCCCGCAAAATACCGACCTCTACCGCCTGATGAGTACCCGGCCGGGTGAGATGCTGAACTGACGATGCGTCGGACAAACAAAAGCAGAGGGCCGCCCGGCCCTCTGCAAAAGCATTCTCTCAAAAGTTCCAGATGTTGTTTTCAAGCCCCCGCAGCCGGGCACGGAAATCGGCGGCCATCTTGGGAGCATCCGCCACATCCGGGAAGGTCACGAGGTAATCGTCCCCAGCCTGGTGGAAGCTCACCACGCCGGCGAGCCCCGCCATCTCGGCCACCTTGACGAGCGAGTGGAAATCATATTCCAGGGAACTGATCATCAGGTTCATCGAAAACACACCTTTTGTTTCGTATCGCATTTGTTCCAGCATAGCACGGAAGAAAGCCAGATGCAACACCGCCAGCGTGCTATTTCGCCTGTGCCGGCGGCGACAACAACTGTTCAATCAGGTAGTGATACTCTGGCAACTGTGCATCATACTGCTGAACGCGGCGCAAAAACTCATACCGCTCCAGTTGGTGCATCTGCCAGAGTTCATATTCGCGGTCATTTTCAAGAAGGACATCGTTGCCGATTTCAGTATAACACTTGTCGCAAATCTCTTCGGCGGATTGAATTGCATCGGCCCCTTCAAAGCAGTCGCGTGTGGTATCAATAAAGAGCGACACATAGCACTGCCGTTTATTCGACCAGACGATCTCAAGATAATCGGCCTGGTCAATATATGGTTTGAATACGGCGAGAACCCGTTCGATTTCCTGTTTGGTCTCGGTGGTATACATACGGCTGCCTCCTGTACGGTGTCAAAGCAAATCCCCAAAACTCATCTGCCCATCCTCGCAGCTTCGTTCCAGCACCGGCGGCACGATGGTCAGCAGCGTCAGCGCCGCCTGCGGGTCGGTCAGCCAGGGGCGCACCTGCTCGTGGGACAGAATCAGCGGCATACGGTCGTGGATGCCCTGCACCGAAGCGTTCGGCGCGGTGGTCAGCACCACATAGCAGTTGGTGCCGTCCACATTGTCGTAGATGCCCGCCAGGTAGATCGGTTTGCCCGGCACCTGGAAGAAGTATTTGTGTTTGCCGGCATCCCACTCGTAATACCCGCTGGCCGGGATCACACACCGCTGGGCTGCCATGCTGCGGCGGAACATCGGCTTTTCACAAACGGTCTCGGCGCGGGCGTTGATTATCAGCCCGCCGCGCCAACCGGGGATGCCCCAACGCTGGAACTCGGCCACGACCTTGCCGCCGCTGGCGATCAGTACCGGGGCGACCTGGGTGGGGGCCACATCGCCGGCCATCGGAAAGTTCAGTTCGCCCGGGAACTGCCCGCGGCTGCGGCGCTCGGCGTCCCGGATGATCTTTTGCATCTCGCGGCTTTCTTTGGAAGAAAACTGGTAACGGCCACACATGGCGTTCGCCCCCCTTCTATAGGTCCAGTATACGCTGGCCGAGGGCTTGCCGTTCATGCCTTCGTCGAGGCAGTAGCTCTGGTCCTCGCCCTCGAAAGTAATGAGCCATTCACCGCCTACGTTTGTCACGTCGGTGATGTGGTACTGGTGTTCGCCGGTCCGCGCCGAGAAGGCGGAGAACAGCGAAAACTTGTGATACCGCGTAACCGAGATCGTGCGGGTGAGAGACGCACCATCCGAAGCAGTATACCCTGACTGGTGGAGCGACGCGCCGATGGTGGTCTATTCCTTCCTGGAAAGCTATGACTGGGCGGGAAAGACGCTGGTACCCTTCTGCACCTCCGGCGGCAGCGGGTTTGGCCGCAGCCTGGACCGCCTTCCCGATTCCGCCCCCGGCGCGACCATTCTGGATGGGCTGCACGTCTCGGGCAGCAGCGCCGCCGATTCTGGCGACCGGGTGGCGGAGTGGATCGCGGGCCTTGGCCTGTAAGACGATCCGGCCGCTCTCCATCAACATTGCGGATGAAGCCCTGCTGCTCAAAGCTGGCCGGGCCGTCTGTATCAGCGGCGCGAAAACCGGCAAGGGCGAACTGTTCGACTATGCGGGCAGTGACGCCGGTGTTCCGATGACCGCAAGAGCCCCGATTCCAGGGGAGGGCGGGAAAACTGTTCTGTCGGGCGCTGCCGGCGTCAGGAAAGCAGAATCCCCAATCTGCCGCCAAGACGGGAAAGAAGTTCGTTGGTAATGGTGCCGCAGCGCTCCGCTAACTCCTCGGCAGGGATCATCGCAGCGCCGTCCCGGCCGAGCAGCGTTACCACATCCCCGGCGACGACATCCGGGGCGCCGCTCACATCCACCAGCAGCTGGTCCATACACATACGGCCCACCATGGGGCAGGAAACGCCGCGTATCAGTACCCGGCCACCCCGGGCCGCCAGTTCGCGGGGAAGCCCGTCGGCGTACCCGATCGTCACCACGGCCAGCCGGGTCTTTTGTTTTGCTGTGAAAGCCCGGCCGTATCCGGCTTCCTCGCCGGGGGCCAGCGTGCGTACCAACGCTACCCGCGCCCGCAGAGACAGCACGGGCCGCAGCGGCAGTTTTTGGCGCGTGGGGGCGGCGTCGCTTTGGACACCGTACAGCGCGATACCGGCGCGCAGGAAGTCGTAGCCGTACTCCGGCGTGTTCCAGGCGCCGTAACTGGCCAACAGATGCCGTTTCCCGGTTTTATATCCCTGCTGCCGCATCCATTCCAGCGCGGCGGCAAAATCGTCGGCCTGGCGGCGGGTGTAGGCGCGGTCACTTTCCGTCAGGCTGTCCGAAACGCACAGGTGGGAAAATACGCCTTCGATCTTCAAGCCGGACATTTTGTACAATTCCGCCAGGGATTCGTGATCCTGCGCCGCGATCCCCAGCCGGTGCATGCCGGTGTCCAGCGCCAGATGTACCCGCACACGGCAGCCCTGCGCCGCCAGTGCCCGTCCGTGTTCCACGCCGGCCACAGCCTGCGTCAGCCGCCAGCGGGCCAGCAGCGGCACAAGGGTGGGGTCTGTCCAGCCCAGGATCAAAATCGTCCCGCGGATACCGGCCCTGCGCAGCGCGATGCCTTCCGCAAGGCAAGCCACAGCAAAAGCACGCACACCGTCCCGCTGCAAGATACGGGCGATCTGTCGGGCGCCGTGGCCGTATGCATCCGCCTTGACCACTGCCATGATCCGGCAGTCCGGCCCCACGGCCTGCTGCAAAATGCGGGCGTTGTGGCGCAGGGCATCGGCGTCCAGTTCCCGCCAGGCACGGGCGTTCTGTCGCTGCGGCAGGGGGCGCAGCCGGTAAAGCAGAAGGGCCGCTGCAAAGCTGCAGGCCAACACAGACAGGAAGTGCAGAAGGCTGTTGTCGACCAGCAGCGCACGGGCGCCTGCCAGTTTCGCCAGGCCGCGCACAGCCACGATGCAGCCGGGATGCAGCAGATAGATCAGCAGGGAAAGATCCCGCGCCGCCCGCCAACGCCCTGCGTTGCAGGCAAGGAGCAGACGAAACAGAAAGGCCATGCAGAACGGCAGAAACAGATACATGCTGTCATGCCGCTGTACGTCCAAGCCGTGCAGCAGGAGGCCCTCCGCGCTCATGGCGGTCAGGCTCAAAACCAGCCCGCCCGCTGTTTGGCGCAGGGAGAGCCGCCCTGCATGCCCGGCCAGGGCGGCGCCCAGCAGCAGGAACAGGGGCGCGTAAAACACGGCGTTGCGGGTGTATTCTGTTACAGAAAAGACCGCGCCATAAAAAGCATGCAGCGCGGGGAAGGAATCGGCCAGGCCGAAATAGCTGTCGCCGCCAAGGCCGGTCAGGTAGAGCGCCGAAGCGGCAGCCAGGGCGGTCCGCATACCCAGCCGTGCAAGCGCGCGGGCAATCAGCACGCCCCAGAGCAGAGCGGGGAAGTACCACAGGTGGTAGAAGGTGCCCTCCCATACAAGACCGCGCAGCCAGGCCGACGGCGTTATACCGGCATACAGGTTCAATGGCAGATAGAGCAGTACCGCAAGCAGGTAAACGCACAGCGTATGTTTCCAGAATTTTCCCAGGTACTGCCAGCTGCTGCGGGCAAGGAAATAACCGCTCATCATCAGGAAAAAAGGCACCGCTACCCGGGCCAGCACCCGGGTCAGCCAGAAATCCGCCGGCGGGGCGACGCCGGACAGCGGCGAGGTATGGATCATTACCACCAGCACGGCGGCGGTCAGCCGGAACCCGTCCAGCGCGGGGCGCTTGCGGGCGGTCATTGCGGGATCTCCCAGTCGGTGACGATCACGCCGCCCAGGTTGTCGGCAGATACCTGCCGCGGCCCTTGGGCGGGCGGCAGGCCGGCGTTTGCGGCATGGCGGCTGACGCGGGCGCGGCGCCCGTTCTCAAGTATGCAGGTCATCGGGTGTTCCTTCAGCCGTTCTACATATTCTTCCAGGCACAGACCGTGCTGCTCCATCAGCAGCGCGTGGGGAACGCCCACATAGCGGAAATGCCAGGGCTCCGCCGCAATGCCGGTCAGGGCGCTCTTATCTGCGCGGTAACGCTCTACGAAGCCATAACGGGCGGCGGCTTTGCGGAAACTGCCGCAAACGCCGTCATAGGGGAAATGCGGGCGGATGAAGTCGATCGTCTCCGCAGCTTCCGCCAGATCGATGGCAAGGCCGGTCTCGTGCTCGCTGCAGCCGGGCTTTGCTACATAGCTTGTTGTGAAATCGGGGCCTTCTTTGTCCAGCGTATCGTCCCAGATCTGCTGCTGCTCGGCGTGGCTGCGCCAGCCGGAAACAGGCACGATGCGCCCGGCACCGCCGACGGCCTGGATGCAGGCGGCCAGCATTTTTGCGGCCTGTGCTTCCAGCAAAATGTCCGGGTAGCCGGGGTCAGGCGCGGCCAGCGCAAGGGAGAAACCGCTCTGTAAAGGGTGCTGCCGGTTGACAAGCACCAGCGGCCCCAGGCCAGATGCGGAAAAATCCGCCATATGCCGGGCCTGATAAACAACATGGACCTTTGGCATCATACATCCTGCACCCCCAGTTCGACCATGCGGGTGAGCAGCGTTTGAAAGTCCAGCCCGATGGCTTTCATCATACTGGGATACCGGCTGTGGGCCGTAAAGCCCGGGATGGTATTTACCTCATTGAACAGGATGCGGCCGTCCGGGGTCAAAAACAGATCGACACGGGCGAACACCCGGCAGCCCAGCGCCCGGTAGACCGCGCGTGCGGCTTGCTGGATCTTGGCGGCCTTTTCGGCAGGGATACGCGCCGGGCAATAAATGGCGGAGGTCTTGAGGGTATACTTTTCCTCGTAATCAAAGAACCCGCCGGACAGTTCGATCTCGTCTACCGCGCCGACCGTCAGTTCCTCATTGCCCAGCACGGCGCAGCCGACTTCAAAGCCGGGGACGGCTTCTTCCAGAATCACTTCACCGTCGTGCCGGAACGCTTCCTGTACGGCGGCCTCCAGCCCGTCCGGCCCCACCACGCGGCTGATGCCGAAAGAAGAACCGGCCCGCACCGGCTTGACGAACAGCGGCCAGCCCAATTGCGCGGCGGCAGAGCGGATCGTTTCCATCGGCGCAGAGCGGGCAAATACGGCGCTGCGGGGAACGGGCACGCCGGCCAGCGCGGCCAGTTTGTGGGCCCGGTCTTTGTCCATGCACAGGGCGCTGGAAAGTACCCCGCAGCCGATCACCGGCACCCCGGCCAGTTCCAAAGCGCCCTGCACGGTGCCGTCCTCGCCGTTTTTGCCGTGCAGCACCGGGAAGGCTGCGTCAAAGGCTTCGCGTTTGCCCGAACCGTCCAGCCAGACAAGTTCCCGTGCGCCGCGGTCCAGCGCCAGCGTGCAGGGGATGCAATCTTCCCGCTGCCAGCGATCTTCTGCCAGCGCGGCGCGCGCCCCACGGTAGCGCAGCCAGCGCCCGTCCCGGGTGATGCCCACGGGCAGAGCCTGAAACCTTGCAGGGTCCAGATGTTCCAGCACGGCGCACGCCGATTGCAGGGAGACCTCGTACTCCGTGGAGCAGCCCCCGAACAGGATGAGGATGGTTTTGCGTTTTGTTGCAGACATATAAAAGCCCCTTTTTCATGCAGATGTTGTGATGGCGGGGCGGAAGATCGGGTAAGGAAAACCGCCCTGCCTGATACCGTAAGGATACCAGAACAGGGCGGTCCGTTTTTGAAAAGGGGCTTGTGAAGCCCTTACGTTTGTGTTGCGGAAATCTTGTGATTTTCTTACGGCGCGGCGGGGGCGGCGAAGGGCAGCCGGACCGTAAAACAGATGTGTTCGTCGGCGCTCTCGGCGGAGATGGTGCCGCCGTGCAGTTCCACGATCTGCCGGGCGATGGCAAGCCCCAGCCCTGCGCCGCCGGTGCGGGATGCGCGGGACTCATCCAGCCGGAAGAACTGCTCGAAAATACGGTCCAGTTTTTCCGGCGGGATGGTGCGGCCGCTGTTCCGAAAAGTCAGCACGGCCGCGCCGCTTTCCACCACGGCGGCAATCTCCACTTCGGTGTCGGGGTAACTGTAATGGCAGGCGTTGCGCAGCAGGTTGTCGAATACGCGGGCCATCTTGTCGGGGTCGCAGCTGTATTCCAGCCTGGGCGGCAGGTCGGTACGGCAGGTCAGGCGCTGCTCGGCCAGCATGGGGCCAAACTCGCTGACCACCTGCTCCACCATGCGGGTAAGGTCGGTGGGCCGGCGGCCCAATTCAATGTGGGAAAGATTGAACCGCGTGATGTCGAAAAATTCGTTGATGAGATCCTCCAGCCGTTCGGCTTTGTCCAGCGCGATGCCGGTGTACCGCGCCCGCATCTCTGGCGAGATCTGCGGCTCATCCCGCAAAAGCGTCAGATAGCCGATCACACTGGTCAGCGGCGTTTTCAGGTCGTGCGCCAGGTAGACGATCAGGTCGTTTTTGCGCTGCTCGGCCTCGCGGGCGATGGCGGCGTTGCGCTGCACCTGCTGGCGGGCCAGCCGCAGTTCGGCCTCGGCGGGGGCCAGCACGTTGGGCAGGTCGGGCGGGGCGGCGTCCGGGTCCATCAGGCTGCCGGCGGCCTCCACGACCCGCGTCAGGTCCCGCTGATACAGCCGGAAAAACGCCCAAGTCACCCCCAGCCAGCCGCCGGCCAGCAGCAGAATGACGAACAGTATCGCCATATCCCGCACCGCGTACATCAAATTGTACAGCGGTACGACGATATACGGGGTAAAAAAGTCGTAGTAATAATAAGTTACATGGTCCCTCAGGGCAGAGTATATGCTGTACCCCAGCATAAAGATGACAAAGGTGGCGAGCGGTACCCCTGCCAGGGTCAGCAGATACAGCCCCACCATGCTGGTGGCGCTGCGGCCGTACAGCGGCCGGCGGCTGCCGTCTCTGCGGCCGGACAGCCGCCGCAAAAAGGTTTTCGGCTTATTCAATGGTGTAGCCCACCCCCCAAACAGTCTTGATGAATTTCGGCTTGCGGCTGGATTCGTGCATCTTCTCCCGCAGGCGGGCGATGTGGGACATGACGGTGTTGTTGGAGTCCATGAATTTTTCGCCCCATACCGCCTCGAACAACTCCTCACTGGAGACCACCTGGCCCCGGTGCTCGCACAGATACCACAGGATCGAAAACTCCAGCGGCGTCAGGGCCAGATCCTCCCCGAACAACACACATTTGTGATTGGCTTTTGAGATGGTCAATCCGCGAAAGTCGTACTCCTGCGGGGCTTTCGGCGGCGCGTCCCCTTTGTTATAGCGGATATATCGGCGCAGCTGGGTCTTGACCCGTGCGACCAGTTCCAGCGGGTTGAAGGGCTTGGTGATGTAGTCGTCGGCGCCCAGGGTCAGGCCCATGATCTTGTCCATGTCCTCCACCCGTGCGGTCAGCATGATGATGGGGAACAGGTGGTCCTGCCGGATCTTCTGGCAGAGCGAAAAACCGTCCATGTCCGGCAGCATCACGTCCAGGATCGCCAGATCCAGTTCGCAGCGGGCTGCGCAGTCCAGCGCATCCTGCGCATTGTAAAATTTATGGACTTGGTACCCTTCGTTTTTCAGATAGACCTCCACCAGATCCGCGATGGCCGCCTCGTCATCCACGATCATGACCTGTGCCAAATGTCTCCTACCTCCCTTAGCCAGTGTACAGAAAATTATAGCACGCTTCCCCGGGCGGGACAATAGCCGGAACGGCTGAACAGCCGTTGCCGGAAGTTCTTGCATAAACCATAAGCCCCAGCCCGAAGCGGCGGCTTCAGGCTGGGGAAAAACAAGGTCAAGGTACGGAAACAGGCGTCTGCATGGCGATCTGTTCCGGGGTGATGGGGATCTCCCGGTGCCACACGCCGGTGGCCCGGTAGATGGCGTGGGCGATGGCGGGGGCGGGGGTGTTGATGACGATCTCCCCGATGGACTTTGCGCCGAAAGGCCCGGTGGGTTCGTAGCTGTTCTCAAATTCTACCCGCAGATGCCCCATATCCAGACGGGTGGGGATCTTGTATTGCAGGAAGGAACTTTCGATGGGCTTGCCGTTGGCGTCGTACTGGACGTTTTCCATCAGCGTGTGGCCGATGCCCTGCACGATGCCGCCCTCGGTCTGGATGCGCGCCAGGGCCGGGTTGATGGGAATACCGCAGTCCACAACGGCCATATAATCCAGGATCGTTACCAGGCCGGTCTCTTTATCCAGTTCGATCTCCACCATGCCGGCCATGTAAGGGGGCGGGGAGACGGGGGAGGAATGGCTGGCAGTGGCTTCGGCGGCAATATTGTTGAACACCTGGGTCTTGTAGCCGATCTCCTGCAAAGTGAGGCTTTCATCGCTGTGGATGCGGCGGACCCGCTTGCCTTCAAAAACGACTTCGTCGGGCTGGCAGTGCAGCATCCCGGCTGCGATCTCACAGATCTTCTGCTTCAGTTCAGCGCAGGCTTTCTCCACGGCCTTGCCGGTGATGTAGGTGGTGGAGGAGGCGTAGGAACCGGAATCATAGGGGGAAGTGTCGGTGTCCGCGCCGAAGACGGCAATGTCCTCCACGCTGCAATCCAGGCATTCGGCAGCCATCTGGGCCAGGATGGTATCGCAGCCTGTGCCCATGTCCGCCGCGCCGATGATCAGGTTGTAGGTGCCGTCCTCGCTCAGTTTGAGGGTGGCGGAACCCACGTCCACGTTGGAAATGCAGGACCCCTGCATGGCCATGGCCACACCGGCGGCGCGCACCTTGCCGTTGCCCATGTCCCGCACCGGGTATTTTTCCTCCCAGCGGAAGATGCGGCGGCAGTGTTCCAGGCAGCGGTCCAGCGCGCAGGCGTTGGCCAACTCGTTGTAGTAGGAGGTCATCTTCATGCCCTCCCGCACCATGTTGCGGTCGCGGATCACTGTGGGGTCGATGCCCAGCTGCTCGGCCAGTTCATTGACGGTGGTTTCCAGCGCAAAGATGCCCTGTGTGGCGCCGTAGCCGCGGTAAGCGCCCGCAGCCTGGTGGTTGGTGTAGACAACGTCATAGCGGAAGCGGTAGGCTTCCAGATTGCCGGTGTACATGGGAATAGACTTGTGGCCCGAAAGCCCCACGGTGGTGGGACCGTGTTCCCCGTATGCGCCGGTGTTGGAGAGGGTGTACATGTCGATGGCGCGGATATGACCTTCACGGTCCGCCCCCAGCCGCACCCGGACCTGCATCTCATGCCGGGGGGAACCTGCGATCTGCGCTTCCTCCCGCGTATAGACCAGTTTGGAGGGCCGGCCGGTTTTCAGTGTGACGAAGGCGGGGTACATTTCGCAGACGGCGGTCTGCTTGGCTCCGAAGCCGCCGCCGATACGGGGCTTCTCCACGCGGATGCGGCTCATGGGGAGGCCCAGCGCCCGGGAAAGGATGCGCCGCACATGGAAAACGATCTGGGTGGAGGAAAGAATGTGCAGCCGCCCGTAGCGGTCCATTTCCGCGCAGGTGCGGAAGGTCTCCATCATCGCCTGGTTGTAGGCCTTGGTGTGGTAGGTGCGGTCCAGCACGATGTCGCACCCGGCCAGTACCGCGTCCACGTCGCCGTCGCTGTTGGAGTCGCTGGCTACCAGATTGCGGCGGTTGTCGCCGCCTACCGGGCAGGTGGGGACCCAGTCCTCCTCGGGGTGGACCAGCGTTTTATTGTCCTTGGCGGTGCGGAAATCCAACACGGCAGGCAGGATGTCATACTGGACTTTGATAAGTTTCATGGCCTTCAGCGCGGCTTTTTCGGTCTCGGCCGCAATGATGGCCACAGCGTCCCCGGCAAACCGCACATGGCGGTCCAGGATCAGCCGGTCGTAGGGCGAAGGCTCCGGGTAGGTCTGCCCGGCAATGGTAAAACGGTTCCGGGGCACATCCTGCCAGGTATAAACGGCCACCACGCCGGGGACTTTCAGGGCGGCTGCGGCGTCGATCTCCCGCACCATGGCATTGGCATGCGGGGAACGCAGGATCTTGACGGTCAGCGCGTCCTTCGGGGCAAGATCCTCGGTATAGACCGGCTTGCCCAGTAACAGCTGCATGGCGTCTTTTTTGCGCACAGGCTTATGGATGGCGTTGTAATCCACGGGGCGGTCACTCGCCATGACGGGGGCCTCCTTTCTCCTTGCGGCTGTCCAGATAGCGGCGGATGCCCCGCAGCTGGCCTTCGTAGCCGGAGCAGCGGCAGAGGTTACCCGCCAGAAAACCGCGGATCTCATCGTCGCTGGGGTCAGGGTTTTCCCGCAGCAGGGCGATGGTGTTCATGACGAAGCCGGGGTTACAGAACCCGCACTGGTCGGCGCCCTGGTCGGCAATGAATCCGACGAAATCGGCGGCTTCCTCCTGCAGGCCCTCCAGCGTCTGGATGCTGTGCCCCGCGGCGCGCAGTGTCAGCATCGAGCAGGAAAGGACCGGCTTGCCGTCCATCAGCACGGTGCACAACCCGCAGTTGGACGTCTCGCAGCCGCGCTTGACGCTGGCGCAGCCATGAGCACGCAGAAAGTCGATCAGCAGCAGGTCGGCATCCACCTGATCAGCGACGGCCCTGCCATTCAAAATCAGTTTTACATCGGTCACAGAGCTCAACCTCCCAGTTCCAGCGTGGCACGCCGGGTCAAAACCCGGCAAAGATGGCTGCGGTACGCCGCGCTGCCCCGGTTGTTGCTCCCCATGGGGACCTGCCCGGCTACATAGTCGGCAAACGCGGCGGCGCTTTCGGGGGTGACGCCGTTGTGCAAAAGTCCGTTCGCATCCCGCACAACCACCGCCTTGCCCGGGCGTGCGCCGATCACAGCCCGAGTCTCGCCGCCGGTCTGTGAGACCGCACAGGTCAGTACAGGCAGGTCGGTGCGCTGGATGCGCATCGCCTCATAGGCGAGTCTGCAGGAGGTCTTGGGCACGATCAGCCGCACCAGTATGTCGCGGTCATAGGGCAGGGCGGCGAACCGTTCCAGCGGCATCACACCGCCCTTGTAGAGTTCCACTTTAGCGCCCAGTGCCAGAAACAGCGTGAGCACGTCCGAAAATCCGAAACGTCCCCAGATACTGCCGCCGGCGGTCGCCAGGTTGCGGAACTGCACGCCCACGATGGGCTGCAGGGCTTTGGCCACAGCGCCCCGGGTGCAGGCGTTCAGGCCGGGGTGCTGTTCCAGCTGCCGCAGCGTGACCATAGCGCCGATGACAAATGCATCTGCGCGTTCTTCGATGGTATCCAACCCCAGCCTGCACAGGTCAATGGCTGTGCCGACGGTATTTTTGCCCATTTTCAGCCAGAGCATGCCGCCCAGTACGCGGGCGCTGCGTTTCTGGTTCAGCTGCCACGCCTGTTCCAGACTTTCAGCCTGTACATAATTTTGAATCGTGATCATTTTTCATTCCTTTGCCGAACCCCGGAACTGTCTTTTGGAAAAAACAACGCGGTTTTCCCGGCAAGCGGGCGGCCGCGCGGGGATCTGATTTCAATCTGATAACATTATAACAGCGTGCCTTGCTTTTGAAAAGGATAATTGGTATAATTCCGTTATAGTTTTAAAACTATAACGAGGAGGAAAAATCATGAGGATGAAAGAAACGCTGTCACTGCTGCTGGCAGCCGGGATGAGCCTGTCTCTGGCTGCATGCGGTACGGCGCAGGTCGAATCTTCTTCGGCTTCGGAGCCCGCGGCCAGCGAGGCGGAACCGGCGCAGACGGCGGAGCAAGCCGCACCTGCCGCAGAAGGGGCGGGAGAGGGAACAGTTTATCCCGTAACGCTCACCGATCAGGCGGGCCGGGAGGTGACCATCGAGTCGGAACCGGAAACGCTGGTCAGCGGCTACTACATCTCCACCAGTCTGCTGATCGCGCTGGATCTGGACGAAAAACTGGTTGGGATCGAAGCCAAGGCCGACACCCGGCCCATCTATCAGCTCAGCGCGCCCGCCCTGCTGGAACTGCCCAGCGTGGGTACTGCCAAGGAATTTGACCTGGAAGGCTGCGCGGCGCTGGAGCCGGACCTGGTCATCCTGCCGCTGAAGCTGCAGGACGCGGCGGACAGCCTGGAGGAACTGGGCATCACTGCGCTGGTGGTCAACCCGGAAGACCAGGAACTGCTCAATGAAGCGGCAACGCTGATCGGGACGGCCACCAACACCCAGGCCCGTGCAGGGGAACTGCTGGCTTTTGCGCAAACGCAGCAGGCGCGCTTGGGCGAGGTACTGGCCGGTGTGGAGACTCCCAGCGTGTATCTGGCAGGCAACTCCGATTTCCTGTCCACTGCGGGGGATGCCATGTACCAGTCGGACATGATCCGAATGGCCGGCGGCGTCAATGCAGCGGCGGAGATCACCGACACCTACTGGGCGGAGACCAGCTATGAACAGGTCCTGGCCTGGGACCCGGAATATATCATTCTGGCTTCCGACGCCAGCTACACAGTGGACGATGTTTTGGGCGATCCCAATCTGGCGGGTTGCGCGGCGGTCGAAAGCGGGAACGTCTACCAGATCCCCGGCAATGCCGAAGCGTGGGACAGCCCGGTGCCCGGCGGCATCCTGGGGGCGGTCTGGCTTTCCGGCGTGCTCCACCCGGAAGAATGCCCCGAGGCTGATACGATGGCTGTGATCGACGAGTTTTACCAGACGTTCTATGGGTTTACCTACAGTGAAATCGGATAAAACCGGGCTTTTCTGCGCAGCCGGGGCGGCGTTGCTTGCCGCCCTGGCTGCATTCAGTCTGTTTACCGGGAAATATCCTCTTACGCTGGAGGGCCTCCTCTCCGGCGATGCGATGCAGCTGCGGGTGTTCTGGACGCTGCGGGTCAGCCGTACCCTGGTGGGGGCGGCGGGCGGCTTTGCGCTTGGTGTGGCGGGTTTTGTCTACCAGACGGTTTTCCGCAATCCGCTGGCGTCGCCGGATGTGATCGGTGTTTCTTCCGGCGCCAGTGCGGGCGCGGCGGCCGGTATCCTGTTCTTGTCCGGCGCGGGCGCGGTGACGGCGGCCTCCTTCGCAGGGGCGCTGGCTGCTGTGGCGCTGGCGCTGGGGCTTTCGGCGCTGGATCGTTCGGGACGACACAGCACCATCGTGCTGGCCGGCATCGCCGTCCATGCTCTGGCGCAGACGGCGCTCATGTGCCTGAAACTGACAGCGGATCCCGAGCGCGAACTGGCCTCCATCGAATACTGGATCATGGGAAGCCTCAACGGCATCAGCGGCTATTCCATCGGCGGCAATCTGGCGCTTTGTACGGCCTGCGTCGTGGTATTGTTCCTTCTGCACCGGCAACTCTTGCTGCTCTCGGCGGAGGAAGGGGAGGCCCGCATGCTGGGTGTTTCAGTGGGCAGGCTGCGGCTCGCTGTGCTGTTGGCGGCTACACTGGCGGTGTCCTGCGTGGTCAGCCTGTCGGGGCTTATCAGTTTTGTGGGGTTGCTGGCCCCGCACGGTGCGCGCCTTCTGACGCGCCGCAACGGCCCCGGCACCATGCTGCTGGGCGGTTTGCTGGGCGGCATTCTGCTGACAGGTGCGGATATTCTGGCGCGCAGCGTGGCGGCCACGGAACTGCCGGTGAGTATCTTCACCAGCCTGCTGGGCGCGCCGTTCCTGATTTATTTGGTCATCAAAGGGAGAAAAACAGTATGAGTTTTTTCTCGGTATCCGATCTTACGGCCGGGTACGGTCCCCGGCCGGTTTTGGAACAGATCGCCTTCTCGCTGGAGGCGGGAAAAATCCTGGGGATCTTGGGGGCCAACGGCAGCGGAAAGACCACTTTGCTCAAGGCCGTCTGCGGTATCCTGCCCCATGCGGGGCGTTGTACGCTGAAGGACATTCAGCTGGAAGGGATGCAGCCCCGGCAGCTTGCCCGATTGTGCGGTTACATCCCGCAGCGCAGCGGTATCACCATCGACATCCCGGCGCTGGAGGTGGTGCTGATGGGCTTCAATCCGCAGCTGGGGCTTCTGGAACATCCCACGGCCTGTATGCGGGAAAAAGCCCGGGAAGCGCTGGCTCTGGCGGGGCTGGCGGGCCGGGAGCAGGAAAACTACCTGCATTTCAGTGAAGGGCAGAAACAGCTCTGCATCCTGGCCCGGACGCTGGTTTCCGGCAGCAGCCTATTGCTGCTGGACGAACCCGAAAGCGCGCTGGATTTCCAATACCGTTACCGCACGATGCAGCTGCTGCGGAACTGGGTGCGGGAGAAAGAACGCGCTGTGCTGGCCGCGCTGCACGACCCCTTGCTGGCGCTCAATTCCTGCGACAGCCTGCTGGTGTTGGCAAACGGCCGGGTGCAGGCCCTGCTGTCACCTGCCGGCGATCCGCCGGAGGAGATGGAGCGGCAGCTTTCCGCCGTATACGGGGCGGTCAGTTTGCACCGCTGCACAGACCGGAGCGGCAGGCATCAGTGGGTGATGCTCAAGGAGCAGGAGGGCAGTGATCGGAAAAGAGGCAGGCTATGAAAGCGGTAACCAAAATCACATTCTATGATGAGCAGGGAGACAAGTTCTTTGGCGAGGGGCCCTGCCGCCTGCTGCGCGCAGTGGAAGAAGCCGGGTCGCTGCATGCAGCGGCGCTTTCCATGGGGATGGCCTACACCAAAGCCATGAAACTGCTGAAAACAGCCGAGCGGGCGCTGGGATTCCCGCTGACGGCGCGGACCACCGGCGGACGGGCGGGCGGCGGCAGCCGCCTGACAGTGGAAGGGAAGGAGTGGCTGGAACGCTATGAAGCATACCGCGACGCCTGTCGGGCGGCCAACCGCGCGCTGTATCTGGAATTCTTTCCAGGCGAGCGGTAAGCGCCACCTGATCCTGACCGGGACGCGCGGCAGCGGCAAAAGCACGCTGCTGGCCGGTCTGCTGCCGTATCTGCGGGAAACAGGCCCTGTGTCCGGCATAACGACCCGGGCGCAGCCCGGGGAAGCCGTGTTCCTCACAGACGCAGGCTCCGGGCGCTGTGCGCAGATCGGTGCGTTCGATCCGCGCCTGCCGGGGCCGGAAAACCGGATGCAGCCCTGCCTGCAGGGCTTTTTGGCGCTGGGGGTCCCCCTTTTGCAGCAGTACGGAAAATCCGACGGCACATGGGTGTTTATAGACGAGATCGGCTACCTTGAAACTGCCTGCCCGGAATATTGCCGCGCCATTTTGGATTTGATGAAGCGCAGGCGGCTGGCGGCGGCGGTGCGCAAACAGGACCTGCCCTTTTTACAAGCGCTCTGCCGCCGCGCGGATGCCTTCGTAGTGGACCTGGACGCCCCCTATGGCCGTGCGGGCTGCGTTATCATGGCTTCCGGGCTGGGACGGCGGTTCGGCGGCGACAAACTGATGGCTGCCTTTGCGGGGCGGCCGATGATCCAATATGCGCTGGACGCTACCGCCGGTGTGTTTGCCGGGCGGGTGGCCGTCACGCGCAGTAAGGCGGCGGCGGAACTTTGCGAACGACAGGGCGTGCCGGTCGTGCTCCACGACCAGCCCCACCGCAGCGATACCGTGCGTTTGGGGCTGCGCGCCCTGCTGGCGCAGGCCGGGGAACGCGGCCTGACCGGCTGCCTGTTCTGCCCGGCCGATCAGCCGCTTTTGCAGCGGCAGACGGTGGCGGCGCTGGCACTTTGCGCGGCGCAGGACCCGGAAGCCATCTGGCGGCCCGCGTATGGGGCGCAGCAGGGCGCGCCGGTTTTCTTCCCGGCCTGGGCCTTCCCGGAACTTTTGGCGCTGCCCCAGGGGCGGGGCGGCGGTGCAGTCGTGCGGAAATACCCCCAACGGGTGCGGTGCCTGCCTGTGCAGGGGGCGCAGGAACTGGCGGATGTTGATACCCGTGCCGCTCTGGCAGCGCTGGAGAAGGCAAAAAAGGAGGACTTTTGAAGCAATATCCTTGATTTTTGCGCCTTTTTGCAGGGAAACGCCCGCAAATCCTTGCGGTATCCGACATTTTCCGATATACTATCCTTTGCCGGTGTGTGGTGCAGAACTGCCGCCGGATGCATTTGGAGTGTTCTTTGGAGTATTTCGGAAAGTGAGGAAATGGAAATGACCAACTCCGCCCAAACCAACGCCGAACTTTTACGGTTCGACGGCAAACCATCCTGGGGGATCGCTTTCCCGCAGGCGTTGCAGCATGTGCTGGCAATGCTGATCGGGAACATTACCCCGCCGATGCTGATCGCCGGCACTTGCGGCCTTTCTGCCGAGGATCAGATCCTGCTGACCCAGGCGGCCATGATCATTGGCGGCATCACCACGCTGCTGCAGCTGTTCCCGGTGTTCGGTTTCGGCATGAAGATGCCCAACGTTATGGGCGTCGCGTTCGCCTACATGCCTATCCTGACCATCATCGGCCAGAACTATGGAATTGCAGCCATCTTTGGCTCCCAGCTGGTGGCGGGCTTTGTGTCCATTTTTATCGGCATGTTTATCGGTAAGATCCGCCGCTTCTTCCCGCCCATCGTCAGCGGTACGGTGGTCATCAGTATTGGCCTTTCGCTGTACGGAACCGCCATCAATTACATCGGCGGCGGCAGCGCGGCCCAGGCGGCGGGCACTTTCGGTTCGCCCAGATTCTGGGTCCTGGCGGTCCTGACCCTGATCGTCACGCTGGCCTGCAACTTCTTCGGCAAAGGGCTGCTCAAGGCTTCCGGCATGCTGATCGGCATCGTAGTCGGCTATGCGGCCGCCCTGCTGATGGGCGGGATCGTGGACTTCTCCGGCTTTACCACGGCGGCCTGGTTCTCGGTACCGATGCCGTTCCATTTTGGCCTTGAATTTCACCCCGACGCCATCCTGATGATGATTCTGATGTACATGGTCCAGGCTGTGCAGACCATCGGCGACGTCTCGTCCACCGCTATGGGCGGTTTCGGCCGCGAAGCGACTGACCAGGAACTGGGCGGTGCGATCAAAGGGCAGGGGATCTGCGGTATGATCGGCGCCTGCATCGGCGGCCTGCCCACCGACCCTTACAGCCAGAACGTGGGTTTGATCTGCACCACCAAAGTGGTCGCGCGCCGCGTGTTCACCATGGTGGGCGTCATCATGCTGCTGGCCGGTATCTTCCCCAAGTTCAGCGGCCTGATGGCCACCATTCCTCAGCCGGTCCTGGGCGGCGCGACCGTCACGGTGTTCGCGGCCATCACCATGTCCGGCATTCAGCTGCTGAAAGAACAGCCGCTGAACTACCGCAACCGCATGATCGTGGGCATCTCTCTGGCGCTGGGCCTTGGCATCGACGCCGCCCCCGAGATCCTGCAGTTTGCGCCGCAGCTGTTCCAGAACATTTTCGGCAGTTCTCTGGTGGTGTCCTTCCTGGTGGCGTTCCTGCTGAACATCATCATCCCGAAGGACGATACGCCGGAAGACTGATCCCATTCCATCAGGCGATGTTTCTCGGGAGTGTACCATGATCCACCTGTACTGGGGCGAGGGAAAAGGCAAGACCACGGCGGCCATAGGGCTGGCGCTGCGCGCGCTGGGCCATGGGCGGCGTGTGTCGGTCGTGCAGTTCCTCAAGGATGGTTCCAGCGGCGAGATCGCGCCGCTGCGGGAACTTGGCGCGGCGGTATACACCTGTGCGGAAGCAAAATTCACCTGGCAGATGGACGAGGAAGAGCGCCGTCTGGCCCGGGAGCGTTTCACGGAACTTCTGTCTGCCGCCTTACGGGAACCTGCGGACTTGCTGGTTCTGGACGAGGCCTGCGCAGCCTGTGAAGCGGGCCTGCTGGACGCGGAAGTGCTTCGCGCCGAGGTGCTGCTTGCGGCAAAGCAGGCAGAGGTAGTCCTGACCGGGCGTGTACCGATGGACTGGATGCTGGAAAGCGCAGATTACATTACCGAAATGCGCGCCTGCCGCCACCCTTATGAACGGGGGATCGCCGCCCGCGAGGGCATCGAATACTGAGCGAAAAAACCGCTCCGCTGCCGTTTGGCAGCGGAGCGGTTTTTTATGACCGTATCTTGTCCAGTTCGTGCATCCACAGTGCACAGCTGGCGTCGCTGGGCATGCGCCAGTCCCCGCGAGGGGAAAGCGTGACGGAACCGACTTTAGGCCCATCCGGCAGGCAGCTGCGCTTGAACTGCTGAGCAAAAAAGCGGCGGTAAAAGTTTTTGAGCCATTGCAGCAGCGTTTCCGGGGTATAACGGCCATCGAAAGCGCGGCAGGCCAGGTGGAAAATTTTGGCGGGGCCGAACCCGAACCGCAGCACGTAATACAGGTAAAAGTCGTGCAGTTCATAGGGGCCGACCAGCTGTTCGGTCTGCTGGGCGATGGTGCCGTCCTCGGCGCTGGGCAGCAGTTCAGGGCTGACCGGGGTGTCCAGAATATCCAGCAGAACGTTTTGCAGCGCTTCATCCCCGCAGGTATCGGCCACATACTGTACGATATGGCGGACCAGCGTTTTGGGGACCCCCGCGTTGACCCCGTACATGCTCATGTGGTCGCCGTTGTAGGTGGCCCAGCCGAGGGCCAGTTCGCTGAGGTCGCCTGTGCCGATCACCAGGCCGCCGTTTTTGTTGGCATAATCCATCAGTTCCAAGGTCCGCATCCGCGCCTGGCAGTTCTCGAAGGTGACGTCGTAGGTATCCGGGTCCTGCCCGATGTCGGCAAAGTGGGAGCGCACCGTATCGGTGATGTCGATCTCCTCAAAATGCACGCCCAGCGCCGTGCAAAGGAGTTCCGCGTTGGAACGGGTGCGCCGGGTCGTGCCGAAGCAGGGCATGGTCAGGGCGGCCACGGTTCCAGCCGGCAGACCCAGGAGCCTGCATGCGCGCACGGCCACCAGCAGGGCCAGGCAGCTGTCCAGCCCGCCGGAGATCCCCACAACGGCGCAGCGGGCGCGGGTGTGCTCCATCCGTTTGGCAAGCCCCTCCGCCTGGATGCGGAGGATCAGTTCGCAGCGCTCCGCACGGGTGGCGGCGTCCTGGGGAACAAACGGCGCGGGCGCAACCTCCCTGGTGAGATCCAGCGGTACGGTGAGCAGTTCGAACATGGTCGTGCTATACCCTTCGGCAGACGGCTCAAACGTCGTATTGCGCTGGCGTTCCTGCATGATCCGCTCCAAGTCCAGTTCAGTGACGGCAGCCCCGCCGGAGAAGGGGACCGTTTGTGCCAGAAGCGCACCGTTTTCCGCGATCAGGTCATGCCCTGCAAACGTCATATCCGTTGTGCTTTCTCCGTGACTGGCGTCGGCATACAGGTAGCCGCACAAAAGCCGGGCGCTTTGCCCGCAGACAAGGTCTCGGCGGTAGGCGGCTTTCCCGATCGTTTCGTCACTGGCAGAAAGATTGGCGATGAGGGTGGCGCCTGCCAGCGCATGGGAACAACTGGGCGGGACAGGCGCCCACAGATCCTCGCACACTTCCACGCCCAGCACGAACGAAGACATCTGTTTACAGGCAAACAGCTGCCGGGAACCGATCCGGGTGTCCTGGCGGGCCAGCGTGATGGGTTCCGGTGTTTCCATGCCCGGCGCAAAATGGCGCTTCTCATAAAATTCGCCATAATTCGGCAGATGAGTCTTGGGGACCAGCCCCAGCAGCACGCCGTTGCACAGTACGGCGGCACAGTTATACAATTTGGCGCGGTAACGCACCGGCAAGCCCGCCAGTATGACCATATTCATCCCCTGGCTGGCCTGCAAAATACGGGCCAGAGCTTTTTCTGCCCCCCGCAGCAGGGAATCCTGAAGGAACAGGTCCCCGCAAGTGTAGCCGGTCAGGCACAATTCGGGCAGACAGAGCACCTGTACGTGCTTTTCGTCAGCATCGTGCATGGTTTTGATGATCTGATCGGCATTATAGTCGCAGTCTGCCACCCGCAAAGCCGGACTGGCGGCGGCACAGCGGATAAAACCGTATTGCATACCTTTTCATCCTTTTCCATTGTTTGCTGGTCCTGCGGGCAGAACGCCCGCTTTCTGTTCAAATGATACCACAGCTGCATGGCATACGCAAGACAGAGGAAAAAACACGCGACAAAAAGTAAAATATAGTTGACAAAATGTAATGGATGCGCTATGCTGTAGTTACAGCGGAAGGCTGATATGTACATGTAAGGAGGATCTCACCATGAAAGGTTTGAAAAGGATCTGGAACAGCAAGAGCAAAGACCAGCAGGTGTTCTGGATCACGATGGCTGCGGCCCTGACTGCCGTCATTTTGCTGTTGTGAGGCGGGAGTCATGGCAAAGAACCTGAAGATGAAAGCCGCGCGGGCCGAGAAAGATATGACGCAGGGCGCATTGGCGGAAGCGGTGGGGGTATCCCGCCAGACCATCAACGCCATTGAGAAGGGGGAGTACAACCCCACGATCCAGTTGTGCCGCAGCATCTGCCGGGTATTGGACAAAACGCTGGACGAACTGTTCTGGGAGGAGTAAAGGATGAAATTTCATTTTTTCTCAAAAAAGAACCTGCTGGATGAGATGCAGGAGCAGACGATGCGTAAGATCGAAAGCCGCGGCTGCTATGTGTTTTTCTTCGGTCTGGTGGCCGCCGTGGTCATTCAGAACATGATGGGGGCCCCGAGAGAGCAGTTTATGGCGGAAGGGATCCTCCTGACGCTCGGCTGCCTGTATATGCTGGAAGAGTCGCTCCGCCATGGTCTGTGGGAACGCCACGCGACCGCCACCACAGGCACCAACCTTCTTGCCTCTTTTGTGGGGGCAGCAGTCGTAGGCGGCATGACCTTTGTGCGCAACGGTTACTGGCCGGGGGCGCTGTGCTCAGCCATTTTCAGCGGCATCCTCTGCTTCGCGGCCCTGCAGTGGACCATGACACTGGCCCTGAAACGCCGCAAAACGCTGGATGAACAAGAGGAGGAAAACGAAGATGAATAAGCCAAAAACCAACCGCAGGGAGCTGACCCTATTCCTGATCGTCGCCTTTGCCGTGCCGTATCTGATGGGCATTCCGCTGGCCTTCGCCCAGCGGGCCGGACAGGATACCAGCCTGTTTGCCAATGCGCAGATGATGTATCCGGCGGCAGGGGTCATGCTGGCTTTTATGGCGGTGCGGCGCACCGCGCTGCCAATGCGATTCTATGCGTTGCACATTGTCTCCACTGTGGCCTGCGCCGTATGCAGCCTGCTGTCCGTTTTTATGCCCGAACAGTCCTGGGTCGTCTATATCAACATCCTGATGATCGTCGCCTCGGTGCTGGGGTGGGTCCTGTTGCTGACGGAAAAGAAGGAAAAGCGTGCTGCTGCCGGCCTGCGCTGGCGCGGCAAGATCCGTACGGCCCTGGGGGTCTGCCTGCTGTTCTTTGTGCTTAAAACGGCAATGATGTTCCTGTCCGCCGCCTTGAGCGGGGCGGAATACTGGTCGGAGTATCTGGCCTATTGGCAGAGCTTTGTTCCCTGGTACTACATGCTGTTGCTGATCCCCAACTTCTTTCTCTGCTTCCTGCCGTTTTTTGGGGAGGAATACGGCTGGCGGTACTATTTCACCCCGTTGCTGCAGCAGCGGTTCGGCAAGCGCCGCGGGGTGCTGCTGCTGGGCGTGTTGTGGGGGCTTTGGCATCTGCCGCTGAACCTGTTTTTCTACAGCCCCGAGACCTCGCTGCAGAGTCTGGCGGCGCAGATCGCCGTTTGCATCACCATGGGCGTGTTCTTCACCTATGCCTACGAGCGCTGCGGCCGCAATATCTGGGTGCCTGTTCTGCTGCACTACCTCAATAATAACGGCATCCTGGTGTGGTCCGGCACTGCCGACATCAGCAACCAGGTGTACACCTGGGGCGATATTGGCATGACCGCCGTTCTGTACGGCGTCCTGTTCCTGCCGTTCCTGGCGTCCCGCATTTTCAAAGAAGACAGCAAAGTGCAAAGCTGAAAAACATCTGCCCCCGCGGAAATGCCGCGGGGGCAGATGTTTTAAGCAAGGGAAAATGCAGCCTGCAGGGCCTGCAGCGCGGTATCCTCATCCTGCTGGCGGATCAGGAGGGAGATGTCCAGGTCGCTGGTGGTGATGAGCACGATCTCGATCCCCGCCTGCGCCAGCGCAGAAAGCGCTCTGGCAGCCACGCCGCAGCTGGTGACCATTTCCTCGCCGAACAGGTTGATCTTGCTGTAGCCGCCGGAAACCAGCGGCGGGTGGGCCTTGGCTGCCGCCGGCAGCGCCTGCATGACCCGGGTAAAGTTGTCATAGCTGGTGGTAAAGCTGAAGTCCACCGCCGTGCCCCGCAGGGCGCTCTGACAGATCATATCGACCACGATCCCGGCCCGGGCAAACACTTCCAGATGCTCGGCCAGGCTCTGCGCGCTGTACTGTGCACCAGGAAAGGTAGTGAGCAGGATATTCTGCTCACTGGTGATTTTGCTGACGCCATACATAGGTTGACACACCCTTTCTTTCTAATCTAGTCCAAAGTGAGGAACGTTTCGTCGATAGAACTGCGCAGGATCTCTTCAATTTGGGCGCGTGACAGGCTGAAGTTCCCATGGGCCGCGCCCAATTCATCCGTATAATCCGCATAGGGATAGACCCGGATATTCTGGTATCCGGCCTCGTACTGGGTAACAACTGCGTGCAGTTTGGGGTCCTGTATTTCGACTGTGACCTGTCCGTCCGCCGCTGTGGTTTTTTGGAAGGTGACGTCCAGGACAGCCCCGACCATCATGTCCGGCTGGGACTGCGCATTCAGGAAATTGCCCAGACTGTATGCCACGAAGGTCTGGTTGTCGCCCGTGCCGGTCAGCCACTGGGCGGTCTGCGTCACGTGAGGATGGGTGCCGATGATCAGATCCACGCCCTGATCGGCCAGCCACTGGGCGGTCTCCTTCTGGAAATCATCCACTGTATGGCTGCCTTCCACACCCCAATGGCAGCTTACCACCAGCACATCGCAATTTGGACGAACATCCGCGATCTGCTTTTCGATGGTAGCGCGGTCATCCAGATAAACGACGCCGTAATCAGATGCGGTGGGCGTAGGGATCCCGTTGGTGTACTGGGTGTAGGAAAGATAACCGAAGGTAATCCCGTTGACGGTCTGAAAGGCGTAGTTGTCGTAGGTGCTCAGGTCGTAGAACCCCATCGAAACGACATCCTCCGGCATGGACGCCCAGTGTTCCAGCGATGAAGCGATGCCCTCAGCCCCCTTGTCATAGCTGTGGTTATTGGAAAGGCTGAACACGCGGAAGCCGATGTCGTACAGTGCGTCGGTGATGTCGCCAGGGGTGGAGAACAGGGGATAGCCGCTGGGTTCGAACGCATCGTTGACCAGCGTTTCCTGGTTGAGCCAGTTCACATCGAACTGGGCATAAAAATCGCGCATCGGTTCGTAGGCGGGCAGGAAATCATACCCGCCGTCGGACGCCCGGCTCCGGGCCTGCAAAAAGATACCGTCGTGGATCAGGTTGTCGCCAGTGGCAGAAAAACGGACTGTGCTGATCTGTGGCGTGGGTTCCGGGGTGGGAGCAGTTTCCGGCGAGGCGGAGGGGGCAACGGCGGCTGTGCTCTGCGGTGTGCCGCCGGGCGCCGCACTCCATACCAAAAACCAGGAAAGCCCTGCCGTGGCCAGCAGGGCGGCCACACAGCCCGTCAGAACTTTGGTTACTCGGCGCATGGCAGTTTGCCCCGCAGCAGGTCCGTCATGGTGTAGTAGCCCGGTCTCTGCCCGGCCAGATACAGCGCAGCCTGAATGGCGCCGTCTGCAAAGACGCCGCGGCTCCCGGCGCTATGGCGCAGGGTCAGCGTCTCGTCCGGGCCGCAGAACAGAACCTCATGTTCGCCGACGATGCCGCCTCCGCGCACGGCGCTGATCCCCAGCTCCTGTACGCCGCGTTTACGGCGCACCTGGGTGCGGTCATAGATGTATTCGTACCGCCCCTCAGCCTCGGTATTGATGGCGTCGGCAATCATCAGGGCGGTGCCGCTGGGCGCGTCCAGTTTATTGTGGTGGTGTTTTTCGATGATTTCGATGTCAAATTCAGTCCCCAGGGTCCGGGTAGCCTGTTTGGCCAACTCGATCAGCACATTGATCCCCAGCGACATGTTGGCGCTGCGGAAGACCGGCGTTTTTGTGCTGGCAGCGCGCAGCGCGTCCTCCTGCCCGGGGGCAAGACCGGTGGAGCAGATCACGCAAGGCAGCTGCTTTGCAGCCCCATAAGCAGCTGCCGCCACCGCGCCGGCCGGGGAGGAAAAGTCGATCAGTACGCCCCCGCAGGGGAGTTTTTCAAATGAGTCAAAGACGGGGATCTCTCCCACCTGCCCATCTTTACAGTCCACGCCGGCTACCACCCGGCAATCGGTACGGGCGGCGATTTTTTCGAGCAGCGTGCGGCCCATACGGCCGTAAATTCCCTGAATGATGATATCCGTCATGGGTTTATCTTCCTTTCCAAATGCAAAACCGGCCCGCGGAAGCAGTGCCGCGGACCGGTTGCGGGTTATTTCAGCAATCCAAAGTCCTGCATGGCTGCCTTGATCTTTTCCTTGACTGCGTCGGACGGGTCTACCAGAGGCAAACGACAGGGACCGGCCTGCCAGCCAAGAAGGTTCATGGCCCACTTGACCGGGATCGGGTTGACGTCTGCGAACAGCGCCCTGCACAAAGGCAGCGCCTGCAGCTGCATGGCCAAGCTGCCCTGCGTGTCCCCGGCAAGCCATTTGGCGCACAGGTCGTGGGTGTATTGCGGCGCAATGTTGGACAGTACGCTGATCACGCCCTTGCCGCCCAGCGCCATCAGCGGGACGATCTGGTCGTCGTTTCCGGAATAGATGTTCAGCGCATCCCCGCAGCGCTGCGCCACTTCTGCCACCTGCGCGATATTGCCGCTGGCTTCTTTGACAGCGTTGATGTTGGGCAGTTTTGCGAGTTCCGCCAGCGTGGCGGGCAGCAGGTTGCAGCCGGTGCGGCTGGGAACATTGTACAGGATACAGGGCAGATCGACCGCCTGCGCGATGGCGGTATAATGGGCGATCAGCCCAGCCTGACTGGTCTTGTTGTAGTAGGGGGTGACAAGCAGCAGCGCGTCGGCGCCGTCCTGCTGTGCCTGACGGGAAAGTTCGATCGCATAGCGGGTATCGTTGGAGCCGGTCCCCGCGATGACGGGCACGCGGCCTGCCACCTTCTGCACGGTATAGCGGATACATTCGGTGTGTTCCTCATGATCCAGCGCCGGGGATTCACCGGTCGTGCCGCAAATCACGATGGCATCGGTATGATGGGCGATCTGATCCTCGATCATACGGCCCAGTTCTTCATAGTTTATACTTCCGTCCGCATGCATCGGGGTGACGATCGCCACCGCAGCGCCGGTAAATACGGGCTTTTTCATGGGGAGCCTCCTTTGCAGACTCAGTCAAAGTAACCTTTCGCTGCCAACAGTTCCGCCAGCAGCACGCCGCCGCCGGCTGCACCCCGCAGGGTGTTGTGCGACAGGCAGACGAATTTGTAGTCATACTGGGTGTCCGGGCGCAGGCGGCCGATGCTCACGGCCATGCCGTTTTCCAGCATGCGGTCCAGTTTCGGCTGCGGACGGTCCGCCTCCTCAAAATAGTGCAGGAATTGCTTCGGTGCGCTGGGCAGCTCCAACTCCTGCGCAGGGCCGCGGAAATCCTTCCATGCCTGCAGGATCTCCTCCTGCGAGGGCTTGCGGGCAAAACGCACAAAGACCGCGCCCATATGCCCGTCGGACACCGGCACCCGCAGGCACTGTGCGGTAAAGCGGGGACTGTCGGCGGAAACGATGCGGTCGCCCTCGATGCGCCCCCACAGCTTCAGCGGCTCCTGCTCGCTCTTTTCCTCCTCGCCGCCGATGTAGGGGATCACGTTGTCTACGATCTCGGGGAAGGTCTCAAAGGTTTTCCCGGCGCCCGAAATTGCCTGGTAGGTACAGACCAGCACGTCGGTGATGTCGTACCCGCGCAGGGGATGCAGCGCGGGTACATAGCTCTGCAGGCTGCAGTTGGACTTGACGGCGATAAACCCGCGCCGGGTGCCCAGGCGCTTGCGCTGGGCGGGGATGATCTCGATGTGGTCGGCGTTGATCTCCGGCACGACCATAGGGACATCAGGCGTAAAGCGATGCGCGCTGTTGTTGGAGACTACCGGGCATTCCGCCTTGGCATAGGCTTCCTCTAGTGCCTTGATCTCCTCTTTTTTCATGTTGACGGCGCAGAATACAAAATCCACCTGGGCGGCAATTTTCTCTACCTGGGCGGCATCCTGCACGATGAGCTTCCGGGCGTTCTCCGGCATCGGCGTCTGCATCAGCCAGCGGCTGCCGACCGCCTCCTCGTAAGTTTTGCCTGCGCTGCGCGCACTGGCGGCCACCACGGTCAGTCGGAACCAGGGATGATGCTCCAGCAGCGTCACAAAGCGCTGGCCGACCATTCCCGTGGCGCCGATCACACCTACATTATACTGTTTCATACTTGCCCGGACCTTCCTTTCTCTGAACCCTTCCTATTTCTATGCAGCATTGTACACGGGCGTGCACATTTTTGCACAGATAACAAAAAAACCGGCTTGAAAACCGGCACAAAATGCAATATAATATCATATTGCATGCACACAGCGCACCACATCGTTTCATGTGACAGTTCCGCCCCTGTTCGGTGACGGACCCAGGCCGGTACGTGCCGCGTACCGCCTTCGGCGAAGGCCCCTTTTGCTGCTCCCTGTCCCGGCTGGACGTTTGAAGCCAGTTACTGATGAACTCCGCGCCTCTGTGTTTTTGTTTATTATAGTATGACGCTTGTGGATTGTCAACGTAAAAAGGAAGAAAAACATGCTCAAAAAGGATTTTTGGTATGATCTGCCGAAGGAACTGATCGCGCAGGAACCGGCGGACCCGCGTGATTCGGCCCGGATGATGGTACTGGACCGAAAAAGCAGCAAGATCGAACACGCGGTTTTCCATGACCTGCCCCGGTATCTGGAAAAAGGCGACCTGCTGGTCGTCAACAATTCCAAAGTGCTTCCGGCCCGGCTGTTGGGGACCAAGGTGCCTACGGGCGCGGTGTGCGAACTGCTGCTGCTGCGCCAGGTCAAAGGCGATACCTGGGAATGTCTGGCGCGGCCCGGTAAACGGATGCAGGTGGGCACGAAGGTGTCTTTTGGCGACGGCACTCTGACGGCGGTCGTGGACGAGACCTTGCCTGACGGGAACAAATTCGTGACTTTCACCTACGACACAGAGACCCTGTATGAAAAGCTGGACGAATTTGGAAAAATGCCGCTGCCGCCCTACATCACCAAGCAGCTGGAAGACCAGAGCCAGTACCAGACCGTCTACGCCAAAGAACTGGGAAGTGCCGCTGCGCCCACGGCGGGCCTGCATTTTACGCCGGAACTGATGGATACGCTGCGGGCGGGCGGGGTCAATATTGCCGAAGTGACGCTGCATGTGGGGCTCGGCACCTTCCGCCCGGTCAGCGAGGATGACATCGAGGACCACCAGATGCACAGCGAATGGTATTCCGTGAGCCAGGAAACCGCCGACCTCATCAACGCCACACGGGCCGCCGGTCACCGGGTCATCGCCGTGGGGACCACCAGCTGCCGCACGTTGGAAGCCGTATGGGCCCGATACGGCAAGATCATACCGTGCAGCGGCAACACGGATATTTTCATTTATCCGGGTGTGGAACTGCACGCCATCGACGGGCTCATCACCAACTTCCACCTGCCGGAAAGCACACTTATCATGCTGATTTCGGCCTTCTACGGCTACGAAAAGACGATGGCGGCCTACCGGGTGGCGGTGGAGGAGCGCTACCGTTTCTTCAGCTTTGGCGACGCCATGCTGATCCGGTGAACGGGGCGTTGACGGGCCGCGATACTTTCTTTTATAATATTCGATGAACAGCGCGGCCACGCACGGGGCGCCCGTGCCGGGGCCGGACAAATACGGAATACGGAGAAGAGATACATGCCATACCGTCTTATCAAACAGGAGGGCGCCGCGCGGCGCGGTGAATTCACAACGGTCCATGGAACCGTGCAGACGCCTGCGTTCCAGAATGTGGCGACGGCCGCGGCCATCAAGGGCGGCCTTTCCGCGCTGGACCTCAAGGAGATCCGCGCGCAGGTCATGCTGTGCAATACCTACCATCTGCACCTGCGCCCGGGGGACCAGGTCGTAGCCCGGATGGGCGGACTGCACAGGTTCACCCGCTGGGACGGACCCATCCTGACCGACAGCGGCGGGTTCCAGGTGTTCAGTCTGGCCAAGCTCCGCCAGATCACGGAAGAAGGCGTCACGTTCAACTCCCACCTGGACGGGCACCGCATTTTTATGGGGCCGGAGCAGAGCATGCAGATCCAGGCAAACCTGGGCTCCACCATCGCCATGGCCTTTGACGAATGTGTGGAGAACCCGGCCACCTATGAGTATGCCAAAAACAGCTGCGCGCGGACGGCCCGCTGGCTGCTGCGCTGCAAGCAGGAAATGGCGCGCCTGAAACACGAGGGGAAGGCGGTCAACCCGGATCAGCTGCTGTTTGGCATCAACCAGGGCTGTACCTTCCGGGATCTGCGCGTTGAGCATATGAAGCAGATCGCCGAATACGACCTGGACGGGTATGCCATCGGCGGCCTGGCGGTGGGCGAACCGGCTGAAGTGATGTATGAGATCATCTCCGCGGTGGAACCCTTTGCGCCGAAAGACAAGATCCGCTATCTGATGGGAGTCGGCACGCCCGGCAATATCATTGAGGCCGTTTACCGCGGCGTGGACCTGTTCGACTGCGTCATGCCCAGCCGCAATGCCCGTCACGGGCACCTTTTCACCTGGGACGGCGTCATCAATATCAAGAATCTGAAATACGAGCGGGATGAATCCCCCATCGACCCGCAGTGCGATTGCCCGGTATGCCGCAACTTCTCCCGCGCATACATCCGTCATCTGCAGAAAGCGGACGAGATGTTGGGCATGCGGCTGGCCGTCATGCACAACCTGTATTTCTACAACCGCCTGATGGAGCGCATCCGGGACGCGCTGGATAGCGGAACGTTCCAGCAATTCCATGATACCTATGTCCGCCGTCTGGACACGCGCATCTGATCCTCCACGGTTTTGTCCGCAGGGGCGAGACTGAATTTCGGGGAAATGCTTGCGTTCTGCGCCTAAATTCGATATAATAAAGAAAATTTGCTAAAATTAAGGAGAATACCCACTATGATTCAGTTTTTGAGCACGGAGACGTCTGCCAGCACGATGGAACTGATCGTCAGCCTGCTGCCGATGATCCTCATCATTCTGGTGCTGTTCCTGGTGGTCTACCTGCCGCAGAAACGCCAGGACAAGAAAGATGCCGCCATGCGCAGTTCTATTGAGATCGGCGACAAGGTCACGACCATCGGCGGTATTGTCGGCATCGTTTTTGCCATCAGCGACAAGGACGACACCATTGTAGTCGAGACCGGCAGCGACCGCACCAAGATCCGCTTCCGCCGCACCGCTATTTCCAGTGTGGAAAAGCTGGACATGGGGGACAGCAAGAACGCTTCTTCCAAGAAGTAAACCCCGATCAAGTATAGCACGACGCCCCTTTGCATAGTTTTTACTGTGCAAGGGGGCGTTTTATATGTCTGATAAAGTGAAGGCGAAACCTAACCGCGCAGTTGCAAAACGGCGTAGAGCGAATGCGGGAAAAAGACCGGCGAACACCCCCGCTTCGCGGGCTGTCAAAGCCTGCACGCTTTCTTTTGCTGCCGGGGTCGCGCTGTGTGCTGCGCTGCTGGCACTGTTTGCCTTGCTGCTGGCCAATACACCGTTGCCGCTGGCGCTGGTGCGTCCGTTGGCTTGTCTGGCTGCTTCTGCGGGAGCGGCATGCTCCGGCTATGTCCTGGCACGCCGGACCGGCAGCAGGATGTTGCTGTGCGGCCTTGCCTGCGGTGCCTTTTATGCTGCCTGCCAGCTGGCTGCGGTGTTGCTGCGTAACGGCGGAATGGCCGATCCCGGCAGCGATGTGATGCTCCCGATCGCCTTAGTGCTGGGCGGGGTGCTGGGGGGTTCTGCCGCTGCGCTGCGCGCGGCACGCTGATGCGTACCGCACAGCAAGATCCGCGCAAAAAGAATCCGCAGTTGCGTGGAAAAAGATGGATTCGGCGAGCAGGTGTGCGGACCGCCCGCGAAAACTCCTGCGGCGGCTGGGTCCTGTTGTGTGCCGCAGCCTTTCTGGCAGGGTACCTGCCCGGAATGGAACTGGGGCGCGGAGGGGATACTCCCTGGGGGCAACAGCTGGCGGCCTATTATCTGGATATATCCCAATTTTCGGCCTGGCTTCCTGTTTTTACGGACCAGATCGCAGCAGCCTTTTTACAACTGATGCTGGTGGTCTTGTGCGGCTTTTCCTCGTTTGGGCAGGGGCTCCTGCCATTGCTTTTTGCCGGCAGGGGCTGCTTCCTGGGGTTTTGCGCCGCCAATGTGGCAAGCGCAGCCGGAGCAAAAGGGATCGTGACCTATTGGCTGCTGTCCTGTCTGCCGGATCTTTCGGTCCTGCTCATCGGCCTCTGGCTTTCAGGACATGCCCTGGTGCTGAGCCGCGGCCTTTTTCAAGATGTTTTCCTGGGCGGCGCCCCGCGCGGCCAGCTTGGTGCTGCGGCACGCCGTCTGAGCGTGCGGGCCGGCACGGCCTTTCTTGCGGCGTGCTTACTCAGTGTCTTCTGCAGCGGTCTGTGCGTCTTGCTTGCCCGATTCCTCCTGTGAGGTTCTGGGGCCAATGTATCCCTGGTTTGCCAGCGGGGATGCCTGGACGGCCTCCCGCAGCTTCTGTTGATTGATGTGAGTGTAGATTTGGGTCGTGGATACATTTTCGTGCCCCAGGATCTCCTTGAGCGCCAGCATATCTACGCCGCCCTGATACATGAGGGTGGCGGCCGTATGCCGCAGCTTATGCGGCGAAAACCCTCTGCCGCTCAAACCGGCATTCTGCAAACACCGCTCCACGATCTGTTCCACGCGGCGCGCCGTCAGTCTGGCCCCGGTCTTTTTGGAAACGAACAGCGCCTGCCGGTCTTTTAAGTGGGGGAGGGAAGCGCGCGCTTTGCAATAGTGGCCAAGCGCCTGTTTGCAGGCGTCGTTCAGATAGACCAGCCGTTCTTTGCCGCCTTTGCCCAAAATGCGGATGGTATCGTCCCGGAAATCGCTCAAGTCGATGCCAACCAGCTCCGACAAACGCATGCCGCAGTTCAGAAACAATGTGATGATACAGAAGTCGCGCTCGTAGAAATCGCTTTGTATATTTTTTAACAAAGAGAGGCTTTCTTCCCGGGTCAGGTATTTGGGCAGCGCGGGTTTGGGCGTTCCCAGGCTGATGTCCTCTGTGGGGTTTTGGGACAATTTGTTGACCTGCGTGACCATGTACCCGAAAAAGCCTTTGAGAGCGCTCAGCTTGCGCGCGCGGGATTTAGGCCCGTTTTGGACGCTGCGCACATAGTCCAGATACCCGAAAATATCCCGTTTGGTGATACCGGCGATATCGCGGGTCGTGATATGGGTCAAATCTATTTCTTCGGGCGCGGCGCCTTCGGGGACCCGGTCCCACTGCTGCATCATATAACGGAAAAAGCCCCGCAGATCCAGGTAGTACCCATTGACGGTACGCGGAGAACGGAGCTTTACAAAATCCAGATAATGCAGGTATTCGATCACATCATCGGGGATGTCTAAATAAGGAGCATGCTGCTCCGGCGTCGTTGTATTGATATAGCTGCTCAAGACGATTTTTCTTCCTTTGTGTGGTTCTCATAAAGATGTATCTGGCGCCCGGTGTGGTTCCCGAGCATTGTGTTTATCATATTATATCATTTTTATTAGATTTTGTAAATTATTGAAATTGTTGAAGCATATTGAATAAGGAACGATACATCGTATATTTCACACAGTTTTCGCTTTTGCAACATCTGCGTTTGAATACAAAGCGTATAGCTTTTGCAAGGGAGTGTATTTTTATCGAAAGCGGTTATCAACGTCCGGTATGGATTTTCAACAGCCGGCACGCCGCTTTGAACAGCGCGTTTTCGCTCCCCTATATTTCGCTAAATTTACATTTAGCGAAATTACATATCCCGCGCTTGCGGCAGGGCGTTGTTCGTGCCCCGTATCCCTTATATTGCGGTTGGCGCTTTCCTGCCCTCAAATGACGGGTACATTTTTATATCTTTGATCCATTTGGACAAGCTGCCGATACGCAAAGAACTATGCTGCTCCGAAAGAAGCGATCTTGGGACGCGCTGCTGAACAGCAATCAAAACCTGCATGCCGGTCGGACACGATGCCGTCGTACGCGCGCGGCTTTTGCAGAGTGGGGTTGCAGGCTGTCTTGTGCTTTCCTTTCGGGCTACGAGGCGGGGGTCTTTTGTGTGTGCTCTGGAGGTGGAACGCAGAAAAAACATATGGTCTGTATCGTTTTGATACAGAAATTGTGCAACACTTACAATTTCAAAAAAGTATTTTTTTGCATATTGTTCTATTTGGATAATTTTTTGCACTTCTTTCGGTAAAATTTCACCTTGTTTTTGCGTCCCATTTCTTTTACTATAATTAGTGTCAGGCGGTACCTGCAGTAAGGCCCGCCAATCCGAAAACAAACGCAAAGGAGAAAAACGTATGAGAAAAGCACTTGCATTGAGCATGGCCGCTGCGATGGCGCTGAGCCTGGCGGCCTGCGGCAGCACCAGCAGTTCTGCTGCGACGGAAAGCACCGGGACTGAAACTTCGGAAGCCGCTTCCTCTTCCTCTACCGAGGGCGGCACTGTTGCCAACAAAGACAAGCCTCTGGTCTGGTTCAACCGTCAGCCTTCCAACTCCACCACCGGCGAGTTGGATATGAACGCGCTGCAGTTCAATGACAACACCTACTACGTTGGTTTCGACGCCAACCAGGGCGCTGAACTGCAGGGCCAGATGGTTCTGGATTACATCACCGCCAACATTGATACCATCGACCGCAACGGCGACGGCATCATCGGCTACGTTCTGGCCATCGGCGACATCGGCCACAACGACTCCATCGCCCGTACCCGCGGCGTCCGCACTGCGCTGGGCACTGCTGTTGAGGGTGACAACGGCACCGTGAGCGATCCCGTCGGCACCAACACCGACGGCACCTCCACCCTGGTTCAGGATGGCACGCTGGAGATCAACGGTACCACCTACACGGTCCGCGAGTTGGCTTCTCAGGAAATGAAGAACTCCGCAGGCGCCACTTGGGACGCCGCCACTGCCGGCAACGCTATCGGCACCTGGTCCGCTTCCTTCGGCGATTCCATCGACGTTGTGGTCTCCAACAACGACGGCATGGGCATGTCGATGTTCAATTCCTGGTCTCAGGCCAACAGTGTTCCCACCTTCGGCTATGACGCCAACGCTGACGCGGTCGCGGCCATCGCCAATGGTTACGGCGGCACCATCAGCCAGCATGCCGACGTCCAGGCTTACCTGACGCTCCGCCTGATCCGCAATGCGCTGGACGGCGTGGACATTGATACCGGTATCGGCACCGCTGACGAGGCCGGCAACGTGCTGAGCGACGACGTCTACTACTACGACGCGGATTCCCGCTCCTACTACGCTCTGAACGTGGCTGTCACCGCTGACAACTACACCGAGTTCACCGACTCCACCAAGACCTACGCGCCGGTTTCCAACCAGCTCGATGCTACTGCGCATCCTGAGAAGAGCGTCTGGCTCGACATCTACAATGCGGCCGATAACTTCCTGAGCGCCACCTATCAGCCCCTGCTGCAGAACTACGACGATCTGCTGAACCTGAAGGTCGAGTACATCGGCGGCGACGGCCAGACCGAGGCCAACATCACCAACCGTCTCAGCAACCCCAGCGCTTACGACGCCTTTGCCATCAATATGGTCAAGACCGACAACGCTGCTTCCTACACTTCCCTGCTGAGCCAGTGATCCACACCGATCATTCCAACCGCTGATCATTAAGTCGTAAACAGCTTGCTATTAGGGAGAAGGAATTCTCCGTTCGGGAGAAGGAATTCTCCCTAATAGCGATTTTTAGTAAGATGCTGTTTGGCACATTACACATAGCAAAAGAGAAAAAGCATAAACGGGAGTAACGAGAATGGCAGAAGCGAAGAAAGATGATATCGTCTTGTCAATTCGCGGCATGTGCAAGTCGTTTGGCAGAAACCGGGTGCTTGACCACATCAATCTGGACGTGAAGCGCGGCACCGTCATGGGCCTGATGGGCGAAAACGGCGCCGGTAAATCCACGATGATGAAGTGCCTGTTCGGCACCTACCAGAAGGATGAGGGCAAGATCTACCTCAACGGCAAGGAGATCAACTTCTCCGGCCCGAAGGACGCTCTGGAAAACGGCATTGCCATGGTCCATCAGGAATTGAACCAGTGCCTGGAGCGCAGCGTGATCGACAACCTGTTCCTGGGCCGCTACCCGGTCAATTCCATGGGCGTTGTCGACGAAGGACAAATGAAGCGCAAGGCGGCCGAATTGTTCCGTAAACTGGGCATGACCGTCAACCTGACCCAGCCGATGCGCAATATGTCGGTTTCGCAGCGGCAGATGTGCGAGATCGCAAAAGCGATCTCCTACGATTCGCAGGTCATTGTTTTGGATGAACCGACTTCCTCCCTGACCGTGCAGGAAGTCGATAAGCTCTTTGAGATGATGCGGATGCTGAAATCGCAGGGCATTTCGCTGATTTACATTTCCCACAAGATGGACGAGATCTTCGAGATCTGTGACGAGGTTTCGGTCCTGCGCGACGGCAACCTGGTCATGACAAAGTCCACCAAGGAAACCAACATGAACGAGTTGATCTCTGCGATGGTCGGCCGTTCGCTGGAAAGCCGCTTCCCCCCTGTCGATAATACGCCGGGCGATACGATCCTGTCGATCCAGCATTTGTCTACCAAGTATGCGCCGCATTTGCAGGACATCACGTTCGATGTGCGTGAGGGCGAGATCTTCGGTCTGTACGGCCTGGTGGGCGCCGGGCGTACCGAACTGCTGGAAACGATCTTCGGCGTACGTACCCGCGCGGCGGGCCGCGTATATTTCAAGGGGCGTTTGATGAACTTCAACAACGCCCATGAAGCGATCGAACACGGCTTTGCCATGATCACAGAGGAACGCAAAGCCAACGGGTTGTTCCTGAAAGGCGACCTGACTTTCAATACCACGATCGCCAATCTGGATCAGTATAAGAACGGGATCGCGCTTTCCAAGCCCAAGATGGTCAAAGCCACCAGCAAGGAGATCAAGATCATGCACACCAAGTGCATGGGTCCGGACGATATGATTTCCAGCCTGTCTGGCGGCAACCAGCAGAAAGTCATTTTTGGCAAATGGCTGGAGCGTGAGCCGCAGGTATTCATGATGGACGAACCCACGCGCGGTATTGACGTTGGTGCGAAGTATGAGATCTATGAACTGATCATTCAGATGGCAAAACAGGGCAAAACGGTGATCGTCGTTTCCTCTGAAATGCCGGAGATCCTTGGCATCACCAACCGCATCGGGGTCATGTCCAACGGACATCTTTCCGGAATTGTCAACACAAAAGAGACAAATCAGGAAGAGCTTTTGAGACTGAGCGCGAAATACCTGTGAGTGAGGGAAAAACTTATGGCAAATACAACAATTCTTACTGCGGAGCAGGAACTGCAGCTCCGCAAGCCGATCGATGATTACGTCGGCAAAATCCAATCTCAGATCAATGAGCTGCGCGTGGATGGTACGGATAAAGTTGTCAGCATCCAAAGCAACCTGGATAACCTGAAACGTGACCGCATCTATACGGCGCAGGAAAAGGCCGCCCGCCAGAGCAAGCTGAATGACGATCTGAAAAAGGCCAAAGCGGTAGAGGCCAAAAACAAACCGCAGGTCGATAAACTGATTGCTGATGCGGAAAACTACTTGAAAGCGCACTACGACAGCGAGTATTATCAGCGTGTCGTAGAAAGCTGCAAGCAGGAAAAAGTTGTCGCCCAGCAAAAATACCAGGCTGCGGTGGAACAGCTGAACAAAGAGCATCAGGCGACGCTTGCAAAGCTGAGCGATCAGCACGAGATCAAGGATGAGAAATACGTCCACAAAAACCGCTTGTTTGATGCCAAAATGCAGCGCGACAAGAACCTGCAGGAAATCAAAGACCGTCAGCACGCGGCGTTCGACTACAAATATCACCTGATCGACATGCTGCGCCTCTCCAAGTTCACCTTCGGGGAGTCCATGGCCCAGAGATGGGAAAATTACAAGTACACCTTCAATACCCGTGACTTCCTGCTGAAGAATGGTCTGTACATCGCCATCATCATCATTTTCATCGCGCTGTGCATCATCACCCCCATCGTCAAGAATGTGCAGCTGCTGACCGTCAACAACATCCTGAACATTCTGCAGCAGGCTTCGCCGCGTATGTTCCTGGCGCTGGGCGTTGCGGGCCTGATCCTTCTGGCAGGTACGGACCTGTCCATCGGCCGTATGGTCGGCATGGGCATGACGGCCGCCACCATCATCATGCATCAGGGTATCAACACCGGCTCGGTGTTCGGCCATGTGTTTGATTTCACCGGCCTGCCGGTCTTGGCCCGTGTGTTCCTGGCACTGATCGTCTGTATTGTATTGTGCACGATTTTTACCACCATTGCCGGTTTCTTCACGGCCAAATTCAAGATGCACCCGTTCATCTCGACCATGGCGAACATGCTGGTCATCTTCGGTCT
>NBJMC04201__coassemble_379_pt1 | contig 40860 bp, 31 predicted proteins | sample NBJMC04201__metabat2_high_PE_018 | metagenome-assembled genome bin NBJMC04201 | reverse complement strand
CTGCTTGAACAATTTCTTTTTGATTTTCTTGTCTAACTTTTTGGGGTCACTTCAGTTTCCCCGGCCGCGGGCCGTTTTTGCTTTTTCCTTACAGGACCGCTGTGAGCAGCAGCGCGTACAGCGGCAGGATCACGACGCTGCTCAGGGTGGAGAACACCACCGCACCGGCCGCCAGTTCTTCGTCGGCACGGTACTGGATGGCCAGCATCGTAGTGATGGCCGCGCAGGGGCAGGCTTCCAGCAGCAGCACGATGGTAGGTACCGTCCCGTGCAGACCCAGCAGGGCGAACAGCCCCAGCCCCAGCGCCGGGATCAGCAGCATCCGCACCCCCAGCGTGCGGAACAGGCTGGGATTGCGCAGCAGCTGTTTCAGGTCGCTGGAGGCGATGGTGATGCCGGTGATGATCATGGAAAGCGGCGTATTCATATCCCCCACCAGGCCGACCGGTTCGGCAATCGTCCCCGGCACCGGGACGCGGCAGAGGTAGATCACCAGCCCGGCCGCCACCGCCAGGATGCAGGGCGTCGTGACGATGCTGCGCACGATCTTTTTGGCATCCACCTGGCCGGAGAGCACCGTCGTGCCTACGGTAAAGATGAGGATATTGAACACCGTGAGGAAGGCGCTGGCGTAGAGCACGCCCTCCGTGCCGAACAGCGCCCGGATCAGCGGGAAGCCCATGTACCCGGCGTTGGAAAACGAACAGGCGAACCAGACCAGCGGGCGTTTTTCTTTCGGCGTCCCCCGCGAGGCCGCCGCCGAAATGAGGATGCCGGCTGTCAGCACCACAGCGCTCAGCCCGAAGGTCAGCAGCAGATTGTGAAAGGTGGCCGGGTCAAATTCTACCATATAGGAGTCCAGCACCATGGCCGGGACGACCAGATACAGCAGCAGATTGGCCAGCACCGACTTGTCGGCAGGCTTGAAAACCCGCAGTTTGCAGCAGGCTGCGCCCGCCAGGATCATAAGCAGCAGTTCCATGACCTGTTTGGTCGTAATGATGGCCAAATCCATTTGTATACACGTTCTCCTTCCCTCAAAAACCAAAAAACACCGTTTGCACTATATACTTTACAAGCCCGCTTGTCAAGAACTTTTGCAGCCGTACTCAAAATTCGGCTTGACAAGCCGCGGCCGGTGCGGTACGATACATACTATAAAATGCAGCGAACAGGAGTGCGCTTTGCCCTGCTTTTGCAGAGAGCCGGCGTCGGGTGCAAGTCCGGCAGAGCAGGCAAGGAGGCTGTCGCCTGGGAGCAGGCGCGGTGAACGGTTTTTCCCGCCAGCCGCGCACGGGTTTGCCGCCGTTATCCGGCAGGCGGGGTTTTCCTGCCGCAAAGCGGCCTTTGCAAAAAGGCAACTTGGGTGGTACCGCGACCTGGCTCTTGATGCAGGCCGTCCCATGAACGTTCATGGGGCGGCTTTTTCGTTTGAAATTTTCGCCCCGCAGCAGCACACCGCAGGAGGTTTTACCATGGCGAAAGAACTCGCAAAACAGTACGCGCCCCAAGGCACCGAGGACCGCATCTACCAGAACTGGTGCGACAAGGGGTATTTCCACACGCAGATCGACCGCAGCAAAAAGCCGTTCACCATCGTGATGCCGCCGCCCAACGTCACCGGCCAGCTTCACATGGGCCACGCCATGGACGAGACCTGGCAGGACATCCTGACCCGCTACAAGCGCATGCAGGGCTATGCCGCCCTGTGGGTTCCGGGCACCGACCACGCTTCCATCGCCACCGAGGCCAAAGTCGTAGCCAAAATGCGCGAGGAAGGGCTGACCAAAGAGATGGTGGGCCGCGACGGCTTCCTGGAACGCGCCTGGGACTGGAAGAACACCTACGGCAACCGCATCGTCAGCCAGCTGAAAAAGCTGGGCTGCTCCTGCGACTGGCAGCGTGAGCGCTTCACGATGGACGAGGGCTGTTCCAACGCTGTCCGGGAGGTCTTCGTCCGCCTGTACGACCAGGGGCTGATCTACCGCGGCAACCGTATGGTCAACTGGTGCCCCCACTGCAACACCTCCATCTCGGACGCAGAAGTGGAATATGAAGCCAAAGAGGGCAGCTTCTGGCACCTGCTGTACAAGGTCAAGGAGACCGGCGAGACGCTGGAACTGGCCACCACCCGCCCCGAGACCATGCTGGGCGATACCGCCGTGGCCATCAACCCCGAGGACCCGCGTTACGCCCACCTGCACGGCTGCCATGTGATCCTGCCGCTGCTGGGGCGGGAGATCCCCATCGTCTGCGACGAGCACGCCGATATGGAAAAGGGCACCGGCGTGGTCAAGATCACCCCCGCCCACGACCCCAACGACTTTGAAGTAGGCAAGCGCCACGACCTGCCCATGATCCGTGTGCTGACCTACGACGGGCATATGACCGGCGCGGCCGACAAAGCCGACGCCGACGCCGAGCGCGCCGCGGGCCGCGCCGCCGCCGACGAGCCGGAAGTGCTGGACTGCGGCAAGTACGCGGGCATGACCGCCATGGAAGCCCGCAAGGCGATCCTGGCCGACCTGGAAGCCTGCGGCGCCCTGAAAGAGACCGAGAGCATCACCCACGACGTGGGCACCTGCTACCGCTGCCACTCGGTCATTGAGCCGATGGTCTCCAAGCAGTGGTTCGTCAAGATGGAACCGCTGGCCAAGCCCGCCATCGAGGCAGTGGAAAAGGGCGACATCAAGTTCGTGCCCGAGCGCTTCACCAAAAACTACCTCAACTGGATGAAGGGCGGCCGCGACTGGTGCATCAGCCGCCAGCTGTGGTGGGGCCACCAGATCCCGGCCTGGTACTGCGACGACTGCGGCGCCACCGTGGTCGCCAAGGAAGCCCCCGCCGTCTGCCCCCAGTGCGGCTGCACGCACCTGACCCGCGACCCCGACACGCTGGATACCTGGTTCAGTTCCGCTCTGTGGCCCTTCTCCACGCTGGGCTGGCCCAAGGCGACCGAGGATTACGACTACTTCTACCCCACCAGCACCCTGGTCACCGGCTACGACATCATCGGGTTCTGGGTCTCCCGCATGATCTTCTCGGGCCTGGCCTACACCGGCAAGGCTCCCTTTGATACCTTGCTGATCCACGGCATCGTGCGCGACAGCCAGGGCCGCAAAATGTCCAAGAGCCTGGGCAACGGCATCGACCCGCTGGAAGTCATCGACCAGTACGGCGCCGACGCGCTGCGCATGATGCTGATCGTGGGTTCCACCGCCGGCAACGATATGCGCTACAGCGATGAGAAAGTCACCGCCAGCCGCAACTTTGCCAACAAGCTGTGGAACGCCGCCCGCTTTGTGCTGATGAATCTGCCGGAGGACTTTGCCCCCGGCATGCCCGACGAAGCGCTGCTGGACATGAGCGACAAATGGGTACTGTCCGAACTGGCGAAGGTGGCCGCCGAAGCCACCGCCAACCTGGACAAGTACGAACTGGGCCTGGCGGCGGAAAAGATCGAGAACTTCATCTGGGAAGTGTACTGCGACTGGTACATCGAGATCTGCAAGTCCCGCCTGAACAGCGAGGACGCCGCCCAGGCCGACACCGCCCGCAAGGTGCTGGTCTATGTGCTGGACATGGCCCTCAAGCTGCTGCACCCCTTCATGCCCTTCATCACTGAGGAGATCTACCAGGCCCTGCCCGGCAGCGGCGAGACCATCATGCTGGAGACCTGGCCCGGCAGCCTGGAGATGCCCGTCTGGACCGGCGAATGCGCCGACTTTGAAAAGCTGATGGACTACATCAAGGCCGTGCGCGCCATGCGCAGCGAGATGAACGTCCATCCGGCCAAAAAGACCTCGATGGTCATCGAGACCGCCCACCCCGCCGCCTTTGAGAAGGGCAGCGCCTACCTGGCCCGGTTCGCCTTCGCCACCGACGTGACGCTGACCGCCCACTACGACGGCCCCACCGACGGTATGGTAACGGTGGCCACCCCCGACGCCCGGGGCTTCATCCCGATGATGGAACTGATCGACCGGGAGAAGGAACTGGCCCGTCTGAACAAGGAACTGGCCAAGGCCGAGAAAGAAACAGGCATGTTCCAGAACCAGTTGAGCAACCCCAAATTCGTGGAGAAAGCCCCCGCCCAGCTGGTGGAGGCCACCCGCGCCAAGCTGGCCGCCGCCGAAGAGAAGGCCGCCAAGATCCGGCAGTCCATCGCGGCGCTGGGCTGACCGAAGGGACAGGAAAGGAGTCTTGCCATCATGGAGACAGGAATGACCCGCGCACAGGCCTGGGACCTGCTGCGCCAGTATAACGAGGAACCCTTCCACCTGCAGCACGCGCTGACGGTGGAAGCTGTGATGCGCTGGTTCGCCAACGAGCTGGGTTATGGCGCGGACGCCGACTTCTGGGCCATGTGCGGGCTTTTGCACGACGTGGACTTTGAGCGCTGGCCCGAACAGCACTGCGCCAAGGCCGCCGAACTGCTGCCCGCCGCCGGTGCCAGCGAAGCGCTGACCCATGCGGTGTGCAGCCACGGCTACGGCCTGTGCAGCGACGTGCGCCCCGAGCACGAGATGGAGAAGGTGCTGTTCGCCTCCGACGAACTGACCGGGCTGATCGGCGCGGCGGCTAAGATGCGCCCCAGCAAGAGCTGTACCGACATGGAACTTTCGAGCCTGAAAAAGAAATTCAAGGACAAGAAGTTCGCCGCCGGATGCTCCCGCGATGTGATCCGCCAGGGGGCCGAGATGCTGGGCTGGGAACTGGACACGCTGCTGGACCGCACGCTGCAAGCCATGCGCGCCGGTGAAGCGGACGTGCAGGCCGCCATGCAGGCGCTGTGATTTTTCCCGCATATGACCGGGCGGCGCCCCTCGGCAGAGGGGCGCCGCCCGGTTCGTTTAGTTCTTCCAGATCTTTTTGAGAAGTTTCTGTTTGCCTGCCACAAGCCTTGGCCCCAGCCGGCTGGTGAACAGCGTGCCGACGATGAGCATGCCCAGCGCTGTGCCCTGCCCCAGCCCGGACAGGAAATCCCAGGGGAAGCGGTCGGTCAGTTCTGCTATTTGCAGCGCGAAATCCGGCATCGTGCGGGCCGTTTCCCACCGGCTGACCGTGCGGGGATTGACCCCCAGCTGTTCCGCCAGCTGTTCCTGCGTCAGCCCCCTTTCCCGGCGCAGCTGTTTTAAGAAACAGCCGATCTTTTCCTGGTCCATCTTCCGTTCCTCCTTCCGCACCCATTGTATCACCGCGGGCTTCCCGGTGCCACGACACAAAGCGAGAGTTTTCCTTTTTGCCCGCCGCAATCAAAAATCCCCGTGCCGCAGGGCACGGGGATCGCTCGTTCCAACACAAAATCGCAAAAGGGGGATCTGACCGCCGTACAAATTACTTGCCGGTCTTCTTGGTGGTCTTTTTGGCGGCGGGTTTCTTCGCGGCCGCAGTCTTTTTGGCGGCGGGCTTCTTGGTCGTGGTCTTGACGGCTTCGTTCACAGCCTTGACGGCTTCCTCCACCACGGGCTTGGCAGCCTTGACGGCTTCGTCGGCGGCGGGCACGACTACGTCGGCGACCGCCTTCACGGTGTCGTTGACGGTCTTGGCCGCCTTCTTCACGGCGGGCTTTTTGGCGGCCTTCTTGGCGGCCTTGACCACTTCCCCGGCAGCGTCCACCGCGGCGTCGGCCACATTCTCGGCCGCGGCAGCGGCGGCCGCCTTGGCCTTGGCGGCGGTGGCCTTGGCGCTGGCCTTGGGCTTGCGGGTCACCTCCGCAATGGTCCAGTACTGGTTGGCGCCGTCCACGTCACGCCAGATCTGCAGCGGGGTGCCGTTCTCGGTGCTCATGCCCACCACGTCCAGCAGCTTGCCGGCCAGGTTGGACTTGATCTTGACGGTGCCGTCGTTGGACGGTTCCACGACCCACAGCTGACTGGACGCCGGAGCGCCCTCCCACTGGTGGACGCGGGTGCCGTCGCTGACGCCGCCGCAGTCCAGGTCCAGCATCTTGTTGGTGAAGCGGTTCTGGATACGGTACACGCCGTCCCCGGCGGGCACGAAATTCCACTGCTGCCACTCGGCGTTGACATTGTCCCACAGCTGGATCTTTGCGCCGTTGTCGATGTTATAATCCGCGACTTCCACGACCTTGCCGTTGGCAGCGCTGATGGTATAGAACTTACCCTCGGTAAGTACGGTCTGCGAAACTTTCTTTCTGGGTGCCATATTTGGATTCCTCCTAATACGTTTGGCGGCCGCACCCTGCCGGAACCATTCGCGCAGGGTCCCTCCGGCCATATATTGCCCGCGCCGGACGGCACGGTTCGTACTCTATTATAGCCATTTTACAGCCGTTCGTCAACTTTTCGGCGCTGTTGCGGCATTTTGCACAAAAAAGCCGGGACCGCCCAAAGCCGCCCCGGCATTTTTCATCGAATCGATCGCCTTTTTTACCGTTCTTTTACATTTTTCGCCGTCGAAACACCGCCCGCAGCGCATTATTCCGGCGCTTTCATGCTTTCCACCATAGAAATTTTTTTCAGCGTGCGCTGCATCACCAGATTGACGATGGTGCTGAACAGCAGCGTCAGCAGCACCGCATACAGGAAACTGAGCGGTTCGATCTGGCGGCCGAACATGACGGCGTCCACCTCCACCGTCAGGATGATGAAACGGTGCAGGGCAATGCCGGCGAACACGCCGAAGAGGATGCCGGCCAACGTCAGGGCCACGCTTTCCCGGTTGACGTAGGCGTTGACCTCGCGGTCGTAGAAGCCCAGCACCTTGATGGTGGCGATCTCCTTGACGCGCTCCGCCACGTTGATGCTGGAAAGGTTGTACAGGACCACGAAAGCCAGACAGGCCGCGCAGACGATGATGAGAACGACCACCGCGTCGATGGACTGCAGCATATTCTGTACCTGGGCGACGTTGTCCTCGGTAAAGCTCAGGCTGGCGACCTTGTCCATTTCCAGCAATTCTGCCGAGATCACATCCCGGGTCTCCTGGCTGTCGTCCGCCAAGCGGCTGATCACCGCATTGTAGGTGGGGGCCACCCCGAACGCCGCCTGATAGGTAGCCGCGCTCATGTACACATAATTGCTGACATAGTGCTCGCACACGCCGGTGACGGTGAAGGTGCCGGTCACATCGTCCTGATTTTTCAGGGTGATGGTATCCCCGGCCCGGACTCCGAAAATGCTTGCCATTTTCTCGGTCAGTACGACGCCCTCCTCGCCCAGCGGCGTGGCTTTGCGGCTGACCCGTTCATGCAGATCGGCAAAATCGGCAAAACGCTGCACATCCTGCGGGATCATCAGGTAGATGTCGATCTCCCCTTCCGGGCTTTCCTGGCGGGTGGTCTCCATCGAAACCGTCAGCGATTCTTCCACGGGGCCTTCCCCATACAGATAGTCGTACACCGGCCCTTCCTGCGTCGCTTCCTCCTGCGTCACGATGGTAGTCAGGTCATAGTGGGAGATCTCGGCGTACTGTTTGGTGATGATGGCATTGAGCGAGTCCGAGATGCCGAACCCTGCCACCAGCAGCGCCGTACACCCCGCCACCCCGATGACCGTCATCCAGAACCGCCGCTTGTAGCGCAGCAGGTTGCGGCAGGTGACCTTCCAGGTAAAGGGAAGCCGCCGCCACAGCGGGGTGATGCGCTCCAGCAGGATACGTTTGCCCGCCTTGGGCGCACGCGGCAGCATCAGCGCGGCCGGGACTTCCTGCAGCGAGGCGCGGCAGGTCAGCGCCGTGACGCCGACGGTCAGCACGATGAGCGTACCGCCCGCGAACAGCGCCTGGGTCAGACGCCAGGGGGTAGCAATGGAGGGCATGTAATACATCATGGCATAAGCCGACCAGATGATCTTCGGGAAGGCCACAAAGCCGATGGCCAGCCCGACCAGCGTGCCCAGCGCTGCGGCCGCCAAAGCATAGCAGAGGTATTTCTGCATGATTTCGCCGCGGGCATAGCCCAGCGCTTTCAGCGTGCCGATCTGCAGGCGTTCTTCCTCGACCATGCGGGTCATGGTGGTGGAGACCACCAGTGCCGCCACGAGGAAGAAGAAGATGGGGAAGATGGTCGTGATGGCGGTGAGTTTTTCCACATTGCCGGTAAAGGACGCATAGCTCACATTGTTGCTGCGGTCCCAGATGTACCACTCCGGCTGCTCGATATCGTCCAGTTCCCGCTGGGCATCTTCGATCTCGGTGCGGGCGTCGGCCAGTTCCTGCTCTGCTTCCGCCTTGCCGTCCTCGTATTCGATCTCCCCGTCGCGGAGTTTCTGCACGTTTTCGGCTATGGTCGCGCGGGCATCGTCCAGTTCGGCACGGGCGTCGGCCAGCTGTGCCCTGGCATCGGCCAGCTGTACCTGCGCGTCGGCCAGTTCCAGCTGTTTGTCGGTCAGAGTCGCCCAGCCCTCATCCAACTGCACACGGGCGTCAGCCAGACGCTGCCTGCCCGCTTCATATTCGGCCAGACCGGCTTCGTACTCGGCCCAGCCTTCGTCCAGCAGGCGCTTGGCTTCCTCCAGCGCAGGCGCGCCTGCCTCCAGCTGCTTGCGGCCGTCGATCAGTTTCTGTTCATTCTCATAGTAGGCGTCCCAGGACTGGTCCAGTGTGCGGCGGCCGCCGACCATCTGGGCAAAGCCGGCCACCAGCGGCCCGGTCTGCGCCTGTTCCTCTGCCAGCTTGGTCAGGCCCTCTTCCACCATCTTCTGGAATTTTTCCACAAGTTCCGGCAGCGGTTCTTCCTGTTCCGCCAGCCATGCCTGCGCGGCTTCCAGCACAGACTTCATTTGGGCACGGTCTGTCGTGAGGATGGCGTTCAGCTGCTGTTCCAGTTCCTGGCGCTGGGCATCGGTCATCGCCGGGGTCTCGTCGGAGTCTTCGGGGTCTGGTTCTTCGGGCCCCTGCGCGGGGTCCTGCGGCCCGGCAGTTTCCAGCGGCTCCTCTGCGGCGTTTTCGGCGTTTTCGGTCGGGGCCGCCGTCCCGCCGGTCCAGGCGGTGGGCGATGCGAGCGCCGTCTTTGCCGTGCCGTCAGACACTTCGCCGCCATCTGCGGCGGGTTCTGTTTCCGGCCCGGCTTCCTGTTCCGGCGTGGCCGTTTCTCCATCGGGTCCCTCCGCCGGGGCGGCTTCTTCGGGCACAGGCTCCCCATCCGGCTGTTCGGCCCCCTCCCCCGTCTCCCCGGCAGGGGGATCCGCGGGTTCAGAGGGAACGGCGGACGCGTCCTCCGCCGGGACTTCCGTTGCATCGGCGGGCAATTCTTCCGCCGGGGCGCTCGCTTCTTCGGCGGGCGGTTCTTCTGTCGCGCCGTCCGCGCGGTCTGCTTGCACAGTTTCCGGCGGCTGCTCCTCCGGCTTCGTTTCGGTGGGCGGCGTTTCTTCTTCGCTGCCCGCGGGCGGCTCCTGCTGCAGTTCTTCCAGCAGGTTTTGCGCCTGTTTTTGCACATCGCGCGCCGCCGAAGGCAGCATACCGCTGATCGGGAATCCGATCGTTTCGCCGGCATAAGCTTCGAGCGCATCCAGCAGGTCGTCGTAGCTTGCCGGGACCTCCCGCTCCCCGTCGTTGAGCCAGTCGATGAACCCCTGCACGTCCTCCGCGCCGACCTCGACCGGCAGCCAGGGCAGCTTCTCCTGCAGCAGTTCGCTGACCTGCTGCGCCGCCTGGTCCACACCGGCCTGATAGGTTTCTTCCGCCTGATCCAGCTGGGCTTTGCCCTCCGCCAGCTGCCGCTCGCCTTCTTCGATCTGTGCCAGACCGTCGTTGTACTGCTGCAGTCCGCCTTCGTATTCGGCCTGGCCGTTTTCCAGTTTGCGCCGGGCCTCCTCCAGCGCAGGGGCGTTGGCGGCCAGTTCGGCTTCGCCGTCCTCCAGTTGCTTCTGGTTGTCCCGCAGCAGCTGTACAGCTTCCTGGATCTGGACCAGGCCGTCGTTGAGCAGCGCCTCATTGTCGGCGATCTCCTGCGCGCCGTCGGCATACTCCCGCTCGCCGTCCTCATATTCCTGCTGGCCTTCGGCCAGTTCGCGGCGGCCGTCCTCCAGTTCCGCCGCCGCATCCGCCAGTTCCTGCTGTGCTTCGGCTTCGGCGTCGTAGTACTCCGCCCAGGCGTCGTCGATCTCCGCCTGCGCTTCGGCGCGGATCTCCTCATACCGGGCATCGCACCGCTCCTGCTGGATGGCTTCCACGTTGGCCTGCACGGCCTCCACCGTAGCGGTATACTCGTCCTCCAGGCTGTTCTGGGCCAGCGCGCCTTCTGCCGTCACATAGATCTCGGTATAGGTCTCATAGGCAAAGTCCTCCGGCAGCAGGTACAGCACCAGTTCCACCGTCCCGTTGCCCACGCTGGCCGGTTCACGCTCAAAGCTGAAATAATTGGCATTATGTACGACGCCCACCACCGTATACTCGGTGCGGGCCAGTTTGGTGTCCAGATCCTCGTTTTCCGCGCTGACAGTCAGCGTCATGCCCAGCGGGACCTCCTCACCCGCCAGACCGTCGCCCGCTTCGATCACGCACTCCCCGGAGTTCTGCGGCATCCGCCCTTCCGCCAGGAACAGACGGTTGATACCGTCTTCCCCCTCCGGCGGCAGGCTCTGCACGCGGGAGACGAGCACATCCTCCCCCGCGTCCACCAAAAGGTCCGCCGAATAGGCCGGCTGCACCGCTTCGACGCTTTCCACCTGGCGCAGCGCTTCCTCATCCCCGTCGGTCAGGCCCAGGGTCGAGACGATGCGCAGATCATAAAAGTTCGCGTCGTCCATGTAGCGTTCCATGGACTCCTTCATGTCGATGGGCGTCGCGTTCAATCCTGCCAGAAAGCCCACGCCCAACGCCACGATGGAAAAGATCGCCAGGAAGCGGCTGCGCGCACTTTTCAGCGTCCTCAGTATATTTTTACGGTAACTGCGCGTCATTTACCATTCGATCCTTTCCACCGGCGTAGGATCGGGGTTGGTCGTTTCCTCGATCACCCGCCCGCTGTTGATGCGGATCACGCGGTCCGCCATAGCCGCCAGCGCACTGTTGTGGGTGATGACGATCACCGTGCGGCCCTGCTTGCGGCAGGTCGCCTGCAGCAGCGCCAGCACCTGTTTGCCGGTCTTGTAGTCCAGCGCGCCCGTGGGCTCGTCGCATAACAGGATCTTGGGATTTTTGGCCAGCGCCCGCGCAATGGAAACACGCTGCTGTTCGCCGCCGGAAAGCTGCGCCGGGAAATTGTTGCGCCGGTCAGCCAGACCCACTTCTTCCAGCACGGTGTCGGCGTCCAGCGGGTCGCGGCAGATCTCGGCCGCCAGTTCCACGTTTTCCCGGGCCGTCAGGTTCTGCACCAGGTTGTAGAACTGGAACACGAACCCCACGTCGTAGCGGCGGTAGGTCGTCAGGCGTTTCTGGCTGAAGTCGCTGACGCATTCGCCGTCCAGCAGGATCTTCCCCTCATCGCAGGTATCCATGCCGCCCAGCATATTGAGCACCGTCGTTTTCCCCGCGCCCGAGGGGCCGAGGATCACGCAGAACTTCCCTTTTTCAATGGTAAAACTCACATGGTCGGACGCCGCGATGCGGGTGTCTCCCATCTGATAGTATTTGCAGACATTATCGAATACAACAAAAGGCATCTGCTGCTTGTTTGCGCTGTCCATGGCTGTTCCACCTGCAATTTCGGTACATTTTTACCTTATTATAGCAGGGCTGCCGGAAAAAGTCCTATACTTTTTTTGAACAAACGTACAGTTACCTCAAACTTTCACATTTCGCTTTCCTCCTCCGTCTGCCGGGGCTCGGCTCCGAGGTAGGGCAGCGCCTTGGCCAGCACCTCCGCACAGACCGGGCCCGACAGCGTTCCTCCGCTGGTGCTCCAGCTGTGCGGTTCGTCCAGGCAGACCAGCACCGCCAGGCGCGGCGCTTCGATGGGCGCCACCGCGACGAAGCTGCTGATGCGTGCCCCGGCGTCCTCACTGTCCAGTTTCTGGCTGGTGCCGCTTTTGCCGCCCACACGGTAGCCGGTCACCGCCGCGTTTTTGCCGGTGCCGCTTGTGACGACGCCTTCCATGAGGGTGCGCATGGTCTCGCTGGTTTCCGGGCGCAGCACCCGGCGTTTGACCACGGGTTCCGTCTCCTGCACCACCGTTCCGTCCGGCGCGGTGATACGCTGCACAACATAGGGCTGCATCAGGCTGCCGCCGTTTACGATGGCACAGACCGCCGTGAGCATCTGCAAATAGCTGACCTTGCTGCTCTGCCCGAAGGAGCAGGAGGCCAGTTCCACCGGGCCCATCTGGTCGGCGGTATAATACTCGCTGCGCCTGATCTCGCCGGGCAGGTCGATCCCGGTGCCTTCGCGCAGGCCGAAGGCCTCAAAATAGTTGCAGAAGTTTTCTTTGCCGAGGCGCGCGCCGATCTGGATAAAACAGGGGTTGCAGCTGACGGCCAGGCCCTGGGCGAAGGTCTCGGCGCCGTGGATATGCCCGTTGGCGCAGCGGAAACGGGTCCCCGCCACGTTGATCTTGCCCGCGCAGACGAACGTGTCGTCCGCCCGACAGGCGCCGGTGTCCAGCGCGGCGGCCGCTGTGATAAGCTTGAACACACTGCCCGGCTCATACAGGTCGCTGATGGCTTTATTGCGCCATTGGGTCTGCTGCGCTTCCTGCAGGGCGGCGCTTCGTGCCTCCCCGGTCAGGGCGTCCACCTCGGCGCGGCGCTCCTCGTCGATGAGCAGGCGCGGCGTGTTGGGGTCATAGTCCGGCTGGCTGGTCATCGCCAGGACCGCCCCTGTCTGCACGTCCATGACGATGCCTACCCCGCGCTTGGCCACGTTGTGCTCCCGTACCGCTGCGTCCATGGCGCTTTCCAGCCAGTGCTGGATGCTGGCGTCGATGGTCAGGGTCAAGGAGCATCCCGGCACCGCCTCCACCAGCGTCTGGTAGTGGGTGGGCATGTCGTAGCCCCACGCATCCTTAGCCGTCAGGATCTTGCCGTTCCGGCCGGTGAGCGCCGTGTCGTACTCCAGTTCCAGCCCCCACAGTCCGGCATTGTCCACGTTGGTAAACCCCAGAATGCCGCCCATAAAATCCCCCTGGGGGTAGACCCGCTTGGTGTCCTGCCGGATCTGGACCCCTTCCGCTCCCTGTTCCCGGCACCAGGCGCGGACCGCGTCGGCGGTCTCCCGGTCCACCCGGCGGCGGAGCAGGCAGTCGTTGGAACTGCGCTGGCTGAGTTTTTCCAGGGTTTTCGCATAGTCGATGTCCAAAATCTCGCTCAAGGCCCGGGCCGCCGGTTCCACCAATTCATCCGCCAGTTCCCGCGGCGCGGCCCGGATGGTCCAGCAGGTCTCGCTGGCTGCCAGCAAGGTGCCGTCGGAGGAAAAGATCTCGCCCCGGGCCGCCGGCAGCACCGCTTCCCGCAGCTGCTGGTCCGCCGCCCGGGCCGCGTAGCCTTCCGGGTCCCGCACCTGCAGCCAGTACAGCCGCGCCAGCAGGCCCCCAAAGCAGACGACAGCCAGCACCGCCGCCAAAAAGCGCATCCGGCGGCGCATCGACCGGCTTTGTTCTGGTGTTCGATACCGCATTTTCCGCCCCCTTCCGGCGGATCAGGACCGCCGCTGTTCCACCCTATGCCGCCTTCTGCGCCAACATGCCGCGCCCGGTATACCGGCCCCGCTTGACATCATCGGTCTATCGTGATAGACTTTTCTCAGTCTATTTCGATAGACCTCTTTCTTTTCTGCCATGGAATGCGCCTGACCGTGAGGGACTGCCTATGCGAACCACATTTCTTTCTTTTGCCGCGCTTCTGCCGGCCGCCCTTTTGCTGGCGGGGACCGTCCTCGCCCTGCCGGTACAGGCCGCCCGGGAGCAGGACCTGGAAACCCAAAAGCAGCAAGCCCAACAGGAATATGAAAGCGCACAGGAAACTCTGGAGGATCTGCAGGGGCAGACGCAGCAAGCCCAACAGCAGGTGGAGACCCTGCAAGGGGAAGCCGGGGCCATCGCGGCGCAGCTGGAGGGCGTATACGCCGCCCTGCAGGAAGCCCAGCGCATCCAGCTGGAGCAGCAGGCGAACTATGAGCAGGCCGACGCCGCGCTGCAGCAGACCCAGGCCGAGTACGAGGCAAGCCGGACCCGCTGCAAGGAACAGCTGAGCGCCATGCAGAAGCTGGACGGCGGCGGCGCCATCGGGCTGCTGGCCCAGGCCGACAGCCTGTACCAGCTGCTGACCTTCACCGACGCGCTGCGCCAGATCAGCGCCAAAAATAACGAGATCCTGCAGGAACTGGCTGCCCGCAGCGCCGCGTTGGAGCAGGCCCGCCAGGAGGCTGAGACGGCCCGCCTGCAGGCGGAAGCCGCTGCGGCGGCGCTGGAACAGCAGCAGGCTGCCCTGGACGGCACCCGCCGGGAATTACAGGAAGCCCTGCAGGACGCCAACGATGACCTGAGCGAACAGCAGGCCGCCGAACAAGCCCAGGCCGCCGTCACCGAAGCCGCCCGCAAAGCCTACGAGGAGGCCACCGCCGCCCTGGATGCCTATGTGCGCGCCCAGAGCGACCGCTACACCACCGACGCCCTGATCTTGACCAGCCTGGAATTCCGCTGCCCGCTGGACAGCTACGGCAGCATCACCACACGCTTTTCCGAGCCGGACCCCTGGGGCGTCCCCCACCGCGGCACGGATTTCGCCGCCCCCAACGGCACGCCCATCTACGCCGTCGCCGCGGGCGTCATCAGCGCCGCCGGGCCGGTGAACAGCTACGGCAACTGCGTACAGGTGAGCCACGGCACCGCCAGCGACGGCAGCCGTTACGACAGCCTGTACGCCCATATGAGCCGCATTGCCGTGAGCCAGGGCCAGCAGGTCCGGCAAGGCGACCTGCTGGGCTATGTGGGCAATACAGGCAACGTATACGGCGCCAACGGCGGCTACCACCTGCACCTGGAACTGCGCATCAACGGCGTCCGCACCGACCCGCTCGCTTACATACCGCACTGATCCCGCGACCCGAAAAAGGAGGCCCGGCCATGCTTTCAGAATTGCTGCAAAGCACCGTGGGGGACTTTTTGTACTATATCGGCTTCCAGGTGGAGTACACGCTGGTCCGTCTGGCCCGGCTGCTGACAGCCGCAATGCGCTGGCTGCTGCGCACACTGGGCGGGCTGCTGGTACTGGCCCTGCGCCCGGCGGCGCTGGCCCTGCCGGGGCTGCGCCGCACGCTGCGAAGCCCCCGGCGGCTGGCGGGCCTGCTGCTGCCGCTGTTGGCCGCCGCGGGCACGGCGGCCCTGGTCCGCACCGTGCTGGACCTGCCCTATGTGCTGCGGGTGGAGGCCAACGGCCAGGTGGTGGGCTACGTGGCCAGCGAGACAGTCTTTGACAACGCCCGCGCCGACGTACTGGCCCGCGTCCGCTCGGCCCGGGAACTGCTGGCCGCCGCCGGACGGCAGCTGGACTGGGACATCGAGCCCAGCTACACGCTGACCATCCACGACGGGACCATGACCGAAAGCGAGATCGCCAACGGCATCCTGCGCATCAGCGGCAATAAGATCACCGAAGCCACCGCCGTATACATAGACGATGAACTGCGCTATGTGACCACCGAGGGCGACCATCTGCGCAGGTATCTGAACCAGATCAAACGCCCTTGGGAGGACCCCACCAGCCAGACCACCCGCGTCAGTTTTGCCCACGGGCTGCGGCTGGTGGACGGCGTTTACCTGACGGATTCCGTCACCGGCTACGGGGACATCCTGGCCGCCCTGCAGGCCGACGACGGCGCCCTGCAGACCGTACAGGTGACCCGCACCGTGGTCGAGACCCAGGAGATCGGCTACGACACCTTGACCCAGGAAGACCCGGACATGGACTTCGGCAAGTCGGAGACGATCCAGGCGGGCGTGCCCGGCAGCCAGACCGTGACACACCGGCTGCTCTATGAAAACGGTGTGCTGATTGACGACCGGGTGGTGGCGGTGGAGGTGCAGCAGGCCCCCACGCCGGAGATCATCCGCCGCGGCACCCGGCTCAAGAGCGGCATGATCGGCAAGCTGGGCACCGGCACCTTCATCTGGCCGGTGCCGGACTACCGCAGCATCAGCCGCTGGGCCGACCTGCGCCCCGGTCCGGGGCACCACCGCGGCGTGGACATCGCCGCTCCTTCCGGGACGCCCATCTATGCCGCGGACTCCGGCACGGTAGTGCAGACCGTGCCCATGCACTACAGCTGGGGCAACTATGTGAAGATCGACCACGGCAACGGCTATGCGACGCTGTACGCCCACATGACCCGCTATGTCGTGAGCGTGGGCGACACCGTGACCCAGGGGCAGCTCATCGGCTATGTAGGCAACACCGGCAATTCCTACGGCAGCCACTGCCATTTTGAGATGTACTACAACGACGTGCTGTTCAGCGCCCGCGACGTATTCCCCGACATGCCCATAAAAAATACCGGGTGAACCGCCCGCAGACGCAGAAACCCCCGGATGGAAGAACCATCCGGGGGTTTCTGTTCGGGTCGCAATATACGGGAGTATCCTGCGGCTGAAAAATCTATTCAAATGGCGCGAAGCCTGATCGGTTGTCTGTGCCGGGCCGGGGAGATTTCCCCTCGCATGGTCCGGCAGCAGTGTTAGGGTCTTTGGTGTATTACCTTGACTTCCCTTATAGTATACCGCAGGATCATGTACAAGTTGTCACGCCATTTTGAACCTTTTGTGAACTTCCCGGCTTCAGCGCTGGATGCGCTTGTCGCACCGTGCGGCCAGCCGCGTGCCCACGCTCTGCAAAATCTGGACCAGCACCACCAGCAGCGCGGTGGCGAAGATCTCCAGCAGGCCGTTGAAGCGGTAGTAGCCGTAGTTGATGGCGACTTTGCCCAGGCCGCCGCCGCCGATGATGCCCGCCATGGCGCCGTAGCCCATGATGGTCGTGGTGGCAATGGTGACGTTGGCCACCAGGCTGGGCAGGCTTTCGGGGATCATGACCTTGACGATGATCTGCAGGGGCGTAGCGCCCATGCTCTGGGCCGCTTCGACCACACCGGCGTCCACCTCCCGGATGCTGGTCTCCACCAGACGGGACACAAAGGGGAAGGACGCGATGACCAGCGGTACGATGGACGCGGGCGTGCCGATGGATGTGCCCACCAGCAGGCGGGACAGGGGGATCACAATAATCATCAGGATCAGGAAAGGCACGCTGCGCAGCAGGTTGATGAGCACATTGAGCAGCTGCATGAACCAGCGCGGCAGCGGACGCACGCCGCCCTGTTCGCCGGTGACCAGGCAGACGCCCAGCGGCAGGCCGATGACCAGCGCCAGCAGCGTGGCCACGGCTGTGGACCAGATGGTCTCCCAGGTCTCAAAGGGAATGGTGGGCAGGATCTGCAGAAAAGTCTCCCACTCTTTGCTTGCCAGAAACTCCGCCATCAGCCCTTCACCTCCTCATAGGTAATACCGGGATAGTTTTGGATATATTCGATGGCCCGGTCCGCGCCCTCCCCTTCCGGCAGGGCCAGCAGCATGCTGCCCAGGGTCTGGCCGTTCACCATGCGGGTGTCGGCCGCCAGGATGGACGCGGGCACGCCGCACTGGATGGCCAGGCTGGCCACCAGCGGTTTGTCGGTGGTCTGGGTACCGTTGAAAGCCACCCGCACCAGCCGGTGGCCGGGCAGGCTCTCGGCCCGGGGCGCGCCCGCCGGGTAGACCAGGCGGCGGGCGGCGGCGGAGGCAGGGCGGCTGAAAATTTCCTGCACCGCGCCTTCCTCCACCACGGTGCCTTCGTCCAGGATGGCGACGCGGTTGCAGATCTCCTCCACCACGCTCATCTGGTGGGTGATGACCACCACCGTGATGCCCAGTTCGTGGTTGATCTTCTGGATCAGCTGCAGGATGGCGTGGGTGGTGTTGGGGTCCAGCGCGCTGGTGGCTTCGTCGCACAGCAGCACCTTGGGGTCGGTGGCCAGGGCGCGGGCGATGGCGATGCGCTGTTTCTGACCGCCGGAAAGCTGGGCCGGGTAGGCGTCCGCCTTATCCGGCAGGCCCACCAGTTCCAGCAGTTCCCGGGCCCGGGCTTCCGCCTTGTCTTTCGGCGTTTTGGACAGTTCCATCGGGAACATGATGTTGCGCAGGCAGGTGCGCTGCATCAGCAGGTTGAACTGCTGGAAGATCATCGTGATGTCCCGGCGTGCGGCGCGCAGTTCCGCCGCGCTGAGCTGCTGCATCTGGCGGCCGCCGACGGCCACGGAGCCTTCGTCGGGCCGTTCCAGCATGTTGATGCAGCGCACCAGCGTGGACTTGCCCGCGCCCGACATGCCGATGATACCGTAGATGTCGCCGTCATGGATCGTCAGGTTGATGTCCTTCAGCGCGACCACCGTGCCGCTCTTGGTGGCAAAACGCTTGGTCAGATGTTGGATCTCGATCATGGGTGTTCCCCCTCGCTTTACAATAGGGAACGGGATGTTTTCCCGTTCCCTGTCGATTGTACCTTACCGGCCGTTCGGTTGCAAGCCTTTGCGCGCTTTTTCTCAGAAGAGGGGCACGACGGCGCCGTTGTAGGTCTGCTCGATGAAGTCCTTGACTTCCTGGCTTTCCAGCGCGGCCAGCAGCGCCTGGATGGCGGGGTCGTTCTCACGGCCTTCCTCGACTACCAGCACGTTGGCGTAGGTCTGGGCGGCTTCGGAAGCGGCGTCCTCGGTGGCGAGGGCGTCCTCACCGGCCGTGAAACCGGCCTCCAGCGCATAGTTGCCGTTGATGACCGCGTAGTCCACGTCGGCCAGCGTGCGGGGCAGCTGGGCGGCTTCCAGTTCCTCGATCTGGACGTTGTGCGGGTTCTCGGTGATGTCGTTGACGGTGGCCGTCAGACCGGCGCCGTCCCGGATGGTGATGATGCCCTGGGCGGCCAGCAGCTGCAGGGCGCGGGCCTCGTTGGTGGTGTCGTTGGGCACGGCGATGACCGCGCCGTCGGCGATCTCATCCAGGCTGCTGCTCTTGCCGGGGTAGATGCCGAAGGGTTCATAGTGGATCGCGCCCACGCTCACCAGATGGGTGCCGTTTTCCTCATTGAAAGCATCCAGGTACTGCTGGTGCTGGAAGTAGTTCGCGTCCACTTCGCCGCTCTCCGTCACCATGTTGGGCTGCACATAGTCGCTGAATTCGACGACTTCCAGCGTGACGCCCTGCTCTGCCAGGATCTCCTTGGCAACGTTGAGGATCTCGGCATGGGGCGTGGGGGAAGCCGCCACCCGGATGGTGGTGCCTGCCAGGTCGCCGCCGGACTCCGCCGTGGCGGCCGCCTGCGAGGAAGCGGCGGTGGAAGAGGAAGCGGAAGAGCCGCAGGCGGCCAGGCTGAGGGCCAGCGTGCCGGCCAGGATCGCAGAAATCAGTTTTTTCATGATGGTAGATCTCCTTTTGTCTGTTATGTATGTCATATAAGTTCCGTGTGTGCGGTCGGTCATGCAGGCAGCGTCACATTCGCACACCGGGCTGCTTGTAAACAGAACCACGTTCCATTTTCCAATTTCCTCCTTCTCCCGTTTGGAAGCCAAAACAAAAGCGGGGTGCCGAACCGCTTCGGCACCCCGCTGTGTTCCTGCATTATGCGCCCAGTTTCGCGTATGAGAAAGCAAGCACAGGCCGCCGAAGCAAACTGCACATGCACATCATCATGCCGAAGTGCCGGCTGCCGGTCATAGGCCCGAACCCCTTTCTTTCACAAACTGGACAAGCCTGCTCTGGCTTCTCTGGCTAAAAGTATAGCCCTATCCGCCCGCGCTGTCAACACCTTTTGCGCAAAAGAAGCAGAATTTTGGATTTTTATGCAATCTGCCGGAAAATCGGGCAGGGGCTTGCGAATTTCCTACAATCATGCTATGATAATAAAAATTTCAGTACAGACAGAAAGAGGGACTCTGATGAAGTTTTCGACCCGCGACCGCTATGCGCTGCGCCTGATGACGGAGCTCGCCGATCACGGCGGCGCTCTGGTCCCCTTGAAAGAGATCAGTACCGCCCAGCAGATCAGCCTGAAGTATCTGGAACAGATCATCACACCGCTGGCCCGGGCCGGGCTGGTGGCCAGCGTGCGCGGCGCCCAGGGAGGCTACCGCCTCGCCCGCCCTGCGGAGGAGATCACCGCAGGGGATATTCTGCGGGCCGTGGAGGGCGAACTGACCGCCATCCCCTGCCTGGGCGCGCAGGCAGACTGCCCGCGCCGGGACCAGTGCCGGACGCGCGGCTTCTGGTATGGCCTCAACGACCTGATCAATCAGTATGTGGACAACATCACCCTGGACCGGCTGTGCGCCATGGACGGCCGCACGCCCGCCGGGTCATGAGCCATAAAAGCAGAAAGAGCGGCTGCTTCCTTCGGGAAGCAGCCGCTCTTGTCTTGCATCCGTAAGATACCGGCATCTGCGCGCATGTACTTTGCCGCGGTCACGATCCCGTGCTGTTGTCCGGCGTACCAGACGAATCCGTGGGTGTTGGCGTGGGGTTCGTCACAGGTGTAGGCGTGGGGTCCGGCGTGGGCGACGGTGTGGCCGACGGCGTGGGATCCGGCGTGGGAGAAGGCGTAGGCTCCGGCGTAGGCGAAGGCGTAGACTCCGGCGTGGGCGACGGCGCAGGAGAAGGCGTAGGCGCCTGGGTGGGTTCCGGCGTGGGCGCTACGGTAGGCTGCGGTGTGGGAGCCGCCGTGGGCGTGGGGGTCGCCACCACTTCGGAGGACGCCACGCTCTCGCTGGCTGCGCTGCTGGAGGAAGTGTTGGTCACGCTGGCCGCCGTGGAGGTGGACACGTCTTTATCCCCGATGTGTTTGGCCACGTTCTTGACCGTCGGCCGGTCATCCTCGGTGATATAACTGTGGGTGCGCACATAATCGAAAAGGGCTTCCATCGCCGCCCGGGTCAGATGGATGCCGTCGCTGGACTCCACATAACCGCTCTTGGCGTAGCCGGTGGAGGAATCCTTGAGCACCTCGGCGCTGTTGAGGAATTTCCACCCCTGTTCCTGGCACATCTCGACCAGCGCTTTGTTGTACTCGTCCACCTGCGTCTGGGTCAGGTTCTGGTTGGAGTGCGTCTGCCCCAGCGGCGGGATGGCGTTGACGATGATGTCCACGCTGGGGTAGGCTTCGACGATGCTCTCGATGCCTTCCTGGTAATTTTCCACGAAATCCTGCGCCGAGTAGCTGGGACTCAGGTCATTGGTGCCGAAGGTCAGAATGACCCGCCGGGGCTGCATCAGAGACACCGCCTTGGCCATGGTGACATAATTGGAATACCCCTGCAGCTGCACGCAGGCATAGGTGGCCAGCGAGCGCGCGCTCATGCCCACCGAACCGATGGCGTTGTCGTAGCTGCAGTAGTCGAACATGCGGTACATGCGGGCCGTGTTGCTGTCCCCCAGGAAAAGCGTCTCGTCCACGTAGTCCTGCCCGGCGTCCTCGCTCTCCTCCAGGATGGTGGAGGAATACTGGGTCTGGTCGATGGTGTTCTGATCCTTGTTGTAGCCGCTCTCGGTCACCAGCGAGTCGCTGTCCGAAGCGGCGTCCGCCCCGCTGTCCGCGCCGGCGGCATCCAGCCCGCCGACGAGCACAAAGGAGATCGCCACGCTTACCAGCAGCATCAGGCTGCACATCCCCATGACCAGATACATTTTGCTGCGGGTATCCAACGGCTTTTTATCCGTTTTTTCTTTCGATCTGCCTGCCATTGCAGTTCCTTTCGCACACATTCCTCTACGTTTGGTACATACGGCTTTTATTTTACACTATTTTGGAGCGGAGCGCCAGTATTTTCTCAATTTTTACATATTTTAGCACGCAAAAAATATGTCCCCGGCCCGCTGCCGGGGACATACGCTTCAAATTCTGTGTTCTTTCGGCAGCAGATGCGCCCGCTGCAGCGCCGGTTCCAGCGCCAGATAGAGCACGACCGCACAAACGGTGGACACCAGCGAATTGACCAGCGTCACGCCGCCGGTGACCTTGACCAGCACGGAGGCGACCTCCACCGTCTGCCCGAAAATATACCGATCCCGGAAATAACCGAGCAGCGGGTCGGTAAAAACGTTGACGAACAGGCCGCTGAACGCCGCCCCCGTGACCCGCAGCAGGTAGCCGGGCCCGCCGTCCGCCTTGCCGCTGCGGGTATGCAGCAGCCGGTGCGCCGCCGCGCCGCAGACCAGGCCGATGATGAACTTGAGGATGAAAGTCGTGAAGGCGTAGCCCGGGTCCCCGGCCAGCACATCCGCCAGGGCCAGGCCGATGGCCCCCGCCAGCCCGCCGGAAACGCCGTCCAGCAGCATGGCGGTGAGCGCCGTGAAGGTGTTGCCCAGGTGGAAGGAAGACCCGCCCGCAAAGGGGATGCGGAAAAATTCATAGGCCACAAAACTCAGGCCCGCCATTACGCCGATGATACTGATCCTGCGCACCGTGAACTCGGTGCGGGTCAGCGCCGCGACCAGCAGCGCCAGCGCCACAGCCCCGAACAGCAGCAGCCACATCACTGCGGTATCCATAGTAAAACACTCCTTTAACACCGTTCCCGCAAACAGGACGGTTGACAAATCTTTCCCTGCAGGGTATGCTCCTATTATAGCGCATTCTGGCTCCGAATAAATGTTCAGTTTTTGATTTTTTTATGGGGCCAGTTGGAGGTGTTTTGTATGATCGCACTGGACCCGGAGAGCCGCACCCCGCTCTACGAACAGCTTTACGCCGCCCTGGCGGACGAGATCCGCAGCGGCGAACGCGCCCCCGGCACCGCCTTGCCGGGCCGCCGCACAATGGCCGCCCGGCAGGGCGTCAGCGTCAACACGGTGGATACCGCCTACCAGATGCTGGCCGCCGAGGGTCTGGCTGAAGCGCGCCCCCGCAGCGGCTTCTATGTGCAAAAGACCTACGGCATGCTGCACAGCCGCCCCCCTGCCCGGCCGGTCCCCGCCCCCGACGCGCTGGCCGGCCGGGAACCGGCGGTGCGGTACGACCTTTCCACCGGCAGCATCGACACGGCGCTGTTCCCGGCCCGCAGCTGGGGACGCATCCAGCGGGAACTGCTGTACCAGAGCCCCGACCTGCTGCAGCGCGGCGAGATGCAGGGCGACGAACCGCTGCGCGTACAGATCGCCCGCTATCTTTCGGCCTACCGCGGGGTGGAATGTACGCCGGAGCAGATCGTGGTGGGGGCCGGGATCGAATATCTGCTGGGCTGTCTGGCGCATCTCTTCACGGGCGGCGTGGCCGCTGTGGAAAACCCCGGCTACACCCGCACCCGGGCCGTGCTGCAGAACAGCGGTATCCCCTGCACGCTGGTGGACATCGACGCCAGCAGCCTGCCCGCCGAAGCGCTGGAGCAAAGCGGCGCCAACCTGTGCTACCTGACGCCCAGCCACCACTTCCCCACCGGCATCACGATGCCCGCCCCCCGGCGCGCCGAACTGCTGGCCTGGGCCTGCGCCATGCCGGGGCGGTACATTCTGGAGGACGACTACGACTCGGAATTCCGTTTCGATATACGGCCGCTGCCCAGCCTGCAGGGCATGGCGGGGCCCGACGGACCGGTGGTCTACCTGACGACCTTCTCCAAAAGTCTGGCCCCCGGCATCCGTATCGCCTGCATGGTGCTGCCCCACAGCCTGCTGGCCCGCTACCGGCAGGACTTTGCCCAGTACGCCAACACCGTGAGCCGGTTCGAACAGCAGACCCTGTGCAATTTTATGGCGGGCGGTTACTTCACCCGCCACCTGGCCCGGATGCGCCTGACTTACAAGCGCCGCATGGAAGCCTTCGCCGCCGCCCTGCGGCATGCGCTGCCGGGCGTGACCCTGGGCAGCGTACACAGCGGGCTGCATTTTCTGCTGACGCTGCCCGGTGCAGGCGGTGAACATGCCATGGTGGAAGCCGCCGCCCGGGAAGGGGTGCGCCTGCGGGGGCTGAGCGAATACTACCTGGCGCGGCGCGAGCGCTGCCCGCCGGACACTGTGGTAGCCGGCTACTCCGCCCTGAAAGAGGACGACATCCCCGCCGTGGCGTCGGCGCTGGCCCGTGCCTGGGCCCCCTGCCGGCCATAACAAAGACCGGGACGGTTATGCCGTCCCGGTCTGTTTGTTTTTGTCCTGGTTTTACTTGGCCGCGCCGCCGGAAATCTCCTGGATCGCCGCCACGGTGGCCGCCAGGTTCTGCATATCGCTGGGTACGATGAGCTTGGTGGCCTTGCCGTCCGCGACCTTTTCCATCGCTTCCATGCTGCGCAGGGCCAGCATGCTCTGGGTGGGGTTGGCCTCGTTGATCATGCGGATGGCGTCCGCCTGGGCTTTCTGCACGGTCAGCAGGGCCTGGGCTTCGCCTTCTGCCTCGCGGATGCGCTGCTGCTTGACGGCCTCGGCCCGCAGGATGGCGGATTCCTTCTCGCCTTCGGCGCGGGTGATGGCCGCCTGCTTTTCGCCTTCCGCCAGCAGGATGGAAGCGCGCTTCTCACGGTCCGCCTTCATCTGCTTTTCCATCGCCTGACGGATCTCCAGCGGCGGTTCAATGTTCTTCAGTTCCACCCGGTTGACCTTGATGCCCCAGCGGTCGGTGGATTCATCCAGGCTGGCCGTGATGCGGCCGTTGATGGTATCGCGGCTGGTCAGGGTCTCGTCCAGCGTCATGGAACCGATGATGTCGCGCAGGGTGGTGGCCGACAGGTTCTCGATGGCCTGGATCGGGCGGTTGACGCCGTAGGCATACAGCTTGGCGTCAAACACCTGGAAGAACACCACGGTGTCGATCATCATGGTGACATTGTCGCGGGTGATGACAGGCTGGGGCTGGAAATCCGCCGCCTCCTCCTTGAGAGAGACCCTGCGGGCCACGCGCTCCACAAACGGCACACGGATGTGCAGGCCCGCGCCCCAGGTGTCCTTGTATACGCCCAGCCATTCCACGACGTAGGCGTTGGACTGCGGCACGATGACGATGCAGCGCACCAGCACGATGAGGATCAGGATCAGAATAATGGCAAAGATCAGCAACATGATGGGGACCTCCTTTTTTCATCCAACATTCAAACGGCGGCTGTGTCGGCAGTCACCGGGCACACGATCAGGACCGCACCATCCACGTCCGTCACCTTGCAGGGCGCGCCCTTCGGCATCAGGATGTCGGCCCGCGCCTGCCAGTCCAGGCCGTCCACGTGGACGCGGCCCAGATAACCGGGCCGGATATCCGCCAGAACATACCCCTGCTTGCCGATGGTCAGCGGGGAGCCGTTGGTCACCGGCGGCTGGTTCTGTCTGCGGCGCTTGGCCATTGCCGGCACCATAACGCCCTGCGCGATGGCGGAAACAACGGCAAAGACAGCCCCCTGTACAGGCAGGGAATCGGTGAAGAAGCTGACGGCCAGCGCCGCCACGCCGCCCACGGCGAACCAGACCGAGACAAGGGCCGTGGTAACGGCTTCCAGCACCACGAATGCGATCACGGCGATCAGCCAAAAAACAGTTGCGGCAGTCATAACGGAAAACCTCCTTCCGCAAGGTCGCTGTTTGGGACAACTTTAACATTTTAAAGTAGTCCTGTCAAGATTTTTGCATGTAAAATCTCGGTAATTTTATTCTCATTTCTGTAGAATTTGACAAATCCGGGGCGGTATTCCCGCCCCGCCAGACTGTCGAAAAAGGTTAAAAATCCGTTGCCAGCGGCGGACATGCGCCGACGCTGGCAACACATACAGGGAAATTTTGCGGCAAATTGTGTAGGAGGCCATAGGCCGATTGCGCGATTTGCCGTAAAATTTTGTCGAAGGGGAATTCAAAGGGGGAAACAGGAGCGTCAGGCTCCGCCGTGCGCGACTGTTGCCCCTTTTGGAGCCTGTCGAGTTTCTCGACAAGCTCTCCGGGGCGGTATTCCCGCCCCGCTGTACCAATAGATGCGGTGCGGACGCCTAAAATGCCCCGCCGCAGAGAGCGGCGGGGCGGGGCCGGGCGGTCCCCGGCTCAATAGATCGAAAAATAGCCCACATGTTCCGGGGCGTTGTCCTCCACCAGAACGGTGAACCCGCCGGGGTTGACCTCGGTGGATTTGCCGAACGCGGTCTCGGCCAGCAGATGCGGCCCGCGGTTGAAGATGATCTCCGCCGTCTGGTTTTTCCCCACCCGGCGGTAGTGCAGCACGTCCCCTTCGGCGCGCACGATCTCCATGCGGCCGCCGTCGAAGGCGTCGCAGGTCCTGCGCAGGCGCGCCAGGTTGCGCAGGGGGCCGCGCAGGCGTTCCTCGGTGGAGTTCCAGTCGAAGAAGGCCCGGTTGAAGGGGTCGCGGTACCCCTGCATGCCGATCTCATCCCCGTAATAGATGCAGGGCACCCCCGGCAGGGTATAGATCATGGCATAGCCCAGCAGCATCTTGCGCAGCCCTTCATCCACCCGGCCGGGCGGTACGCGGCGGCCGCTCTGCCAGTAACGGTCCCGTCCGTTGGCAGGTTCGCCGGCAATGACGGTCAGCGCACGCTCGGTGTCGTGGGTCGAGAGGAAGTTCATCAGGCAATTCAGCGCCGGGGGCGGGTAATGTTCGCAGATGGTCATGATCTGCTCGCAGACCGAGGCCACGCTTTCGCCGGAAAGATACCCCAGCACCGCATTGCGGAAGGGATAATTCATCACGGCGTCCAGCCCCCGGCCCCGCAGGTAGGTGCGGCGCCGGCCATAGGCTTCCTTGGTGGTGGCGTCCTCCCACACTTCCCCGATGAGCAGTTTGTCCGCACCGTGGGCCTTGACCGCCTGACGGATCTTCTCAATGAAAGAATCCGGCAGTTCGTCGGCCACATCCAGCCGGAAGCCCGAAGCCCCCAGATTCAGCCAGGTGTCGATCACGCCGCCCTCCCCGCAGACAAAGTCCTCATAGGAGGGGGAATCCTCCCGCACTTCCGGCAGCGTGTCGAACCCCCACCAGCAGCGGTAGCCGCTGGGGTAGCCCGAATCAAAGTCGTACCAGCTGCGGTAAGCCGAATGGCGGTCGCGGTAAGCCCCGCCCGGACCGTAACGTCCCTCGCGGTTGAAATAGAGCGAATCCGAGCCGGTGTGGCTGAACACGCCGTCCAGGATGATGCGGATGCCCTCTTTTGCCGCGGCCGCGCACAGGGCGGCAAAATCCTCATTGGTACCCAGCAGCGGGTCCGCCTTGAGGTAGTTGGCCGTGTTGTAACGGTGGTTGGCGTGCGCCTCAAAGATGGGGTTCAGGTAGATGCAGGTCACGCCCAGATCCCGCAGATAGGGCAGTTTCTGCCGGATGCCCGCAAAGTCTCCGCCGTAATAGTCCATGTTCAGGTAGCCGTCGTCCTGCTCGTTGGGCCAGAAATAGGGCTCCCCCGTCTTGTCGGCCCGGTAGATGCGGTCGGCAAAGGGCATGGGCTTGTTGGGCACGCCCTCGCAGAAGCGGTCCGGGAAGATCTGGTACATGGTGCCGCTGCGGAACCAGTCCGGCGTGGCGAACTCCGGCTCATAGACCGTGAGCTGCCAGCAGTCCCCGCCGGTCCAGCTCAAGACGCCCTCGCCCCCCGCGCCGCGGTAGATCTTGCGGAAGTCGGTATACAGGTCAAAGTAGTAGAAATACAATCCCGACGTGGTGGGGGCGATGGTAAAAGTAAAATGGTTGACTTTCGGCGTCTGGCCGTCGAAGTTCATGCGGTAGTGGACAGGGTCCTCCCGGTCTTTGGTGAGTACCAAGTGCGGGTCCACGTACCCCAGTTCTTCCGGGACCGTCAGACGGAAAGTCACCTCCTGCCCCGCAGGTATGGCGCCGAAGGGCGTCTTGCAGGCGGGGTCCAGGCTGTTGAAATAGGTATGCGGCATGCAAAGCCTCCCACTGTTAGAATAAAAGCTGCCGCGGTCGGACGGCCGCGGCAGCAGATCCACGCAGGGAAATTATTTGACCGGCGTAGCGCCCCAGATATCGCGCGCATAATCCATGATCGAACGGTCTGCACTGAAGATGCCGGAATTGGCAATGTTCATCAGGCTCATGCGGTTCCATTTCTGCTTGTCGCTGTACAGTTCCTGCACCGCTTTCTGGGCGCGGCGGTAATCCTTGAAGTCCGCCATGACCATATAGGGGTCGGAGTTGCGCAGGTTGCTGGTGATCTCGCTGAAGTTCTCGCCGTTCCAGCCGCGCTCCAGCAGGTCGAGGACCGCCATGGCGGTGTTGTCGCCGGAGATGAAGGCGGAGGGATGGTAGCCCATGCCCTTGAGGGCGTTCACTTCGGGCGTCAGCATGCCGAAGATGATCTCGTTCTCATGGCCGGCCGCGTCGGCGATCTCCACGTTGGCGCCGTCCAGGGTGCCCAGCGTGATGGCGCCGTTGAGCATGAACTTCATGTTGCCGGTGCCGGAAGCCTCGGTGCCCGCCAGGCTGATCTGCTCCGACACTTCGGAGGCAGGCATCAGCCGCTCGGACAGGGTGACGCAGTAATCCTCCAGGTAGACGATGCGCAGTTTGCCGCGCACGGCGGGGTCGGCGTCGATCATCTGCCCCAGCTTGCAGATCATGCGGATCATCTGCTTGGCCATGTAGTAGCCCGGGGCCGCCTTGGCGCCGAAGATGTAGGTCTTGGGCGTGAACTCGGCGTTGGGATTGTTCTTGAGGTAGAGGTACTCGGCCGCGATGTTCAGCGCGTTCAGGTGCTGGCGCTTGTACTCATGCATGCGCTTGACCTGGCAGTCGAAGATGGAGTCGGGGTCGATCAGCTGGCCGGTGGCCTTCTGCAGATAGTTGGCAAAGAGGACCTTGTTCTCGCGCTTGACCTGGCCCAGCTTTTCCAGCATGGCGCTGTCGCTGGCGTACTTCTCGAACTTCTTCAGTTCGGCGGCGTTCTGTTTGAAGCCGTCGCCGATGGCCTCCTCCAGCAAATCGGTCAGGCCGGGGTTGGAAGCCAGCAGCCAGCGGCGGTAGGCGATGCCGTTGGTGACGTTCTTGAACGCCCTGGGCTTGAACAGGTAGTAGTCGTGGAAGACGCTGTCCTTGATGATCTCGCTGTGCAGCTTGGAAACGCCGTTGATGGCATGGCAGACATAGGCGCAGATGTTGGCGGTGCGCACCTGGTTGTCGCCCAGGATGGCCATATAGTTGATCTTGCCGTAGTCGCCGGGGAAGGCCTTTTCCAGTTCAATGCGGCAGCGGCGGTCCAGTTCGCAGACGATCTGCCAGATGCGGGGCAGCGTGCTGCGGAAGATGTCGGCGTTCCACTTCTCCAGCGCTTCGCTCATGACCGTGTGGTTGGTGTAGGCAAAGACCCGGCGGCAGATGTCGAAGGCGGTATCCCAGTCGTAGCTGCACTCATCCAGCAGGATACGCATCATCTCGGGGATGGCGACGGTGGGGTGGGTGTCGTTGAGCTGGATGGCGACCTTCTCGGGCAGGTTGTCCAGCGTGCCGTACTGGTTCAGATGGTTCTGCAGGATGTCGGCAATGGAAGCGGCCGAGAAGAAGTACTGCTGGCGCAGGCGCAGGATCTTGCCCTCGGTGTGGTTGTCGTTGGGGTACAGGATCTTGGAGATCAGTTCCGCTGAAGCAGACTGGCTGATGGCCGTGTTGTAGTTGCCCGCGTTGAAGCTGCTCATGTCGAAGCTGGGCGCCTTGGCCTGCCACAAGCGCAGCTTGGAAACGCCCTGGCTGCCGTAACCGGCCACATACATATCGTTGGGCACGGCGATGACGGAGTTGTAGTTTTCGTACTTGACATGATGGAAGCCGCCCTCCCAGGTCTCGATCGCCTGACCGTCGAAGCGGATCTCCTGGGCCTGGTCGGGGTGGGACTTGATCCACACCTGGCCGCCGGGCAGCCAGTTGTCGGCCGTTTCCTGCTGCCAGCCGTCCACGATCTTCTGCTTGAAGATGCCGTACTCATACAGGATGGAATAGCCGGTGCCGGGGATGCAGTCGGTGGCCATGCCGTCCAGGTAGCAGGCCGCCAGACGGCCCAGGCCGCCGTTGCCCAGGCCCGCGTCGGGTTCCTGGTCGTAGATGGTATCGATCTTGATATCGGCGTCAGCCAGCACGCTTTCCGCCACTTCGTTCAGGCCCAGGTTGAAGAGGCTGGTGCGCAGGCTGCGGCCCATCAGGAACTCCATGCAGAGGTAGTAGACCTGCTTTTTGCCCTCGCCCAGGACCTTGGCCTGGAACTTCTTCTGGCGGTCGGACATGATCTGGCGGGTGATCGCCGCCAGGCAGCGGTAGATCTGATCGGCGGAGGCCATGTCCAGGGTGACGTTGCACTCGCTCATCAGGGTGTCTTTCAGCAGCTTTTCAAACTCGCGCTTGGTATATTTCAAAACCATTCTCTCCTTGCTTTTTGGTGTATGGAATCACGGATCACATTACCCGTTTAATGGCTGGCAGTCTCGCCATACTGATTATAGCCAAAATTGAACGTGTGCGCAAGAGATTTTTACCGGTTCCCCGGTGTTTTTTATACTTTTCCACAAAAAGGGCTTTTTCCAGGCGTCATTTTGTATTATAATATAGGTAAAATTTACCCCGGTTCCGCCCCTGCGCGGAAAATATGTAAACGGGAAGGAGCACAATTGTATGGGAATGGCTACCTCCAAGGTACGGCTGAATATCTGCGGTTCCAGTTACGTGGTCAATACCAGTGAGAGCGAAGACTACATGCAGAACCTGGCAGACCGGCTGAACCTGGATATGAACGAGATGATGGCGTCCTCCAACTCCGTCTCCATCACCACCGCCGCCGTGATGACGGCCCTGAACTACCGCGACGAGCTGGAGAAAGCCAGCGGCAGCGCCGACAATATGCGCCGCCAGATCAAGGACTACCTCGAGGACGCCGCCAGCGCCAAGATGGCCGCCGAGGAAGTGCGCCGCGAGAACGCCGCGCTGAAACGCCGCATCGACGACCTGGAGCGCCGCCTGCGCCGCTCCGAGAACAGCAAGGAGATGCCGTGAGCCGCCCGCTGGAGATCCTGGCCCCGGCAGGCAACCGCGAAATGCTTGGCGCCGCTGTTTTCAGCGGCGCTGATGCTGTTTATCTGGGCCTTACAGGATTCAACGCCCGCCGCACCGCCGGTAATTTCACCCCCGACGAACTGCGCGAGGCCGTCGCCTTCTGCCACGGGCGCGGCGTGCGCGTGCATGTGACGCTGAACACGCTGGTCTATGGCCGGGAACTGGCGGGTCTGGCCGACGCGGTGCGCGCCGTGGCCGAGGCCGGGGCGGACGCCGTGATCGCCGACGATCTGGCAGCCGCGCAGCTGGTCAAGGCCATCGCCCCCACGCTGCACCTGCACGGCTCCACCCAGATGAGCGTACATACCCCCGCCGGGGCCCGGGAGTTGGCCGCGCTGGGGTATGACCGGGTGATCCTGGCGCGGGAACTCTCTTTGGAGGAGATCCGGGAGGTCTGTGCCGCCAGCCCCATCGAGTGCGAGGTGTTCATCCACGGCGCGCTGTGCATGAGCGTCAGCGGCCAGTGCATGATGAGCGCCTTCCTGGGCGGCCGCAGCGGCAACCGGGGCGCCTGCGCGGGCCCCTGCCGCCTGCCCTTCGACGCCGCCCCCGGGCTGGCGCCGGGCAAACCCGGCCGTGCCTGCCACCTGAGCCTGAAAGACATGGACCACATCCCCCACCTGCGGGAACTGCGCGACGCCGGGGTGGCCAGCGTGAAGATCGAAGGGCGGCTGCGCACGCCGGAGTATGCCGCCGCCGTGGTGACGGCCTGCCGCGCCGTGCGCGACGGGCTGCCCTACGACGAGGCGCTGGTGCGGGACATTTTCTCCCGCTCCGGCTTCACCGACGGCTACCTGACCGGCCAAAACGACGGCCGGATGTTCGGCGTGCGCACCGAGGCCGACGCCGCCGCCACCCGCGCCGCCACCCCCAAAGCGCGGGAACTGTTCCGCCGGGAACTGCCCCGCGTGCCGGTGCAGTTTTCCGTTGCGTTCGAGGAGGAGGGCGTCAAGCTGACCGCCAGCGACGAGGACGGCAACCGGGCGGCCGTCTACGGCAGCCAGCCGCCCCAGCCCGCCCAGAAAGACCAGGCCCCCGCCATCGAGCGCGCCCTGGGCAAGACCGGCGGCACGCCGTTCCTCTGCCGTTCCGTCGCCCTGACGGGCACGCCGGGCTTTCTGCCGGGCAGCGTCTGGAACGAACTGCGCCGCGAAGCGCTGGACAAACTGCTGGCCCGGCGCATGGCGGTCACGCCCCATGAAGTGCGTCCCTACGCGCCCCCGGTATTCCCCGCCCACCCTGTGGGGCGCGCCCCTGCGCTGGCAGCCCGCTTCCAGACCGCGGCCCAATGCCCGCCGGAAGCCGCCGGACGGCTGCAATGGCTGGTCTTCCCCATCGGAGAAGCGGACAAAGTCCCCGCCGCCTGGCGCAGCCGCACCCTGCTGGAACTGCCGCGGGTGAGTTTCGGCCCGCGCGAGGCGGAGACCGCCCGCCGCCTGGACGCTTTGCGGGACGCCGGGTTCGCAGGGGCAGTCGCCAACAACATCGCCCACCTGGACCTGGCCGCGGGCTGGCCGCTGTACGGCGGCCTGGGCCTGAACGTGACCAACCCGATGTCCGCCGCCCGCTACGCCGCCCTCGGCCTGCGGGGGCTGCTGCTGCACCCCGAGACCGCCCTGACCGCCATGGCGGAAGTAGCCCCCGGCGTGCCTACGGCGGCGCTGTGCTACGGGCACATCCCCCTGATGCTGACCCGCGCCTGCCCTTTGCGCAACGTGCGCAGCTGCGCCCAGTGCCCGGGCGGCGGCACGCTGCGGGACCGCAAGGGCCGGGATTTTACAGTGACCTGCTCGGCTCCCGGCGGCGCGGGGGTGCGCACGGTCTACAACCCGGTGCCGCTGTACATGGGCGACCGCCTGCGGGAACTGCCGGCGGACGTGGCCGTGGCCGCTTTTACCACCGAATCCCCGGCCCGCGCCGCCCAGATTTTGGACGCCCTTTTCGCGGGCCGCCCGTTTGACAGCGAATTCACCCGCGGGTTATACTATAATGACCCGTCGAAGCGGTGATTCCTCCAGTGATCCATCCATTTTTCCACATTGCGGCTCCGCGCCGCAAAGGAGGCCCCCATGAATGAAAAGCAAAAGTCCGGCCTGCTCCTGGCCCTTATCGGTGTGGCGCTGACGGCCGTAGCCCTGCGTCCGCCCAAAGCCCTGTTGCGCGTTTACCTGGCCGTCGAACAGGCGCTGGCCGTCTTTCTGGGCGTGCTGCTGGCAGCCGCCGGGATCGGCGGCCTGCTGGGCAATGCCGGCCCCAAGGCGGGCGGCAAGCCGGATTACACCATCGAATTTGACGAACAGGACTTCTGATCCCCAAAGGAGCGTTTTATGGAACCTTCCAAGACCGTCCGTTACAAGCTGCTGGACCCGCGCGCCAAGGCGCCGCTTTACGCCACGCCCGGCGCGGCGGCCGCCGACCTGTGCGCCCTGCTGGACGAGCCGCTGACCATCGCGCCCATGGAGCGGGTGCTGGTGCCCACCGGCCTGGCCATCGAGCTGCCCGGTCCCGACTGCGTGGCGCTGGTCTACGCCCGCAGCGGCCTTTCCATCAAGCACGGGCTGTGCATGGCCAACGGCGTAGGCGTTATCGACAGCGACTACCGCGGCGAACTGCGCGTGCCGATGGTCAACCTCTCGGACGCACCCTACACGGTGCAGCCCGGCGAACGGGTGGCGCAGCTGTGCATCGCGCCGGTGTGGCAGGCGGACTTTCTGCCCGCCGATACGCTGACCGATACCGCCCGCGGCGCGGGCGGCTTCGGCTCCACCGGCACGGTATGAGGACAAGCGTTTTTCCAAAATTTTCCAGTCTCGTGCCGCTGCGGCAGATTTCGACCGGCCCCCACCCTATAATGAAACACGAAAGGACCCCGCTATGGCTTTGATCCTCGCCTCCGGCAGCCCGCGCCGCCGGGAACTGATGGCGCTTATCGCCCCGGACTACACCGTTGTGACCAGCGATGTGGACGAAAGCAAGATCGCGGCCGATACCCCCGCCCATCTGGCCCAGGCGCTGGCCACTGCCAAAGCCCGCGCCGTCGCCGCCCTGCGGCCCCGGGATACCGTCTGCGGTTTTGACACCGTGGTGGACTGCGGCGGCGAAGTGTTCGGCAAACCCCGCGACGAGGCGGACGCGCTGCGGATGCTGCGCGCGCTTTCGGGCCGCACCCACAAGGTGCACACCGGCGTGTGCATCTGCCGGGGCGCGCGGGCCGCGGCCACCGTGGAAACGACGATGGTGCATTTTTCCGCCATCGAGGAGGAGGACCTGCTGGCCTATGTCCGCACGCCGGAACCCTACGACAAGGCGGGCGCGTATGCGATCCAGGGCCATGCGGCGCTGTGGTGCGCGGGCATTGCGGGGTGCTACTACAACATCATGGGGCTGCCGGTGCACCGCACGGCGCAGTTACTGCGCCGGTTCGGCTGAATCGCGGCGCGCAGCCCCCAAGTGAGGGAGCTGTGCATGAACCGCGTACAAGACTTTTTCAAACGTATTTTCAGGAGAATTCGCGCTATGTTTACCAAAGACATCGGCATCGACCTGGGCACCGCCAATACGCTGGTGTACATGAAGGGCCGCGGCATCATCATGCGGGAGCCCAGCGTGGTGGCCGTGGACCCGCGCAGCGACGAGCTGCGGGTGCGCAGCGTGGGGCATGAGGCCAAGGCCGTGATCGGCCGCGCGCCGGGTTCCATCGTGGCCGTGCGGCCGCTGAAAGACGGCGTTATCGCCGATTTCGACATCACCGCCGCCATGCTGCAGAGCTTCATCCGTCAGGCCTGCGGCCGCAGCCTGTTCGCCCGGCCCCGGGTGGTCATCTGCGTGCCCTCCGGCGTGACCGAGGTGGAGCGCCGCGCCGTGCGGCAGGCCGCCGCCAAGGCGGGGGCCCGTCAGGTCACCGTCATTGAGGAACCGATGGCCGCGGCCATCGGCGCGGGGCTGCCCACCACCGAGGCTGTGGGCAGTATGATCGTGGACATCGGCGGCGGCACGGCGGAGGTGGCCGTCATCAGCCTTTCGGGCATCGTGGCCAGCCGCAGCGTGCGCTGTGCCGGGGACGCCCTGGACCAGAGCATCATCGCCTTCATCAAGCGCAAGTACAACCTGCTGGTGGGCGAACGCACCGCCGAGCAGATCAAGATCGAGATCGGTTCCGCCTGCCCCCAGGACCCCGAGACCAGCATGGAGATCAAGGGCCGCAACCTGGTGGACGGCCTGCCCAAAGACATCCTGATCCGTTCCGAGGAAGTGCGGGAGGCCATGAACGAGAACCTGCTGCGCATCGTGGACGCCATCAAGGACACGCTGGAATGTACGCCGCCGGAACTTTCCAGCGACATCATCGACCGGGGCATCATGCTCTCGGGCGGCGGGGCGCTGCTGCGGGGCCTGGACACCCTGATCCAGAACGAGACCGGCATCACCGTCCATGTAGCCGAAAGCCCGCTGGACTGCGTGGTGCTGGGCGCGGGCGCCGTGCTGGATGACCCCGAACTGGCGGGCCGCCGCAAAGAAGAACTCAGCTATCTCTAAACGATCCGTCGCCACAGGGCGGCAGCCAAATGGCTGCCGCCCTGTTTTTGTGCCCGGTGGCGGCAGCATGGACGCCAAAAGTAAAGGGAACCTGTTTCCAGGTCCCCTGTCACGTAGCGGGTATCCAGTTTTGCTCTCGGGGCAAGCCGGTCGCCGGAGCGTAATATTTTCGCGATCAGCAACTACAGAGCAACCAATAGCCGCTTTCTTGTGGGAACAGCCGCATCGTAACCTTGCCGGGCAGGCCCCTCGCCCGGCACACAGTACTTTTCTCTTGCCGCCTACGGGCAAATGCAGTATAATAACAATGTATTTTTGTAAGTATCTGCCGCTTTTGCGGCTTTGCGAAAGGAAGGCATGCTGTATGTCCGCATTTATTCCCCTTTCCGTTCCCAACTTCGGCGCGCGGGAGGCGGAACTGGCCGGGGAGGCCATCACCTCCGGCTGGGTGTCCACCAGCGGCGGCAAAGTCACCGAATTTGAAGCGTCCCTGGCTCGTTACCTGGGCGTGGAGCGCGCCGTGGCCTGCAACGCCGGGTCCAGCGCGCTGCATCTGGCTGCCATGGCCGCCGGGATCGGCCGCGGCGACGAGGTCATCGTCCCCACCCTGACGTTTATTGCCGCCGTCAACCCGCTGACCCGCTATGTGGGCGCCGAGCCGGTGTTCATCGGCTGCGACGATTCCCTCTGCATCGACCCCGACGCAGTGGAGGAATTCTGCCGCACCCGCTGTGAGACGCGGGACGGCAAACTGTACAACAAAGCCACCGGCGCCCATGTGAAGGCGCTGGAAGTGGTGCACGTGTTCGGCAACATGGCTGACATGGCCCGCCTGACCGGGATCGCCCGCCGCTACGGCCTGATCCTGATCGAGGACGCCACCGAGGCCCTGGGCACCCGCTATACCGACGGCCCCTTTGCCGGGAAATACGCCGGTACCATCGGGGACATCGGCTGCTACAGCTTCAACGGCAACAAGATCATCACCACCGGCGCGGGCGGCGCGGTGGTCTCCAACCACCCCCACTGGCTCGAACACGCCAAGCACCTTTCCACCCAGGCCAAGACCGACCTGCTGCAGTTCCTGCATGACGAGGTGGGTTACAACTACCGCATGACCAACGTGCAGGCCTGCCTGGGCCTGGCCCAGCTGGAACGGCTGGAAGGCTTTATCGAACACAAAAAGGCCCTGTACGACCACTATGTGGCCCGTCTGGACGGCGTGCAGGGGCTGCGCATCCTGCCCTTCCGCACCAGTGACGCGCGTCCCAACCGCTGGTTCTTCAGTCTCTATCTGAAAGATTCCGGCCTGGAACGGGACGCGGTGATCGAAGCATTGCAGGCCCGGGGCATCCAGACCCGGCCGGTGTGGGCGCTGATCCACGAGCAGGCGGACTACCCGCGCAATGAAGCCTACCGCCTGGACAAAGCCGAGGATTACCGCCGGCACATCGTCAACCTGCCCTGCTCCACCAACCTTTCCCTGGAAGATTGCGAGCGCGTCTGCCAGGCTGTGCTGAGCCTGTAACACCACGAGAGGGGGACCACCCTTTGATCCAAGTAGAAGAGTTGTACCTGGCGCCCGACGCCACCGTGCTGGAAGCCCTGCGCAAGCTGGATCAGACCGGCCAGCGCATCCTGTTCATCGCCCCCCAGGGGCGGCTGGAAGCCGTTGTCACCGACGGCGACATCCGCAAGTTTTTCCTGCGCGGGGGCACGCCGGACCAGCCGGTGCAGCTGGCTGCCAACTACCACCCGCTGAGCCTGCCCATCGCCGAGCGGGGCCGCGCCCGGGAAGTGCTGGAACGCCACTGCATCGACGCGCTGCCGATCCTTGACAAGCGCGGCGTCATCACCGACATCGTCTTTGCCCGGGGCCTGGATGTGGACAACCGCAAGCACACCGACATCCCGGTGGTCATGATGGCGGGCGGGCTGGGCACCCGGCTCTACCCGTACACCAAGATCCTGCCCAAGCCGCTGATCCCCGTGGGCGAACAGCCCATCGCGGAACTGATCATGGACCGCTTCCGGGATTTCGGCTGCCGGGATTTCACGATGATCGTCAACTACAAGCGCGGCATGATCAAGTCCTATTTTTCGGAACTGGAAAAGGACTATGCCATCCACTTTGCCGACGAGGACGTGTTCATGGGCACCGGCGGCGGGCTCTGCCTGCTGAAAGACAAGATCCGCACCCCCTTCTTCTTCACCAACTGCGATACGCTGCTGGACGTGGATTTCGGGGATCTGTACGAGTTCCACAAAAACAACGGCAACCTCATCACGATGGTCTGCGCCTTCAAACATTACACGGTTCCCTACGGTGTGGTGGAACTGGGGCAGGACGGGAATATCGCCGCCATGCGGGAGAAGCCGGAACTGGATTTCCTGACCAACACCGGCGTCTACGTGGTGGAACCCCGGGTGGTGGAGGAGATGCGGGACGGGGAAGTGATCGGCTTCCCCGATGTGATCGACCGCTACCGCACCGCCGGGGAGAAGATCGGCGTCTACCCCATCGGGGAAAACAGCTGGATGGATATGGGCCAGCTGGAAGAACTGGAAAAAATGCGCCGCAAGCTGGAAAACCAGTCCTGACCACAGAAAGGAGGTCCTCATGCCCGTAACGATCATTGCCGAAGCAGGCGTCAACCACAACGGCGACCTGGAGATGGCCAAGGAGATGGCCCGTGCCGCCAAAGCCTGCGGCGCCGACATCGTGAAGTTCCAGACCGCCGTGCCCGAACTGGTGGTGAGCAAATTTGCCGAGAAGGCGGAATACCAGAAGCAGACCACCGACGCGGCCGAAAGCCAGCTGGAGATGATCCGCAAGCTGCATTTTTCCTTTGAAGGGCACCGGGAACTGAAAGAATACTGCGATTCCATCGGCATCCAGTATCTGTCGGCCCCCTTCGACATCCCCAGCGTGCGGTTCCTGGGCACGCTGGGCCTGCCGCTGCTGAAGATCCCCTCGGGCGAGATCACCAACCTGCCCTATCTGGAGGAAGTGGCCAAACTGCACACGCCGGTGCTGCTTTCCACCGGGATGAGCACCCTCAATGAGATCACCGACGCCCTGGCCGTCCTCGATGACGGCGGCTGCCCCGAAGCCACCGTGCTGCACTGCAACACCCAGTACCCCACCCCCTATGCAGACGCCAACCTGACCGCCATGCTGGAACTGTTCGACCAGTTCGGCCTGCCGGTGGGGCTTTCGGACCACACGCCGGGCTGGGAGTGCGACGTAGCCGCCGCCGTGCTGGGCGCTTCGGTCATTGAAAAACACTTCACGCTGGACAAGGACCTGCCCGGCCCCGACCAGAAGGCCAGCCTGGACCCCGCTGAGTTCAAGGCGATGGTGGACGCGGTGCGCCATGTGGAAGCTGCCCTGGGCGACGGCCACAAGCACCTGACGGCCAGCGAGGCCCCCAACCGCGCGGTGGCCCGCAAGAGCATCGTGGCGGCGCGGCCCATCGCCGCCGGGGAGGTATTCACGGCGGACAACCTGACTACCAAGCGCCCCGGCGACGGCGTCAGCCCCATGCGCTGGTATGAAGTGCTGGGCAAGACCGCCAAACGGGACTTTGCCGAGGACGAGAAGATCGAACTGTAAATGTGCAGGTTCCTTTTTGGTAAGAAAGGGACCAAAGAACTTTTTTCCGCAACCGCGCCGGAGCGCGGTTGCCATAGAGCATTTTGAGGGGGAGGCAGGAGATCTCGCCTATGTCGCAACGAACGATCTGTGTCGTGACCGCCACGCGGGCGGAATACGGGCTGCTGCGGCCGGTGATCCGCAAGATCGCGGCCGACGCCGGACTGCGCCTGCAGCTGGCCGTGACCGGCGCGCACCTCTGCGCCCGCCTGGGTTCGACGGTCAGCGAGATCGAAGCCGACGGCGTACCCATCGCGGCGCGGCTGCCGGTCTTTGCCGAGAGCGACGGCGAGCCGGTGGCCCGGACCATCGCCCGCACGCTGACCGTTTTCGACGAATATTTTGCGGCCCACCGCCCCGACGCGGTGCTTTTGCTGGGCGACCGCTTCGAAATCTTCGCCGTGGCTGCGGCTGCGGCGGGGCGGCATATCCCCATCGCCCATATTTCCGGCGGCGACGTGACGCTGGGCGCCGCCGACGAATACTACCGCCACTGCATCAGCAAGATGGCGGCTTTGCATTTTCCCTCCTGCGCCGACAGCGCCGCCCGGCTGGTCCGCATGGGCGAGGAACCGGGCCGGATCTTTTGCGTCGGCGGCCTGGGGGACGAGAACATCCGCACCCTGCCCAAGATGACCCGGCAGGAACTGTGCGCCTCCACCGGGTTCGACCTGATGCAGCCTTTCGCTCTGGTCACCTACCACCCCGAGACCAGCGCCGGCGCGCCGGACCCGGCGGTGCAGGCCGAAGCGCTGTGCACCGCCATGGCGGCGGTGCCGGGGGTGTTCTGGCTCATCACCGGCTCCAACGCCGACGCGGGCGGCCAGGTCTGCACCCGCAAAATGCAGGAATTTGCCGCCGCCCGCCCCGAGCGCGCCGGGTTCATCCAGAGCCTGGGGCTGCGCCGCTATCTTTCTGCCATGCAGTATGCCGCGCTGGTGGCGGGCAATTCCTCCTCCGGCGTGGTGGAGACCCCCACCTTCGGCGTGCCGGCGGTGAACATCGGGCAGCGGCAGGCAGGGCGGCTGCTCTGCGCCAACGTGCTCTGCTGCCCGGCCGACGCCCCCGCCATTGAGGAAGCCCTGCGCACGGCTTTGACCCCGGCGTTCGCAGCCAGGGCCAGGACCGCCCGCAGCCCCTACAATGGCGGCGATACCAGCGGCAAGATCTGCCGCGTGCTGCGCCGCTTTGATTTTGCCTGCTGCAAAACCTTCTATGACGGCCCCGTGCCGGAATTTGATCCCCAAAGGAGCGTGTTTGAATGAAACTTCTCATCGTCGGTCTCGGCAGCATGGGTAAACGCCGCGCCCGGCTGGCAAAGGGCCTGGACCCCGCCGTGGAGATCGCGGGCGTGGACAGCGCCGAGGCCCGCCGTGCCGAAGCCAGGGACCTGGGCCTTGTGCATGACGCCTGGGCTTCCATTGGGGAAGCGGTGGCCGCGGCCCGGCCCGACGCGGCGCTGGTCTGCACCGCGCCGCTCTCCCACGCGGCCATCATCAGCGAACTGCTGGACCATGACCTGCCGGTGTTCACCGAACTGAACCTGGTGCGCGACGGCTATGCCGGGAACACGGCCAAGGCCCGGGCCAAGGGCCTGCCGCTGTTCCTCTCCTCCACGATGCTGTACCGGCGCGAGACGCAGTACATCAAGCAGACCGTGCAGCGGTTCGGCAAACCCGTCCACTACATCTACCACATCGGCCAGTACCTGCCCGACTGGCACCCCTGGGAGA
>NBJMC04201__coassemble_323_pt1 | contig 46783 bp, 42 predicted proteins | sample NBJMC04201__metabat2_high_PE_018 | metagenome-assembled genome bin NBJMC04201 | reverse complement strand
CGCGGGGTGTCGGTGGGGGTGGAGATGATCAGAATGTCCTGGATGCCCGCCAGCATCAGGGTGGACAGCGGGTAGTAGATCATCGGTTTGTCATACACAGGCAGCAGCTGTTTGGAGGTGACCATCGTCAGCGGGTACAGTCTTGTGCCGGCGCCGCCGGCAAGGATAATCCCTTTCATCGTTACAACTCCTTCGTACGCAATGTACCGTGCGCGCCGCCCATCCCACGGGGAAAGTCCCTTCGGGCATAATCTCACACAATAGTAAGATTATTATAGCGCATTTGTTCCCCCCGCGCAAGGGGAAAATCCCTCCCGGCGTCCGGCCGGGGCGCGCTGGGGATTGTTTCCAGTTTGTTACCTTTTGTTTACGAACGCTTGACGGACGCCCCGTCATATGATAAAATATACGCAGTGTAAATGTCGATGGTCCGACGGCCATCTTTGGAAATACGTTTTGGACTTTGAATTTTAAGGAGGCGTTTTCTCGTTGAAACGCTTTTTATGTGCGGCGTTTTTTATCGCGCTTGTCGCGCTGCTGGCCGCCTGTGGAATGTTGAATCGCGCCGACAGTGCGGCGCAGGCCACGGCTACCCCGACCAACTCCACCTCCCGCACGCAGGAGAACGAGCCCGTCACCGTCCATGAGACGTCCGCCAAAGTAGATGTGGTAACGGCCCAGAGCAGCCAGACGCCCTCCTCCACGGCGGCGCCGGAACAGGTTTCCACCCCTGCCACCGGGGATTTCCCGGTATTGTATCTGGCCGGGATCGTGGGATTGATCCTGATCTGTTCCGCCGGCCTGCTGATGCTGCGAAAGATCTGACCTGAAGCGCCCCCTGAACGGGGCGTTTTTTATTTTATGCCCGCCGGGCAGGGAGGTGAACGGCAGATGGCCAAACGTTACCGCAGGCTCCGCGGCAACAGCGCGTATTACCCCTTCGCCGCGCGCACGGGCCTGCGCGCGCGGCAGCGGCGCCAGGCCCGGCTGCTGCGCCGGGCCGGGGCCGCCGCGCTGCTGCTGGCCGCCGTGCTGCTGGTGCGCCAGACGGTCTTTCACGGCGGCCAGCCGGAACCGCCCGCCATGCTGCCCGCCGCCGCTGCCGCCACCGGCGAGAGCGCCCGCGTGACCGTCCAGCCGGTGCGCGCCACCCGTGACGCGCTGGCACAGACGCAGGCCGCCGATGCGGCCGCCCGCACCACGCCGGAGACGGCTGCCACGCCCGCGCCTTCCCAGACGGCCCGGGTGCTGCCCGCCTACCGGCAACTGTACGAGGAAAACCCGGACCTGATCGGCTGGCTGCGCATAGACGGCGCCGATGTAGACCTGCCCGTCGTGCAGACGCCCGGCGACAACGAATACTATCTGCGCCGGGGCTTTGACGGCTACTATGCCGCCGGCGGCACCCTGTTCCTGGACGGGCAGTGCGCCGCCGCCCCGGGATCTTCCACCGACAACTGGCTGGTCTACGGGCACAACATGCGCGACGGTTCCATGTTCGGCCACCTGACCCGCTACCGGGAGGAATCCTTCTGGCGGGAGCACCCCACCTTCACCTTCGATACGATCTACGAGCCGGGGACCTGGCAGGTGGTCGCCGCCCTGGACACCACGCTGGGGGCCGACGAACTGCCCTACTATACCTTTTTCGACGCCGCCACCAAACTGGAATGGGAGCAGCGTGTGGAGGCCATTCTGGATCTGGCGCTGTACGATACCGGCGTGACCCCGGAGTACGGGCAGCAGCTGTTGACGCTTTCCACCTGCGGCGATCACCGCCCGAACACCGAGACCCGCTTTGCCCTGCTGGCCGTGCGGGTGGACGAATGAGCGTTTCTGCACTTGCATTTTGGCCGGGAATCCGCTATGATGTTGCAAGACCTGTATATGAAAGGAGTTTTTGCTGTATGGCAGAATTTACCTACGAGATCACCGAACGCATCGCGGTGCTTTCCACCAATGCGCGCGGCTGGGAGCGCCAGCTCAACATGATCAGCTGGAACGGCAATCCCCCGAAGTACGACATCCGCGACTGGTCCCCCGACGGCAGCCGCATGGCGAAGGGCATCAGCCTGACGGCGGAGGAACTGAAATCCCTGCGGGACATCCTCAACGATCTGGAACTGTGAGGCAGCCATGGAAGACTACCACGCCCAATTTGTGGAGATCTACACCAAAAACATCACCCGCCCCGGCGCCGACCGCCTGCTGAACTGGCTGGAAACGACGGACTTTTTCACCGCGCCCGCCTCCACCCGTTTCCACGGGGCCTGCGAGTACGGACTGGTCATGCACAGCATCAACGTTTACCACGCCATGATGCAGCATTTTTTCACCGAGGGCGAGAACGCCGAAAGCTACGCCATCTGCGGGCTGCTGCACGACCTGTGCAAAGCCAACTTTTACAAGGTCAGCACCCGCAACGTGAAAAACGACGCCACCGGCCAGTGGGAGAAAGTCCCCTTCTACCAGGTGGCGGACCAGCTGCCCTACGGCCACGGCGAGAAGAGCGTGTACCTGATCGAACATTTCATGCGGCTGAAAACGGCGGAGGCCGTGGCCATCCGCTGGCACATGGGCGGTTTTGACGACGCGGTGCGCGGCGGCAGTTTTGCCGTCAGCGACGCCTACAACACCTACCCGCTGGCGGTCAAGCTGCACATCGCCGACCTGACCGCCACCTACCTGATGGAACAGGGCACCAGCAGCGTGGAAAACGGCCACCCCAAAAGCAAATAGCCCTCCAAGCCAATCTGCCCCGCCGGGAATCCGGCGGGGCAGATCTTTTGTTTATCAGGCTTTACCGGGGCAGCGTCACCGTCCACTCGGCCAGCAGGGGCAGGTCCTCGCGGTTTTTATCCACGAAGCGGACGGTCAGTTCCGCCGCGCCCTCGGGCGCCGCGTCCAGATAGGCACGGAACACCGACGTCCCCTCCTCCTCTGTGCGCAGTTCTTTGGCAGGTTCCAGGCTGGCGCCGTCCGCGGTGAACACCTGCAAAGCCGGACTCACGCCGTTCTCCTGCGGGGCGACGGAATAGGTCACGCAGGTCTCGCCGGGCGTTGTGGCGACGCTTTGCAGCGTTATGCCGTTTTGGCTCCCCGCGCCGAAAGTTCCCATCCGGGTGAGGGTCTCGTTTGCCGACGCCGTAAAGGACAGCGCGTAAATGCCGTTCAGCGGGGTCTGCTGCGGCTCGCCTTCCCCGCTGTACACGACCCCCACCAGATCGGACAGCGTGATCTCCGCCTGCATATCCTGCGTATTGCCGGTATAGCCCGCCAGGTTATAATCCAGTTCGCAGACGAAGGTGTGGTCGTCCTGCTTGCTGAAGCGGGGCAGCATGTCGCAGGAGACGGGCTGCCCGTTGAGGGTCACGCCGCCGTACAGGGCGTTGGCTTCCGCTTCGGTGGCCGTTTCGTCCAGCAGCGGCGGGTCGATGGTCACGGCGTCGAAACCGGCCAGGCTGTCATCCTCCGCCGTCAGGACCAGGCCCACCCGCAGATACAGTTCATCGCAGTAGATCTGGCGCAGGGTCAGCGTATAGTTTTCCGGGTGCAGTGCGTCCCCCGTCCCGGCATCCCCGTCCTGCTGGGCCGCCATCGCCTTGGGGGCGTCCTCCGGCAGAGATTCCGGGGCGTTCTGCGCCTGCACCTGGGCCTGCCGGGCATATTCGTCCAGCTGGCCGCTCTGCAGCTGCGCTTTGTCAAGACGGTTGATATAGGCAAATACATCGCCCAGGACCGGCAGGCTTTCTGCCAGCACCGGGTTGAAACCGTTCACCCCGGCCAACAGCAGCACGCAGGCCGCGCCGCTGGTCAGCACCCGGCTCCAGACGGGCCATCCCCGTCCGGCATGGCGGGACTTTTTGCGCTTTTGTTCCCGCCCGACCTGTTTCAAGACCGTCTTGGTCAGCCGGGACAGTTCCGCCCCGGTCAGGGGCATATCCGCGCTGCTCAAATCGTTCAGTTGTTCCATCAGGTCATGATCCTTATACATGCGTGATCCCTCCTTCGCGCAGTTGGATACGGAGCCGGTCCCGGCCGCGGCACAGGCGCGTGTTCACGTTGGAAACGCTCAATCCCAGTGCCGCCGCGATCTCCCGGCTGGATTGCAGCAGGTAATACTTGCGCAGAAAGATCTCCCGGTCCGGCGGTTCCATGGCGGAAACAAGCGCGCCTACCTGCTCGGCGGCCTCCCCGGCGGGGTCGGGCAAAAGGTCGGCCAGGGTCTGCATCAGGTCCTCGCTCAGTGGCACCTCCTCCCGGCGGCTGAGCGCCCGGTAGCGGTTGATGCCCGTGTTGCGTGCAGTGACGATCAGCCAGGCCCGAAGCGGGACCTGCCGTTCCGCCAGTTTGCCGGCGTTGCGCCACAGGGCCACAAAGACGTCCGCCATGCACTCTTCCACATCGCGTTCCTGCCCGGGCAGGATACGGCGCAGGATACCGCGTACCAGGGAGGCGTAGTCCCGCATAGCCCAGCGCAGCCCGGTCTCGGGGTCCCGCAAAATAGCCCGCGCCAGGTCTGTGGTGCTGGTGTTTTCCATACCATTTCCTCCTTTATCATCCTTTCACCCTGGTAAACAACCGGCGTCGGGAAATTCTTACAGCGGCCGTGCTTTCTTTGCAAAGAAAGGGGCAATAGCGCAAAACGTTGCGCAGACAGGCAAAGCCCAGGTTACCCGGCGGCAAAAGAAAAAGCCGTCCCGGCTCTGGCCGGAACGGCTGGCAATATCCTTTTTTCAGGACGAAGATTTTTTTGTCTGGCTGTCGATCTTGTCGATCTCATCCCGCAGCATCTGGGACACCGGGTGCCGCACATTGCGCAGCCTGCGGCCACCAGCCGGGGGTTTGGGCTGGGGAGCGCTGCTGCGCGGCCTTACGGGCTGCGCGGTGGCCTTCACACGGAACTGGGGTGCCGCCGGTTTGGCCGCAGGGGCCGGTTCCGGGGCGGAGGCTTCCGGGGTGCCCTGGGCAAAATCCCGCATCTCGGTCCCCAGTTCCCGCAGTTCCGCCTCGGTATCGTCCAGCGCCTGATAGATGGCCTGGGTCAAGCCGTCCAGATCGAGGGTGGCGGCGCTCAGGCGCTGATCCACCCGGGCCAGACGGTCCCGCACCAGCATCACACCGGCGGCGATGCCGCGGGCGTTTTCCGCCATGCGGGTCTTTTGCGTTTCCGCCTGCTGCTTGAGTTCTTTCTCTGCGCTCTCGGCATACAGCTGGGCATCCGCCAGAATTTTGCGGGCCTCCAACCGCGCTTCCCGGATGGCGTCCGGCGCAGGCGCGGCAGACCCGCCCTGCCGTGCGGCAGACAGCTGCTTCTGCAGGTCCTCCACCTGCTGCTGCAGGTCGTGGCATTTGAGCTGCCAGATGTTGGCGTTCTTCTGGCTTTCCTGCTGGCCGGACTGGTATGTATCCACCTGCCGCTGCAGGACCGCCAGCTGGTCTTCGCCTTCCCGGCATTTGGATTCCGCCGCGTCGGCGCGCTGGTTGGCGGCGTCCACTTCCGCCTGCAGCGCCGCGATATGGCTGTCGGAATCGGTGCGCTCCCGGCGCAGGGATTCCAGTTCAGATTCGAGCTTGTGCAGCTTCTGCTCGTACTCCATCTTGCGCTGCTGGCTTTCGTCGGCCAGCGCGTTCATGTAGGCCAGCACATCATTCTTATTAAAACCCATCCATTCGGAGCGGAACCCCCGTTCCAGAATGTTTTTTGTATCAGATGGCATGGCGTTTTACATCCTCTCGCGGCAAATGGCAAAAATCAGGAGCGCTTGTTCAAGATGCTGAGCAGATCGTCGAAGTAATCGCCGTCGTCCTCCTCTTCATCCGCCGCCGCAGCGCCCGTCCCCACCGGAGTATCCACGCCCGTGCTGAAGGACTGGGTAAAGATCGGGTTCGGCATCACAGGGTTGATGTCCGGGGCGGCGGGCTTGGCAGGCTCCGCGGGCTGGGCGGCCTCGGCCGTCTGGGCCGCGGCGGCGCGCTTGGCGTCCACATGGGCCTGGATGGGCTCGTCGATCTCCGGCGTGCTTTCAAAGCCGGTGGCAACGACGGTGATGCTCATCTCGTCGCTCAGGCGCTCATCAAAGGCGGTGCCCCAGATGATGTTGGCGTCGGGATGGGCGGACTGGGTGATCATGGAAGCGGCGGTCTCCACATCGTCCAGGCCGATGTCGGGGCTGGAGGTGATGTTGATGATGACACCGCGCGCGCCGGCGATGCTGGTCTCCAGCAGCGGGCTGGAGATGGCCGCCTTGGCCGCGTTCTCGGCCTTGCCGGCGCCCTTGGCGACGCCGACGCCCATGTGGGCGAAACCGGCGTCCTTCATGATGGAGCGCACGTCCGCAAAGTCCAGGTTGATGAAGGCCGGGATATTGATGAGGCTGGAGATGCTCTCAACACCCTGGCGCAGCACGTTGTCGGCGGCCTCGAAGGCGTTCATCAGCGTGATACGCTCCTGGCTGATGAGCTTCAGGCGCTCGTTGGGAATGACGATCAGAGAGTCCACATGCATCATCAGGGAAGCGATGCCCTGCTCCGCCAGGCTCATCTTGCGCTTGCCCTCGAAGGCAAACGGCTTGGTCACGATGCCCACCGTCAGGATGCCCAGGTCGTGGGCCGTTTCCGCCACTACGGGCGCGGCGCCGGTGCCGGTGCCGCCGCCCATACCGGCGGTGATAAAGACCATCTGGGCGCCCTTCAGCGCGTTGGAGATCTCGTCCTTGCTCTCTTCGGCGGCGCGCTGGCCGACCTCGGGGTCCGCACCGGCGCCGCGGCCCTTGGTGAGCTTGGCGCCCAGCTGGACCTTCTGCGTAGCCTTGGAGTTGAGCAGCGCCTGCTGATCGGTGTTCATCGCAACGAACTCGACCCCGGACAGGCCGGACTCCACCATGCGGTTCACAGCGTTACCGCCGCCGCCGCCTACGCCGATGACCTTGATATTGGTCACATTTTGCATTTCTTCGTCGAGAACGAATGCCATGAGTGTATCCCCCTAAAATGTAAAAGTGTCAGCGGATCCTTCGGGTGCGGTTCCAAAATGGGCGCACTGACCCGTGATTTTTTTGCATATAACTGATTATTAGAATACCAAATTTCCCGCTCAATTTCAATACCCGCAGGGAAAATTCGCAAAAAAATGCCGGTACGTCTATAAGTTCCACCAACAGAGCAGGGGGCCGTGCATATTCTTTGGTACAAACGTAGAATTTTACGGCGTTTTATTCCGCATTCTTCCGGCGGATGCACCGCCCGCCCAGCCGTGCCAGGTCCCCGGGCAGATCTGCATAACCGCGCCGGATATGGCCGGGGTCCCGCAAAATGGTGGTGCCGCGGGCTGCCAGCGCCGCCACCAGCAGCGCCGCCCCGCCACGCAGGTCCGGCGCCGTGACCCGGGCCGCACGCAGCTGCGCGCCGCCCGCAATATACAGCGCCCGCCCGCGCACGGTGCAGCCCGCCCCCATGGCGGCAAAGCCTTCTGCACAGGAGAAGCGGTTGGCGAACAGATGGTCGTAGATCACGCTGGGGCCCTCCGCCTCCAGCAGCACAGCGGCGGCCAGGGGCGCCGTGTCGGTGGCAAAGGCAGGCCAGGCATTGGCATAAAGATCCCGGCCGCCCCGCAGGCGGAGGGCGGGGTCCCGGGCCAGGGTCACGGCGTCCCCGTCGAGGCAAACTTCCACCCCGCAGTCCCGCAAAAAGTCCAGGAACGCCCGGTAGTAGCGCGGCGCGCAGCCTTCCACCGTGACCCGGCCGCCCGCGGCGGCCGCGGCGGCCGCATAGGTTGCGGCGGCGATACGGTCCGGCACCGGCGTATAGGCCACGCCGTCCAGTGCATGCCGGCCCCGCACCACGATCACCGGCGTGCCCGCCCCGCTGATCTGCGCCCCGCAGGCGCGCAGGAACTGCGCCAGGTCACAGACTTCCGGTTCGCAGGCCGCGCCCCGCAGCACCGTGGTCCCCATAGCGCAGCAGGCCGCCATCAGCAGCGTCATCGTTGCGCCGACGCTGGGCAGCCGCAGGGCGAAATCCGTCCCGCGCAGCGGCCCGAACCGCCGCAGCGTGGCAGCCTCGCCCTCCAGTTCCACCTGCGCCCCCATGGCCGCCAGCCCCGCCAGATGGATATCCACCGGCCGGGGCCCCAGGCGGCAGCCGCCCGGCAGGGGCAGGCGCACCGTCCCCGCCCGGCAGAGCAGCGGCGCCAGATAGAACACCGAACTGCGCATGGCCCCGGCCAGCGGGGGCGGGATCTCGCCGCACAGGTCCGCAGCCGGGACCGGCAGGGTACACAGGTCCGGCCCATGGCGCGCCGCCCGGGCGCCCACGGCGGCGAGCAGGGCCAGGCTGGTATCCACGTCGGCCAGTTCCGGCACGCTGCGCAGGCAGCAGGGGCCGCCGCACAGCAGCGTGGCCGCCAGCAGCGGCAGCACGCTGTTTTTCGCGGCGGCCGGGCGAATGTTCCCCTGCAGAGGCTGCCCCCCGGTGATCGTGATCGTCTGCATGATGGCCCCCTTTTGCACACACAGCAGAAAAAGGCGCGCGGCGTTCCCCGCACCGCGGCCCTGCGCTGCCGGGGCTCTTTCCCGGCGGCGCCGCGCTGCTGTCCCGTGCCTGTTGTCTTACTACTTTATATATTGGCGTCCGCAGCCCGATATGCTGCCCGCCGTCATAACAGCAGGGGCTGGATCTGTACGCCGCGCAGGGCGCTTTCCAGTGTATCGGGCAGCTGGGCGAAATCGCTTTTCAGGCTGCAGGGCTTTTTATAGCTGTCGTCCTGCCCGAACGGCACGAAGTAGTAATGCCGGCGCTGCAGCAGGGCTCCCAGCGCCGGGGCGCTGCCGGAGAGCCCGTCGTTGGTGGAAGGCGCCACCACCACAGGCCGCCCGATGCGCAGCAGGCTCTTGGCCGCCATCGTCACCGGGGTAGAACTGATCCCGGCCGCCAGCAGGGCCATCGTCGTGCCGGTGGCCGGCGCGATCACCAGGGCTCCGGCCCTGTGCTCCGGCCCCAGCGGCTCCACTTCCTGCAGGGTCGTGAGCGGCGCATGGCCGGTCAGTTCCCGCAGCGTTTTCTGCAGCCCTCCGGCCGTACCGAAACGGGTGTCCTGCGTGGCCGCGCTGACGCTGAGGATGGGCAGTACATCCCATCCGCGGCGGCAAAGTGCCTCCACCTGCGGCAGTACGGCCGAAAAACTGCAAAAGCTCCCGCACAGTGCGAACGCCACCGTACGGGACGCGTCCCTGTCCTGTTCCCACTTCATCATGCTTCCCTCCTGTCTTGCAGCAGATGCAGCGCCGCCTGTGCGACCAGTGTCCCGGCGGTCTCCGGCGCATAGCGGCCCGGCAGCCCCGGCGCGGGTTCCACGCGCACGCCGAGCTGTTCCGCCGAAGCCAGATCCACCCCGCCAGGCCGGCTGGCCAGGTCCAGCACCAGCGCGCCCCGGGGCAGCATTTGCAGCAGCGTCCGGGGCAGGACCAGCGCCGGGATCGTGTTGACGACGGTATCGCACCCCGGCAGAAGGGCGGGCAGTTCCGCCAACGCTTCCGCCCGGCAGCCCGCCCCCTGTGCCTCGGCCCGCTGTACCGCGCTGCGGGCCGCCACCGTCACGCCGCCGCCCAAAAGCCGCAGCCGTTCGGCCAGCGCACGCCCGACCCGGCCGTAGCCCAGCACCAGAAAATCGCCGCCCCAAACCGTGCGCTGCCGCAATTCCAGCAGCAGCGCCAGACAGCCTTCCGCCGTGGGCACCGCGTTGAGCACTTCCAGTTCCGGGTACTGGAAATAGTCCGCCAGCGGCAGGTCCGCCTCCCGCGCAGCGCGCCGCAGCGCCGCACCGGGACGTCCCGCCAGCAGCAGCGTGCCGGGGCGCGCCGCCTGCAGGATGCGCGCCGTTTCGTCGTTGATGCGTTCCTGGGCCGCCGGGAACAGCACACAGTCGGCCTGCCCGGCTTCCGCCGCGCCCACCACGCGGCACCCCGCCCTGCGGAGCGCCGCTGCCGCTGCCTGCTGCCGCGGATCACGCCCCGCCACACAAAATGTCAGGCACATCGCAGTTTCCTCCTTTCTTTTGGCCATACTATGCCTGCGGCAGAACGGGGTGTTCCTGCGCCGCGGCGGCAAAAAAGCGTCCTGCCCCCAGAGGGGGCAGGACGCTCCGCACTTTTTGTGAAAATCAATAATACTTAAAGGCATCGCATTGGCCGCGCCAGACCTGCACCGGGTCGATGGGGACCATACCGATCCGCATTTCGGCCACCGTGGTGCGCCCGCACTCGGCAATGACCTGGCCCTGTTTGAGTTCGTCGCCCTTCTCGACGCTCACTTCGCGCAGGTTGAAGAAAAGGCTCTTGACGCCCGCGCCATGGTCGATGACCACCGTATAGCCCAGGTCGCCGCCCAGATCCTGCGCCAGCACGACCGTACCGTTGGCAGGGGCGATCAGCGGTTCGCCGGAGACGGTGTTGAGCACCACATTGGTGGCGGTGCGTCCGCCGGCGCCGGTGTTCCGGCTGCGCTCGCTGTAGCTGCGGCCCACATATTCCGTCGTGCCGAAAGCCAGTTCCACATCCAGAGAATTGAGGAAGGGCTGGACAAAGTTGCCGTTGGCCCAGGCTACCGCATCCTCGCTGCTTTCCAGCAGTTTTTCCACGCTGGCGGGAAGGTCATCCTCCCCGATATAAGGGGCGGTCAGCTGGGAGTCCGCATAATAGTCTTTATACTCCCATTCTGCCGCGCGGATCTCCAGTTCAAACGTCTCGGTATAACCGCCCGCCTGAACGGCCAGTTCCTGCGTGCCGGCAGCGGCGTTCCAGGGGATCGGGATATAGCAGATCCAGCCCGTGCCGGAGCGGAAGAAGCCCGGATTATCCAGCGAGGTGGTCAGCACCGGCGGTTGGCCGTCCAGCGTTTCTCCCACCCGCACAGCCACTGCGCCGCCCGGCTCCGCATAGGCCGCAGACAACTGTATGGTGGGCTGCACGCTCACAGTAAAGGTAAACTGCCAGGTCTCGCTGCCGGTGACCGAAGTGTCCCCGGGCACCTTGCTGGCGTCGCTGTACACGACCAGTTTGGCCGTATATTCGCCGTTGGAGGTAAAAAGAAAATCGGAAAACCCCTTCGTGTCGCCCTCGTAGACCGTTTCACCGGCGCTGTCGCTCACGGTCAGTTCATCCCGATAACCGGCGGGCGAGACCTCAAAATCGGGCGAAGCCTGATCGACCGTCTCTGCCAGCGCCGTCGGCGTGCTGCTGAGCGTGTCCGCATAGGTGCGCTTGAAAACATTGCCGATGACCGGCACTTTCCATTTGTAGGCCGTGGGCTCCACGGTCTGCCCGTCGAAGGCCACTTCAATGCTGGGCACCATGTCCGGCGTGGCGTTGCCGTACAGCCAGGCCACGCCGAACCCCGCGATGACCAGCACGAAGAACAGCACCAGCAGCAGCCACTTGGCGATGCCGGACAGGCTCTTCTGCAGGACGCGCACCGTTTCGCCGCCGCCCTCTTCTTCCGGGGTTTCCCCGCCGCTTTGCTCCGTTTCCTCCGGCGCGGCGGGTTCCTCTTCGCCCACCTGCGCCATGATCTGCTCGATGGAAAGCTGTACCGTCCGGGTCATGTCCGAGAGGCGCTTTTCCTCCTCTTCGGACCGTTCTTCTTCCTCTTCGGACCGTTCTTCTTCCTCTTCGGACCGTTCTTCTTCCGCCTCGCCGTCCTCCGGCAGCTGCGGCGCAGCGCCCTCCGGCCCTCCGCTTTCCGGCGCTTCCTCTCCCGGCGCCGCTTCGGCGGGCGCAGGGGCTTCCGGCGCGGAACGGTCCTGCTCGGACGGTTCGGTTTCTTCCGACCCGGCGGGCGCAGGGGTTTCCGGCGCAGCGGCCGCTTCGGCGGTCTCCTCCGGCGCGGCGGCGCATTCCGGGGCTTCTTCGGCCGGACATGGCTCGCCCGTTTCCCCGGCGCTTTCCGCGGCTTGCGGGGCTTCCGGCGCCGAGGGCTGGTCCCCCGCTTCTTCCTGCGGCACAGCGGGGTGCAAAGCGCCGTTCCCCTCCGCGGGAAGGCCTGCCCCGGACGGTTCCGCCTGCGCGTCCCCCGCGGGGGCAGCGCTTTCCTGGCCCCCGCTTTCCTGCGCAGGGGCGTCTTTTTCGGGCGCCGCTCCCGGCATTTTTCCGTCAGGCGCAGAAGCTTCCGGCGCTGCGCCTTCCGGCATGTTCTTTTGTTCCTCCGGCGCAGCCGAAACGTTCTTTTCCGAAGCGTCCGCCTGTTCGCCCGCCGGTCCTGCGGTTTCGGTCTGTTCCGCCGGTGCGGCAGCGGTTTCCGGCGCATCCCGCTCCGGGGCGGCCTGCAGAGGCGCCGCCCCCGGGGCGGCCCCCTGCCGGTTCTTTCTTCTGCGGCGGCGCCTTCTGCTCTTGCCCTGCTCGGACGCAGCCGCTTTCTTTTCTTCTTGCATACTGTACGCCACTCTCCCGTGTTTCCCCAAACTCAAAGGCAGGTCCAGGCCCGCCTGTTCATGTATAGTCACAGGATCGGCCGCTTATTCCGATTCCCGGAACTGCAGGCCGCTGCTGCCCGCGATGGCCTTTTCAGGGTCCACCGATTTGTTCCCGACCCGCAGTTCGTAGATCAGGTCGTGGGTTTCCCCCGCCGTTCCCACGGCGTCGCCTGCTGCGACGGTCTGCCCGCGCTCCGCGGCAACGCTTTCCAGGCCAAACAGGTAGCTTTTCACCCCGCAGCCATGGTCGATGACCACCGTACCGCCGGTAAGCGTCAGGTTCCCTGCGAACACGACTTCCCCGCTCTGGGGGGCCGTGATCGTCTCCCCTACTGCCGCGTCATACGTCAGCCCGGTGGACTGGCCGCTGCGCTGGCCATCCACCATGTAGACCGCACCGTACGGGCAGGCCACCGCCGACGTGCTGGGACGCTGGAACGCCCCCGACCACAGTTTCTCCGAATCACCGCTGGTATACAGCGGCCAGATTGCGTTGCGGAATTCCTCTGCACCGCCGGTCTCTTCGTCCGGCTCGGACGTGACGTTGCCGTATTCCGTCTTGCTGACGGTCAGCGTGAGTTCCCTCGTCAGGCTGCCGCAGGTCAGCGTCATGGTATGGTCGCCGCTCTCGGCATTGTAGGTCACGGGGATGTACCCCATATAGCCGCCGGCCGTCTTGCGGAACCAGACCGAACCCAGGTCGGTCTCCAGCGAAGGCTCGCCGTCCAGGATGCCGGACAGCTGCAATGCCACCACGCTGCCCTGGGCCGCCCGCTCGGAACTGAGGGTGACGGTGGGGGCCAGCTGCATGGTATAGGACGCACGGTAAGCATACCATCCCCGCGCGTCGCCGGAAGGCTCGTCCTGCTCGTGCCAGGCGGTCACTTCCAGTTCATAGTCCCCGTTCTGGGCATAGGTATAGGTGTTGCACGTTTCTGCATCGGCATTCCACTCCGTCCCGTCCGGCGCCGTGATCGTGATCTCGGCACGGGTCACCCAGGCGGGCAGCGAAAGCTGCGGCACTGTGTCGGTAAAAGTACCCAGCTTTTGCACCGTCAGGTTGGTAGGGCTCTGATAGGTCTTGCTGACCGCATCCCCCAGCACCGGCACGACCCAGTCCCAGCCATTGGGTTCCAGCTCGGTTTCCCCGAAGGCGACGGCCTCCTGCGGAAGTGCATCCTCCCCTGTGCGGCTGTACAAAAAGGCGGCCGCCGCCCCCAGCAGCACAGCGACCATGGCAACGACCATGAGCACCCATAAAATGAATCTGCGCATAATAACTCCCTGCCCGGCCGTCCGGCAGGCCGCGCCCGCAGCGGGCGTCCGGGATCGTGACCTGCAAGCCGCCCCCCGCAGGGTGACTAAAATGCCGGGCGCGGTCACGTCTGCGCCCGGCGGCTTATTCTTTTACTGCAGAAGGCCGGGACGGTTCAGACCTGGCCGCCGGTTTCATCTTCCACGGCGGGGGTTTCCGGCTGGATGGTCTGGTAGACCGTATCGTCGCCGTAGTCGTCCTCGTCGTCATCCTCGTACTCATCCTCATTGAAGAGCAGGCGTTCGTACTCATCCAGTTCCTTTTCGCGGCGGTACAGGTAGAGCGCGGCCGCGGTCAGCGCGCCGGCAGCCACGAACAGGAAGGCCAGCACAGCGCCGAAAGTCGATTTTTTCATCATGGGGCATTCTCCTTTCCGGGATCAGGCCGCAGCGCAGCCTTATTACTGTGAACATCCCGCCATGCAGGAACGCTTCCGCCTGCACCGGGTCATTGTTATTATACCCGACCTTGCGCCGGAATACAACACCGCACATGTAAAAAATTGGTGGCAGAACGGCTACCGGCCCAGATAAGCGGCATAGGCGTTGGGCACCGCGTAGACCTGTTCCAGCTGGTGCGGCGCGGCCCAGACCCAGCCCTCCGGCAGCGGGACCGCCGGGGCCCGGCCCCGCCAGCCGCTCAGGCGCCAGACCTTGTGGGTAAAGACATGTCTGGCCGGGGGCAGCGGCTGCCCCCACTCCACCGTGACGCCGATCTGCGCCAGGCGCGCCGCCAGTTGCTCCCGGTCCAGGCTGCCCTCCCAGGCGGCGGGCTGCCACAGCCCCGCCAGCAGGCCGCGCGCCGGGCGGCGCTGCAGCAGCAGGCCCGCCGGACTGTAGACCAGCGCCACCGTGACCGGCACCTGCTCTTTGGCCCTGGGCGCGGGCTTGACCGGCAGTTCCGCCTGCCGCCCCGCCGCGCGGCCCCGGCAGAGGTCCGCCAGCGGGCACTGTTCGCAGTGCGGGGCGCCGGGCACGCAGACCAGCGCGCCCAGTTCCATCAGGGCTTCGTTATAAGGGCCGGGGGCGTCCGCGGGCATCTGCTCCACCACCCGCCGGGTGAACGCCCGTTTGGCGGCGGGCCGTGTCACGTCGGAATTGTCGTTGTACAGCCGTGCAAAGACCCGCAGCACATTGCCGTCCACCGCCGGGACCGGCAGGCCGAAGGCGATGCTGGCGATGGCCCCCGCCGTGTAATCCCCGATGCCGGGCAGCGCGCGCAGGGCCTCATAGTCGGCGGGCAGACTGCCGCCGTACCGTTCGCAGACGGTGCGCGCCGCTTTCTGCATATTGCTGACGCGGTTGTAGTAGCCCAACCCCTGCCACAGTTTGCGCAGCGCGTCCGGCTCGCAGGCGGCCAGCGCCGCCGGGTCCGGCAGCGCGGCGACAAAACGCTCATAATAAGGGATCGCAGCCGCTACCCGGGTCTGCTGCAGCATGATCTCGCTGACCCAGATATGATAGGCAGAAGGCTCCTGCCGGAACGGCAGGAGCCTCTTGTTGGCCTGGAACCACGACAGCAGCGGCTGTGCGATGGGGCCCATCAAAACCCTCCGCAGGTGCGCGGGAAGGGGATCACGTCGCGGATGTTGGGGATGCCGGTGACGTACATCAGCAGCCGCTCGAAGCCCAGGCCGTAGCCCGCGTGCTTGACGCTGCCGAAACGGCGCAGATCGAGATACCACTCGTAATCACCGCAGTGCATGCCCATCTCCTCGATGCGTGCCTGCAGCACGTCCAGCCGTTCCTCACGCTGGGAACCGCCGATCAGTTCACCGATGCCGGGCACCAGCATGTCGGCGGCGGCCACCGTTTTGCCGTCGTCGTTCTGGCGCATGTAGAACGCTTTGATCTCCTTGGGGTAGTCGGTGACGAACACCGGCTTTTTGAAGACCTGTTCGGTGAGGTAGCGCTCGTGCTCGGTCTGCAGGTCCATGCCCCAGGATACCTTGTACTGGAAGTTGTCGTCGTTCTTTTTCAGCAGTTCGATGGCGTCGGTGTAGCTGACGCGGGCGAAGTCGGACTCTGCCACCAGGCGCAGGCGCTCCAGCAGGCCCTTGTCGATGAACTGGTTGAAGAAGGCCAGTTCGTCGGGGCAGTTCTCCAGCAGGAAGCGGATGATGTAGCGGGTCATGGCTTCCGCCGTATCCATGTAGGTGGTAAGGTCGGCGAAGGCCATCTCGGGCTCGATCATCCAGAACTCCGCCGCATGGCGGGTATCGTAGCTCTTCTCGGCCCGGAAGGTGGGGCCGAAGGTGTACACGTTGCCCAGCGCCATGGCCATGGCTTCGGCTTCCAGCTGGCCGGAAACCGTCAGGTTGACCGGGCGCTTGAAGAAGTCCTTGCTGTAGTCAACGGCGCCGTCCTCCGTGCGGGGCAGGTCGTTGAGGTCCAGCGTGGTGACCTGGAACATCTCGCCCGCGCCCTCGCAGTCGGAGCCGGTGAAGATGGGCGTATGCACATAGGTAAAGCCGCGCTCGTGGAAAAACTGATGGATGGCGAACGCCGCCTGGCTGCGCACGCGGAACGCCGCGTTGAAGGTGTTGGTGCGCGGGCGCAGGTGCTGCATCGTACGCAGGTAGTCCATGCCCATCTTCTTTTTCTGCAGCGGGTACTCAGGCCCGCAGGGCCCCAGGACGCGGATCTCGTCGGCGTTGATCTCAAAAGGCTGCTTGGCGTTGGGGGTCAGCACCAGGGTGCCGGTGACTTCAAAGCTGGTGTACAGGCCGCACTTGGCGATCTCTGCATAGTTGGCGAGTTTATCCGCCTGGAAAACGATCTGCACAGGCTTGTAGCAGCTGCCGTCAGACAGCGAGATAAAGCCGATGTTTTTGGAATCGCGCACGGTCTTGGCCCAGCCGCAGACGGTGAGTTTGGCGCCGTCCGCCGGGGTCGCCTTGTACAGCGCGGCAAGTTCGGTTCTCTGCATGGGTGGTCCACTCCTCTAAAACAATGATGGTTCTTACTATTATAACGGTTCCACCCGGAATTGTACAGTGTTTTTTGTAAGGGAGCGGCGCGGGCGGTTCACGGCAGGGTCCCGCCCAACAGGACGGCCAGCGCTTCGGCGGCGTACTGCCCGGCCCGCACGGCCTCGGCCACCGTGTTGGCGTGGCCCCCGATCTCGATGAGCAGGCTGCCGGTGGTCAGGTCCTGGTTGTAGTAACGGTAGGCGCACATCACCGGGCGCGTCAGCCCCGGCGTGCGGCTTTCCATCGCAGTTTCCCACGCGGCGGCAAAGCGGAGGTTCAGCCGCCAGTCGGGCAGCGGCACGCTGCCGCCGTTGCCGCACCCGGCGATGATCATGACCTGGGCGGTATCCTCGCCGTCCACGGTGCACAGCGGTTTGACCCGGGTGCCGTCGGCGTCCTCGATGGCGTCCCGGTGGACGTCCAGCACGATCTTGATGGAGGGGTACTTTTCCAGGTATGCCTGGGCGGTGGCCCGGCTGCGGTCGTAACTCCCGGTATAGCTGGGGGAATCGTGGAGGGTGGCGTCGTGCAGGGTGTTGATGCCCGCGGCGTTGAGCACCCGGGCCATCTGCTCGCCTACGGCGCACATATTCAGGTCGGTGTTCCGGGTGCGCGCGGCGAACTCCGGGTCATAGACAAGATCCGGCCAGGTCTGGTAGGTCTCGGTGGCGTGGGTATGAAGGATCAGCACCTGAGGCTCGCTGCTGTCCACTTCCACTGCAAAAGGCAGCGAAGGCGTATCAATGGCGGCGCGCAGATCGGCGTCGCTGTGGTCGGTCAGGTTGCGCACGCTGCCCGCGTCCAGGGTGATATACCCCGCCCCGCTTCCCTGCTCGAAGTGCTCGGCCCGGATCGCGCCCGGGTCTTCCAGTTCCGGCGCCGCGCTGGGCAGCGGGGTGGCCGCCGGCTGCGGCGTGGGGGCGGGCGCCGGGGCGGCGCTCTGCGGCGTTTCTTCCGGCGGGGAAGGCTGCGGCGTGGGCACGGGCGTGGCCTGCGGCACATCTGCCGCCCCTGCCGCGGCCTGTTCCGCCGCGACTGTCAGCGCTGCGCCCGCAGCCGGGTCCTGCAAAAGCACCGCGCCCCGTACCAGCCAGGCGCGCCCGGGCAGGCAGGCAGCCGCGGCCAGCGTGGAGGCCGCGCCTGCGCCCAGCAGGCTGATCCCCAGCAAAACCGTCAGGCAGCGGCGCAGCAGGGCCATCTTTCTCACCCCCATTCCCCACACTGTATGAGATTTTGGAGCTTTTCATGAATATTTTTTGAAAAACCCTTGCAAGACGGGGAAAAATATGCTAGGATAGTGTGTACTGTTATGGGGAAGCAAGGAGGTGGAACGAATGCCTAACATCAAATCGCAGAAGGACCGTGTTGTCCAGGCCAAGAAAGAGGCCATGCACAACAAGGCCATCAAGTCCAACCTGAAAACAGTGATCAAAAAGGCAGACGCTGCCATCGCCAGCAATGCTGCTGACAAAGACGCCGCCATCAAAGCCGCCGTCTCTGCCATCGACTCTGCCAAGAGCAAGGGTGTCATCCACAAGAACACTGCTGCCCGCAAAGTCAGCCGCATGGCGAAGCGCGCCAACAAGGTTGCTGCTCAGTAAATGATCGCATGAACGATGCCCGCCGGAGTTTTCCGGCGGGCATTTTTCATATTCATAGCTGTAAAACAAAGAAGGGCGGCCGGTCCCCGGCGCAAGGGCCGCTGGCGCGCCGCGCGGTGCGGGAACCGCAACCCGCCAAATGCGAGCGCCGCCCCCTTTGAACCTTTTAGTTCTGGTCCCGGCTTTTGCTGACCAGCGCCGCGCCCAGGGCGAACAGCAGGCTGGCCGCGATACCGCCGGAAGCCGCCGTCAGCCCGCCGGTAAAGATCCCCGGCAGGCCGCAGGCGTCCACCGCCTGCCGCACCCCCTGGGCCAGCAGGTGCCCAAACCCCAGCAGCGGCACGCTGGCCCCGGCCCCGGCAAAATCCGCCAGCGGCTTGTACACCCCCGCCGCGCTGAGCACCACCCCGGCCACCACATACCCGGTGAGGATGCGGGCCGGGCTGAGGCTGGTATAGTCGATGAGCAGCTGGCCTGCCACGCAGAGCGCGCCGCCCACCACGAACGCCCACAGATAGTTCATACGCCGTTTTCCCCTCCCAGTTCCACACAGTGCGCGACGCCGGGGATGCTCTCCCCCTGCAGGAAGGTGGTCTGGCTCATCAGCGCGCCGGTGGCCACGAACAGCACCCGCCGGTAGGCCCCTGCCTGCAGCCGGGGCAGGATATGGCTGCCCAGCACCGCCGCGCTGCACCCCGGCCCGCTGCCGCCCGCCTGCACATCCTGGGTCTTGCCGTCGTACAGCAGGCAGCCGCAATCCCGGTGGTTGGGCAGCGGCACGCCCTCCCTTTCCATCTGCTCACAGAGCAGCGCGCTGCCCACCTCGCCCAGATCCCCGGTAAACACCGCGTCAAAGTCCGCAGGGCTCGTACCCGTGGCGGCAAAATACCGCAGCAGCGTGGAGGCAGCCGCGGGCATCATGGCCGCCCCCATATTGTTGATGTCGCGCACGGCGTAGTCCTGCACCCGGCCAAAGGTCGCTGACAGCACCGGCACGCCCTGCTGCCCGCTCCCGCGCAGCAGGCAGGCCCCCGCCGCCGTGGCCGTCCACTGGGCGGTGGGCGTCCGCTTGGCGCCGTAGTCCAGCGGCGTGCGGAACTGCCGCTCCGCCGCGCAGAAATGGCTGCTGGTCAGCGCCAGGGTCTGCCGCGCTATGCCGCCCGCCGTAAGCGCCGCGGCCAGGCAGAGCGTTTCCGCCATGGTGGAGCAGGCCCCGTACACCCCGGCGAAGGGTATGCCCAGCGCGCGCATGGTATAATTGCTGGCTGTGCATTGAGCCTGCAAGTCCCCGGCCAAGGCCAGGTCCACCGCCTTGGGGCTGACGCGCGCTTTGCGCAGGCAGCCTTCCACGGCTTTCTGCTGCAGCAGGCTCTCGGCCTGTTCCCAGTTGGCGCAGCCCTCCTCCGGGAAGGCGGCGTCCTGGATCAGCAGGTCGAAGCCCTCCGCCAGCGGGCCTTCGCTCTCCTTCTTGCCGCCCACTGCCGCCCAGGCGGCGATGACCGGCGGCCGCTCAAACAAAATCGTATCCCCTCTGCGGATCGCCACGGCTCACCCGACCTTTCCCAACAGCCAGTAGAGCGCGCCCCAGACGGCGGAAGCCGCCGTGCCGTAGGCCAGCACCGGCCCCGCGATGCCGAAGATGCGCGCCCCCACGCCCGTGACCCAGCCTTCGGCCTTGAACTCGATGGCCGGACTGACCACCGAATTGGCGAACCCCGTGATGGGCACCAGCGTACCGGCCCCGGCCCGTGCGGCCAGCTTCTGGTACCAGCCAAGGGCCGTACAGACCGCCGAAAGGAAGATCAGCGCGATGCTGGTCAGCGTGCCCGCCATGGATGGGTCGTACCAGCGCAGAAAAAGCTGGCGCAGCCCCTCCCCCAGCAGGCAGATGCCGCCGCCCGCCAGAAAAGCCCACAGGCAGTCTTTGCCCACCGGCGACGGCGGCGACGCGCGGCGCACCATTCCTTCGTATCGTTTCGGGTCCAACTTCATATATTCCACGCCCCCTCAGGGGGTAGTATGCCCGCCGGGGCCGTAAAATATCACATGGCCCCGGCAGTAAGGCTCCGGCACCATCAGCCGGTAGAGTTCCCGCAGGTCCCGCCCCAGGGCCTCATCCGCCGCGCAGCCGCCGCAGGGCAGCGCCAGGATGCGGTAGCGCACGCCGAACACCCGGCTCTCCAGCGCCGTCTGCCGTGCGCCGGCCCGCAGATAGAAGGCGATGCGCCGTTCGGCCGCCGCACGGTCCGGCGCTTCGTCCGGGTGTTCGCATTCCAGGATCAGGCTGTCCAGCCGTTCACGGTAGAGCTCCGCCAGCAGCCGGAGGGCCTGCGTGCCCACGCCGGCGCCCCGCAGGTCCTGCCGGACGGCAAAATAATCCAGCAGGGCGCTGCGCCGCCCCGGCTGCAGCACCTGCCAGGCATAGGCCCGCATCCCGCCGTCCGCCCCGCAGAGGGCCAGCGGCTCATAGAGCCCCGCCTGCATCAGTTCCCGTACGGCGGTAAAGGGTTTGAGTTCGGCGGCGGGGAAATCCCGCACCATATGGGCCGTATACAGTTTCTGCGCGGCGGCGCAGTCCAGACGTTGGATCTGCATGGTTTTTCTCCTTTCCAGATTGAATTGCAGGAGGGTTTCCTGTATAATACAGACAATTGTAATGGGAGGATCTTGGTTATGGAATGGACCGACATCAGCATCACCGTCGCCAAGCGCGACGCGGACACCGCCGAAGCCATCGCCACCATGGTGGCCAACGGCGGCATCTACATTGAAGATTACAGCGATCTGGAGGAACAGGCGTGGGAGATCGCCCACGTGGACCTCATCGAGCAGGAACTGCTGGACAAGCCCCGGGACGTGGTCATCGTCCACATGTATCTGGCGCCCGACGAGAACCCCGCCGAGATCCTGCCCCTGTTCGAAGAGCGGCTGAAAGCCAGCGGCATCGCCTACCAGCTGAACACCGCCGGCGTGGAACAGGAGGACTGGCAGAACGCCTGGAAAAAGTATTACCACGCCATGGACATCGGGGAACGGCTGGCCATCGTGCCCGGCTGGGAGAAATACGACACCGGCCGCACGGTGATCACCATGGACCCCGGCATGGCCTTCGGCACCGGCACCCACGAGACCACCAGCCTCTGCCTGGAAATGCTGGACAGGCTGGTGCAGGGCGGCGAACGCGTGCTGGACATCGGCACCGGGTCGGGCATCCTGGCCATCGCGGCGCTGAAACTGGGCGCGCGGGAAGCCGAGGGCGTGGACATTGACCCCATGTGCGTGCGCACCGCCGGGGAGAATGCCGAACGCAACGGTGTGTCCGACCGCTTCCGGGTGCTGGTGGGCGACCTTTCGGACAAGGCCAGCGGCCGGTATGACCTCATCACCGCCAACATCGTGGCGTCGGCCATCCTCTCGCTGGCGCCCCACGTCCCGGCGCTGATGGCCCCCGGCGCGCAGTTCATCGCCAGCGGCATCATCGACGAGCGCAAAGAGGAAGTGCTGGACGGCCTGCGGGCCGCCGGGCTCACGGCCGTGGAAGTGCAGGAAAAACGCGGCTGGGTCTGCATCCGCTGCGAACAGAAGGATGTGTGAACCGTGCCGCACCGCTATTTTACCAGGGAACTGGCCCACGGGCAGGCGGCGCTGACCGGCAGCGACGCCCACCACCTGGCCAACGTCATGCGCGCCCGCCCGGGCGAACAGGTGGTGCTCTGCGGCCCCGACGGGCTGGAATACACCGGCACCGTGACGGCCATCCTGCCCGGCCGGGTGGAATTTTCCGTCAGCGAGGGCGCGCCCAGCAAAGCGGAGCCGGACCTGGCCGTAACGCTGTTCGTGGGATACCCCAAGCAGGGCAAGCTGGAGGAGATCATCCGCCACAGCGTGGAACTGGGCGTGAGCCGCATCGTGCCCTTTTTCAGCCGCTACTGCGTGGCCGCGCCCAAAAAAGAGGATGTAAAGAACGAGCGGTACAACCGCATCGCCGCCGAAGCCGCCAAACAGGCGGGGCGCGCCGTGCTGCCCCGCGTAGAACTGCCGCTGGCCCGGTTTTCCGACGTGTGCGGCGCGCTGGCCGGATACGACAAAGCCCTGTTTTTCTACGAGGGCGGCGGCGAACCGCTGCGCACTGTGCTGGCCCCCGGCAGCGCCCGCACCCTGGCGCTGATCACCGGCAGCGAGGGCGGTTTTTCCCCCGAGGAGGCCGGAGCCGCCGCCGCGGCGGGCGCCGTCACCGTGGGCCTGGGGCCGCGCATCCTGCGCTGCGAGACCGCCCCCCTGGCCGCGCTGACCGCCGCCATGCTGCTGACCGGCAACCTGGAGTAAGCCATACTATGACGTCCCGCCCCGCCGGGTGCCGGGCCGCACAGAAAACAAAACGATCCCCCGCCGCGGAAACCATGCCGCTGCGGGGGATCGTTCGTTCCGACCCGGGAAACGCGCCGTCCCGCTCACCGGGCCTCCCCTTTTTCGCCCGCCGGGGCGGTGGTCGCGCGCACCACATACTGGGGGCTTTTGTTCATCGTCATATACATACGGCCCACATATTCGCCTACCAGGCCCAGCATCATCATCAGGATGCCGTCCAGCAGCAGCACGATGGCAACGATGCTGGACCAGCCTGCGTCGATCTGATCCAGCAGGATCAGTTTGCGCACCACCACGATCATGGCGAACACGAACCCCGCCAGAGAGAAGGCCATGCCCATCACCGTGGCGGCCCGCAGCGGCTTGACGGAAAAAGCCGTGAAGCCGTTGAGCCACAGGCCCAGCAGTTTGGCAAAGGTATAGCCGCTCTCGCCCTGCGTGCGGTCCTGGTGGTCGATGGGCACGTTTTTGAAGCGGGACGTGGAGCGGATCGCCAGCCCGTCCACATAGGGGAAGGGATTGTCGCAGCGGACCATTTCGTCGATGACGAACCGCCGCGCGGCATAGTAGCTGGCCATGTACAGATCCCGCGGCTTTCCCATCAGCCAGGTGGCCATATGGTCGTTGACGCGGCTGCCGAAGTTGCGGAACAGGCTGTGGTGCTTGGACGGATAACTGGCATACACGATGTCGGTCTCCTCATCCAGCGCGTCGATCAGGCGGAACATCTCGTCCGGCGGCGTCTGGCCGTCGTCATCCAGGCTGACTACGATGTCGCCGTGTACATGGCGGTATCCCGCCATCAGGGCGGACGCCTGCCCGAAATTGCGGGACATGCAGATGCCGAAGATATTCTCATCCTGCTGTTTCAGACGCTGGATCTCCCGCCAGGTATCGTCCGCCGGGTTATCGTTGACCAGGATGATCTCATACCGATAGCGGCCGTCCGCGAGGACCGTCCGCCGGATACGCCGCGTCACATCCGCCAGTGTGGCTGCACTGCGGTAGCAGGGAATGACAAAGCTGAGCAGTTGCACAGAGGTACGCCTTCTTTTCGTTTATTTTTCCATCCATTCACAGATGCGGGCCGGGTCCTGCGCCGCAAAAATGTAATAGCCGAACCGGGTGGAAGAATCCGTCACGATATGGTCCATCGGGTCGACGGGGCTTTCTTCCAGCAGGGCAAGCCCCGGAACGCCGCGCAGGGCTTCCCGCAGTTCCAGGTCCCGCGGGCCGAACACAAAGCGTACCCCGCAGGCCGGGTAAAATTCCGCGCGGCGCTGCAGATCGGGAGCTTGCCCCAGGGCGATCTGCACCACCATGCCCACATAGTCCAGGCCGGTAGTCCAGGGCACCAGGTGGCTGCCGATGCAGTCGCCGCCCATGCGGCCGCCGATCTCAATAAGGCGGATCTGCCCCGCCGCGTCGATCTTGAGTTCGCTGTGGGAGGCGCCGTTTTTGATCTCCAGCGTATCCAGCGCGTGGAACACCACCTGCCGGACTTTTTCCTGCATGTCCGCCGTCAGCGGCGCCGGCTGCATATGGCCGGTCTCGATGTACATGGGCGCGCCCGTGGTGTATTTGAGCGTGATCTGCAGCAGACGGTGCGCCCCCTGAAAGGAGATGCACTCCACGCTGTACTCCTGCCCCTGCACGAATTCTTCCACCAGTGCCATCCGCTCAAAGCTCTGTTCCCGGGCGCGGGCGATGGCGGCAGGCAGTCCGGCCGGGCGGCGCACCTCGGTGATGCCGCGGCTGCCCGAACGGTCCGTCGGTTTGACGATCAGCGGGTACTGCATCCCCTCCAGGGCAGACAGATCCGTGTTCGGCCCTACCAGGACCGAACGGGGCGACGGGTCGCCCGCCGCCCGGAACGCCTCCCGCATTTTGTGTTTATTGGTGGACTTTTCGCAGCAGCGCATCCCGTTTCCGGGCAGGCCCATCTGTTCGGCCACATAGTTGACCGTGACCGCCGCCAGGTCGCTGGCGATGGTGCAGATGCCGTCGATGCCGATCTCCCGGCATTTTTGCAGGATCTGCTCCTTTTCGACAATGCTGATGGGGTAGAAATGGTCCGCGATCTTTTCCCCCACATCGTCCGCCGCCCAGGCGAACACATGGGTCTCACAGCCCAGTTCTTTTGCTTTTTGGATCAGCGGGGCCTGCAGATACGACGCGCCGATAATCGCCAGTTGTTTCATAGATGGCCGCTCCAGTCAAGATCACTCGTTATTCTTTGCCGTTCTTTACTATAGCATACTTTGTCAGAAATGGGAAGAAGCGTTTGGCCGGCCCGCCGCGGCTCGTCCGCCGCCGTTCACCGGCTCTCGCAGGTTCTTCCGGCGCGCCGTTCTTTCAACCGCCGCCCTGCCCGCCAAACGCCGTCCACAAGGCCGGTCATCGCCTGCAGGACCGGCATCGAGAGCGCGGCCAGCACCGCCAGCACCAGTACCCCGCCCAGATCCAGCGGGATAAGATCCAGCAGCGGCGCCAGCAGCACCGCCCCGCCCAGGCCCAGCACGGCGCAGCCGACCCACAGCGCCCAGCGCACGGCGTTGAAGGGCCGGCAGACCCGGAACAGCACGATCAGGCCGGTCTCCAGCACCAGCAGCGTGCTGATGGTGCCCAGTGCATCCGCCGAAAGGCCGAACGCATAGGCAAAGCCCTGGGCGCAGAACACCAGCAGGAAATCCGTCAGGCCGCCGGGCAGCGCCGCATGGAGCACGTTGTGCAGGAATTTTCCCCGCACCAGTTCATAGTTGGGTTCCAGCGCCAGCACGAAGGACGGCAGCCCGATGGTCACCGCCGAGAGCAGGGAAAGCTGCAGCGGCTGGAAGGGGTAGACCAGCGGCAGGCAGAGCGACACCAGGCTGAGCAGCAGCGAAAAGATGTTCTTGACCAGGAACAGCGAGGCCGAGCGCTGGATGTTGTTGATGACGCGGCGGCCCTCGTCCACCACATGGGGCAGCGCCGCAAAGTCGGAATCCAGCAGCACCAGCTGGGCCACCTGGCTGGCCGCCTGGGCGCCGGAAGCCATGGCGATGCCGCAGTCGGCGTCCTTGAGGGCCAGTACGTCGTTGACGCCGTCGCCGGTCATGGCCACCGTATGGCCGCCGCTTTGCAGGGCGTGCACCAGCTTGCGTTTCTGCTCCGGCGTGACGCGCCCAAAGACCGTATACTGTCCGGCCGCCTGCTCCAGTGCGGCGTCATCCGGCAGGGCGGCGGCGTCCACCCAGCGGTCCGCGCCCTCGATCCCGGCCTGTTTCGCCACCTGGCTGACGGCCCGCGGGTCGTCGCCCGAGATCACCTTGACCGCCACGCCCTGTCCGGCAAAGTAGGCGAAGGTATCCGGCGCGCTGGCGCGGATGCGGTTCTGCACCGGCAGCAGCGCCAAAAAGTGCAGCCGCTCCGGCGGCAGGGCGGCGGGCGGGTCGGGCAGCGGGCCGTCCAGCCGGGCCAGCAGCAGCACCCGGCAGCCCCGGGCCAGCAGCGGGTCCAGAAGAGCGCGGAATTCTTCGCTCCGCGGCCCCGCCAGCACATCGGGCGCGCCCACCACATAGACGCCCTTTTCCCCGAAGGACTTGGCGCTGTATTTGTACGCAGTGTTGAAGGGGACGCGCCCGGTGACCGGCCACCGTCTGCCCGGCCGGTCGAACTTTGCTTTCAGCGCGCGCCCGGTATCGTTGTCCGGCTCCTCCGCCCCGTAAAAGCTGCGCAGGATCTCCTCCAGCGGTTCGTCCGCCAGCGGCAGCGGCTCCCCGGCTTCCATGGCGCTCTCCGTGATGGTGCCGGTCTTATCCACACAGAGCACGTCCACCCGGGCCAGCGTCTCGATGCAGTTCATGTCCTGGGTCAGCACCCGGCGGCGCGCCAGCCGCAGCATGCCCAGCGCCAGCGCCACGCTGGTGAGCAGATACAGCCCTTCCGGGATCATGCCTACCAGCGCCGCCACCGCGCTTTCCACCGAACTGCGCAGGTCCAGCGCCAGCACCCCGTACTGTTTCCACAGCAGCGCAGCCCCCACCGGCACCAGCAGCAGGCCGATGCCCTTGATCAGCTTGTCCAGCGAGCGCATCATCTCGCCTTTGGCCACCTTATGCCCGTCGGCCCGGGCCTCCGCCGTCAGACGGCTGGCGTAGCTTTCGTCTCCCACGCGGGTCAGGCGCGCCGTGCAGTGCCCTGCCATCAGGAAACTGCCGGAACGCAGCTCGCCGCCCTCCGTTTTCGGCACCGGCCGGGCTTCGCCGGTGAGGAGCGATTCATTGACCTGCGCGCTGCCCGCCAGTACCACCGCGTCGGCCACGATCTGATCCCCGGCGTAAAATTCCACCACGTCGTCCTGCACCAGTTCTTCGGACAGGCACTGCCCCCAGCGCCCATCCCGCAGGCAGCGGACCTTGCGGGCCGCCACCAGCGTCAGCTCGTCGATGGTCTTTTTGGCGCGCAGCTGCTGGCCGATGCCGATGACCGTATTGCAAAAGACGACCCCCAGGAAGCCCATATTCAGCCAGGAGCCCACCGCGGCCAGCATCAGCGCCAGCACCAAGAACACCAGGTTGAAATAAGTGCACAGGTTATCCCGCACGATCTGGCCCACCGTCTTGGTGGGGGAACTGGGCGGGCGATTGACTTTCCCCTGCTGCCGCCGCGCCGCCACTTCGGCGGACGACAACCCCCGGATCGCTGGCATAGGCACACCTCTTTTCCGTATTGTGTTCCAGTATAACAGCCGATTATGAACAAATATAGGCAGAAAAAGCGGCATGCAGTACCCTGCATGCCGCATACTGTCGAAAAAGATTAAAAATCCGTTGCCAGCGGCGGACATGCGCCGACGCTGGCAACACATACAGGGAAATTTTACGGCAAATTGTGTAGGAGGCCACAGGCCGATTGCGCGATTTGCCGTAAAATTTTGTCGAAAGGGTTCCCAAAAGGGGAAACAGGAGCGTCAGGCTCCGCCGTGCGCGACTGTTGCCCCTTTTGGAGCTTGTCGAGTTTCTCGACAAGCTCCGGCATGCAGTACCCTGCATGCCGCTTTTACCCATACTGTATTATACCTCCTGCAGTTCCCCGCGGGAGCTGGCCTTGAGGTAGGCGTAGATGAAGCCGTCCAGGTCGCCGTCCATGACCGCCTGCACGTTGCCGCTCTCATAGTTGGTGCGGTGGTCCTTGACCAGCGTGTAGGGCATAAAGACGTAGCTGCGGATCTGGTGGCCCCAGGCGATCTCGTCCTGGACGCCCTTGATGTCGTCGATCTTTTCCTTGTGCTGCTGCAGCGCGATCTGGTAGAGTTTGGCCTTGAGCATCTGCATGGCGTACTCCCGGTTCTGCAGCTGGCTGCGCTGGGTCTGGCAGCTGGTGACGATGCCGGTGGGCTTGTGGATCAGGCGCACCGCCGAGGAGGTCTTGTTGATGTGCTGGCCGCCCGCGCCGGAGGAACGGTAGACCTGCATTTCGATATCCGCCGGGTTGATCTCGATCTCGATGTTATTGTCCAGTTCCGGCATGACTTCCAGGCTGGCGAAACTGGTCTGGCGGCGGGCGTTGGCGTCAAAGGGGCTGATGCGCACCAGCCGGTGCACGCCGTTCTCGCTCTTGAGCATGCCGTAGGCGTTGGCGCCCTTGACCATCATGGAGGCGGATTTGATGCCCGCCTCATCGCCGTCCAGCACGTCCAGCACCTCCACGCTGTAGCCGTGGGCCTCCGCCCAGCGGGTGTACATGCGGTAGAGCATGGCGGCCCAGTCCTGGGCCTCGGTGCCGCCGGTGCCGGCGTGGAAGGTCAGGATGGCGTTGTTGTGGTCGTACTCGCCGTTGAGCATCGTCATCAGCTGCAGTTCGTCGATGGCCTTCTCCACATCGGCCACCGCCTGCTCGCCCTCGCTGATGAGGGAGGGGTCGTTCTCCTCCTCGATCATCTCCAGCAGGGTCTGTGCTTCCTCAAACTGGGTGGACAGCTTGCCGAAGCGGTCCAGCTTGTTCTTGACTTCCCCCATCTCGCCGATGACCTTCTGGCTTTTGGCCTGGTCGTCGTAGAACCCCGGCAGGGTCATCTGGTGTTCCAGCTCCGCCAGGCGCTTTTCGCTGGCTTCGATGGACAGCGCGTCGCGCAGGTCGTCCACCGAGGTCTGCATCCCGGCGAGCTTTGCTTTCAGTTCTTCAATGGTGATCATATCGTTACCCCTTGATTGGCATAAATTCACATAATAGTAGTATACCCTATCGCAGGGGGCTTGTAAAGAGGGCCAACGGCCCGCAAAAGGCTCATGGAACGGGAAACTTCATAGAAATTTCTTTGCATTTACTGATACGATGCGGTATAATGGCTCTATGCTATTGGGAGGAAACAAACACATGGCACGTTATACTGGAAACCACTGCCCTGTCTGCGAACAGGCTTTTACCGACGATGACGACATCGTCGTCTGCCCCGACTGCGGCACCCCCTACCACCGGGCCTGCTGGCAGAAGACGGGCGCCTGCATGCACCAGTCGGAGCATGCCGCCGGTTTTGAATGGAAGCCGGAATTCGGCCCCGAGGCCGAGAGCGCTGCCGCGGAAGCCGTCTGCCCCAACTGCGGGACCCACAATGAACCCGGCGCAGCGCGCTGCAGCCACTGCGGCGTACCGCTGCCGCAAAGCGGCGATGCAGAACCCGGCGCGGCACAGAAGCACGACGAAGGGCCTATCTATGCCCGCGCCCCCGGTGCGGGCGGCTACGCGCCCCCGCGCAGCGCCGGGCAAGGCCCGCACATCGACGCCTACAGCGCCGGAGCGGACGGCGGCATCTACCGCCGGGAGGTCGGCCCCGACGACCCGATCGACGGCATCCGCGCCCGGGACTGGGCCGCCTTTGTGGGGCGCAGCCCGATGTACTATCTGATGCAGTTTTTCCGCATGAGCGAGACCAAACGCAGGATCTCGTTCTCCTTTGCGGCCTTCTTCTTCGGTCCGGCCTATCTGCTCTACCGCAAAATGTGGAAAGAGGGCGTCGTGACCGGGGTCCTCACCATGCTGCTGGCCGTCCCGGGCCTGATGGGGACCATCGCCTACTACAACCCGGATTTCTTCGGCAGCATGCCGCTGGGCTGGCTCAACCCCGCCATCACGGTGTGCGACGTTCTTTCCGCCGTACTGCGGGTCGCGCTGGCGCTGTTTTCTCTTTCCCTGTATGAGAAACACGCCAAAGGCCGCATCGAACGGGTCTGCACCCAGGTGGCCGACGGCCCCCAGCGCGCCGAAGCGCTGGCCCGCAGCGGCGGCACCAGCATGCTGGCGGCGGTGCTGTATTTCGGCGTTCTGATGATGCTGGAGGTCGCTTTCTTCTATATGGCGGGCCCTGCGTTCCTCAATGCGCTGATGATGGGTTTCTGATCTTCCCCCTGCGGTCCGGCCGCAGGGCGTGCCCCCGAGGCACAATATCATATTCAGGAGGTCCCTCTAATGAAAACTGCTCTGGTGATCATGGCAGCCGGCATCGGCTCCCGCTACGGCGGCGGCATCAAACAGCTGGCAGCCGTAGGCCCCAACGGCGAGATCATCATGGATTATTCCATCCATGATGCCATTGAAGCCGGTTTCGACAAAATCGTCTTTATCATCCGCCGCGACATCGAGGAGGCTTTCAAGGAAGCCATCGGCGACCGCATCGAGGCGGTTTGCCGGGACCTCGGCGTGGAGACGGCTTACGCCTTCCAGTCCCTGGCGGACGTGCCCGCCGGGTACACGGTGCCGGAAGGACGCACCAAGCCCTGGGGCACCGGGCAGGCTGTGCTGGCCTGCAAGGGGCTGCTGCAGGAACCTTTCGCCGTCATCAACGCCGACGACTACTACGGCAAGGAAGCCTTCGTGCAGCTGCACGACTTTCTGCAGGGGTATGACCCCGCCCAACCGGGCCGCCTGTGCATGGCCGGTTTCGTGCTGAAAAACACCCTGAGCGACAACGGCGCCGTGACCCGCGGCATCTGCCAGATGAACGCCGACCACTACCTGACCGGCGTGCTGGAGACCAGCGGCATCGAAAAAACGGCGGACGGCGCCGCGGCGGGCGGCAAAGCCATCGACATCGACAGCCTGGTCTCGATGAACATGTGGGGCCTGACCCCCGCCTTCGTGGACCTGCTGGAGCAGGGCTTTGGGGAGTTCTTTGCCAAGACCGCCCCCGGCAACCCGCTGAAAGCGGAGTACCTGCTGCCCATCTACATCGACGAGCTGCTGCAGGAAGGCAAAGTCAGCGTCGAGGTCCTGCCCACCCACGACCGCTGGTTCGGCGTGACGTACGCCGAGGACAAGCAGACCGTGGTGGACAGTTTTGCCCAGCTGATCGCCGGCGGCGTCTACCGCAAAGACCTGTTCAGCGACCTGAAAAAATAACCGCTTTTCCTCCCCTGCCGGGCCTTCCGGCAGGGGATTTTTCGTTGACATATGTACAATAACATGCGACAATAAAGAAAAGAAGTTCTGCCAAAAGCAACGGCTTTCGCGGCCGGAAAGGTGGTGCTGCCATGAAGTTCCGTCTCTTCCCGCTGGCGCTGTGCGCACTGCTGTGCGCCTGTACGCCCGCCACGCCCCCGGCGTCCTCTGCCGCCGCAGACACGCCGGAGACAGCCGGGGCCGCCGTCGGCGAAATGCCCGCCCCGGCCCTGCCCGACGGGCTGCAAGCCGTGGAACTGGCCGTGCTTTCCTGCGACGAGATCCGCCCGGTCTACCATTACGCCGTCTATGCCCCGCCGGTAAGCGGGTACTACACCATGTCGCAAGACGGGCGCTGGGGCCTGATGCGCAACGACGGCAGCGTGGTGCTGGCCTGCGACTACGACGCTCCCATCGCCATGTGTTCCGACGGCTCGCTCCAGTCCCCCGCCTGGCTGGTCAGGCAGGACGGCGCCGGTGAGGCGTCCCTGCAGGCCGCCCAGCAATATCTTACCGCCCTGGGGGCAGGCCGCCTCTGCGCCGGGGACCACTGCGGCCCCGGCTATGAAGAATATTTCTGGCTGGAAAGTTCCCGGCAGATGTGCGCCTACATCGGCACGCTGGGCCCCAGCGTGCCCACGCATATCTCCCCCGGCCTGCAGGAAAGCCGCGGCTGGTGGTTTCCTGCCCGCCCCGCCACCCTGGTGGATGAAAGCTGGGGCACCGACGTCCGCTATGACGCCACCGCCCCGTACCGCTACCGTTCGGCGGAGGGAACGCCGCTCAACAACTATGAATACCAGCAGGCGGAATTGTTTTACGACGGCGCGACGCTTGCCGCCGCCCGGCGCGGCTCAAAGTGGGTGTACCTGGACGGTTCCGGCAACGAGGTGACCGCCCCCTGCTACGATCCTGTATATTGGAGTTTCTGGGATGAGGGATTTGGCTTTGCCGCGCCGCTGCGCAACGGCTATGCGGCGGTCAGCCGGGAGGGAAAATTCGGCCTGCTGGACAGCTCCGGGGCCGAGTTTGTGCCCTGCGCCTATGACGGCCTTGTGTGGGACGGTTTTTTGGGCTGGGTGGAACTGGCCGACGGCTGGCACGCTTTCACCATCCCCAGCGCGCCCGCTGCAACGCCCGCCCCTGAACAGGCGGACCCGCTGCGCCACGTGCCGCTGACCACCGTTTTCCCGGACACCTACCCCGGCAACGGACGGCGCGTCGACTACACCACGATCCGGGATGACAACCTGAACGTGCGCGCCGGTCCCGGCACCGGGTATGACAAGATCGGCAGCATCCCACCCGGTTCCGCCGTGCAGGAACTGGGCACCAGCAGCACCGTCCCCGGCTGGACGTTCGTGTGCTACCAGGACTGGCTGTGCGGCTGGGTCAGCAGCGAATACCTGGAATAGCCCCCTCGTGCATGAAAACTGCAAAACCATGGCACGCAGCGCCATGGAAAACGGAGGATTTTTGCGGTATGGTTAGTACAAACAGACCAAAAATACATCGCTACAGGAGGGCAATTATGGCAAAAGAAGAATTCGACTGCACGTCCCTGACTGCGGAACAGCGCGACGCACGGCTGGCGCTGGACGTGGAGCGCCTGCTGCGTTTCGGCCGCAAGCACAAGCTCATCAAGGACCTGGACATTCTGGTGGCGCGCAACACGCTGCTGGACCTGCTGGGCCTGAGCGCCCCCTGCGAGGCCAAGCCCCCGAAAGAGCAGTTCGACACCCCCGCCAAACTGCTGGACGAGATGGTGGAACTGGCTGCCCGGAAAGAACTGTTTGACGGCTCTGTACTGCAGTACCGCATCAACTTCGAGACCCGGCTGATGGGCGCGCTGATGCCCCGGGAGAGCGAGGTCTGCAAGAAGTTCAAAAAGCTCTACGAGCGCAAGGGCGCCAAGGCGGCCACCGACTGGTTCTACGACCTGTGTGTGGTCTCCAACTACATCCGCACGGCGCAGATCGCCCAGAACATCCAGTGGACCTCCGACACGCCCTACGGCGAACTGGAGATCACCATCAACCTGACCAAACCCGAAAAAGACCCCAAGACCATCGCCCTGGAACGCCTGCAGCCCAAGTCCGGCTACCCGGCCTGCATGCTCTGCAAGGAGAATATCGGCTACGCAGGGCGCATCAACTTCCCCGCCCGCCAGACCCACCGCATCGTGCCCATTACGCTGGCGGGGCAGCAGTTCTACCTGCAGTACAGCCCCTACGCCTACTTCCATGAGCACTGCATCATGCTGCACGAGACCCACAAGCCCATGGAGATGGACCGCCAGACCCTGGCCGAGATCTTCGATTTCGTCTCCCAGTTCCCCCACTATACCTGCGGCTCCAACGCCGACCTGCCCATCGTGGGCGGCAGCATCCTCAGCCACAGCCATTTCCAGGGCGGGCGTTATGTGTTCCCCATGCAGAAGGCTTCCATCGCCACGCCGCTGGCCGATGTGCGCTACCCCGGCGTGCGGGCCGGTATCCTGAACTGGCCGGTATCCACCGTGCGGCTGACCGGCCGCAGCAGCCAGCAGGTGCAGATCGTGGCCAACAACATCCTCTCCGCCTGGCGGGAGTACACCGACGAGAGCGTGGGCATCCTGGCCCATACCGGCGACACGCCCCACAACACCGTGACGCCTATCCTGCACTATGACGAGAGCGACGGCTACATCCTGGACCTGGCCCTGCGCAACAACCGCACCAGCGAGGAATGCCCCGACGGCATCTTCCACCCCCACAAGGAATACCACAACATCAAGAAGGAAAACATCGGCCTGATCGAAGTCATGGGTCTGGCCATTCTGCCCGCCCGCCTGAAGGACCAGGGCGCGCAGATCGCCGAGATCCTGGCCGGACAGCGTCCCAACACCAGCCGCGAGGAAGGCTCTCCCCTGGCGGTGCATGCCGACTGGATCGACCAGCTCATCGCCAAGTACGGCACCGCCATGGCCCCCCAGGACGCGAACAACGCCGTCAAGCAGGAGATCGGCACGGTGTTCAGCCACGTGCTGGAGAATGCCGGCGTGTTCAAGCAGGACAAAACCGGGCAGGATGCCTTCCTGCGCTTTGTAGAAGGCGTGGGCTTCCACACCGTCTGACCTGCCGCAAGACAAAAAACACCGGGAAGCGCCGCTTCCCGGTGTTTTTTATATTTCCTGCCCCTGGCCGTAATAGGCGTGGGGGCCGTGTTTGCGCTGGTAATGCTTGTCCTGCACATAGGCGGGCGCAGGCGCCGCCGCCGGGTCGATCTGCCGGGTCAGCAGCGCCATGCGGGCCAGTTCCTCCAGCACGGCGGCATGGTAGACCGCCTGGGCGGGATCGCGGCCCCAGGCAAAAGGCCCGTGGCTGCGACAAAGCGCGCCCGGTACCGCCGCCGGGTCCAGCCCGCGGTCACGGAAAGTCCCGACGATGACCTTGCCGGTCTCGGCCTCATAATCGCCCGCCACCTCCTCCGCCGTCAGACTGCGGGTGCAGGGCACCGGGCCGTAGAAATAATCGGCGTGGGTGGTGCCGTAACAGGGGATGTCCTGCCCGGCCTGCGCCCAGGCGGCCGCGTACGTGCTGTGGGTGTGCACGATGCCGCCGATCTGCGGGAACGCGCGGTACAGTTCCAGGTGGGTCCGGGTGTCGGAGGAGGGGTTCAGCCGCCCTTCCACCACATGGCCGTCCAGGTCCACCACCACCATATCTTCCGGGGCCAGCGCATCGTAACGGACGCCGGACGGCTTGATGACCACCAGCCCCTGCGACCGGTCAATGCCCGAAACATTGCCCCAGGTATACAGCACCAGGCCCCGTTCCGGCAGTTCCCGGTTGGCACGGCAGACGGCTTCTCTCAACACTTCCAGCATGGGTTCCTCCTTTTGGGCAGCCCGCGGCGCCCTGGCTAAAAACAAAAGATCCGGGCCGTGTCTGGCAACACGGCCCGGATCTTGCTGTGGTGGAGATGAGGGGGATCGAACCCCTTACCTCCTGCATGCCATGCAGGCGCTCTCCCAGGTGAGCTACACCCCCACATGTTCGCTGTCATTCCTGACAGCTTTATGATTATAGCAAGATTGCCGCGAAATGTCAAGCACTTTTTTGAAAAATCCGCACTTTTTTTGCCGGAGCACGGCGCAGGCGGCTTTTACAGGAACAGTTCATTGGTTTTGGGGGTCTGGCATACCGGCTGTAATTTCCGGGCCAGCAGGGCCACCTTTTCCGCATCGGTATGGCGCGCGTGCTGCGGGCAGATCGAAACGCAGCGCATGCAGTAGATGCACCGGGCGGCGTCGGTCACCGCAGGGGCCTCCCGCGGGATCGCCCCTGCAGGGCATTTTTCCGCGCAAAGGCCGCACCCGGTACAGGCCGCCCCGGCCGCAGGCACCATGGCCGCAGCCCCCGCCTGCTTATATGGCCGGTTCCCGGGCAGTTCCGGCTGCGCCGTATCGCCCCGCCGGGCCTTTTCCAGAATACGGTGCCCGAACGCCTGCAGTTCGGCCCGGTCCCTGGCATCCGGCCGCCCTGCGGCGTAGCAGTGCATGATGGAATGTTCCGCCACCGCAGACACCCCGGCGATCACACGGAACCCGCACTGCACGGCAAGGTCACACAGTTCAGCCAGCGTATCCTCATAGGCACGGTTGCCGTACACTGCCAGCACGGCGCAGCAGGCGCCGTTGCCCCGCACCCCCGCCAGGCGCTGCGCGGCCAGGGCGGGTACCCGCCCTGCGAAAGAAGGCACCGCGATCAGCGCAAGATCCCCTGCCGTCAGCCCTGCCGCGGAACCGTCAAAATCCATGCGGGTCAGGTCCAGCTGCTGCGCCGGCCCCTGCCAGCCTGCAGTGAGCGCCCCGGCTGCTTTCTGCGTGCCTCCGGTGGGGCTGAAAACGAGAGAAACAAACTTCATGGAGATCCCTTCTTTGACGGATTTCTGCTGCCGGGAGACGGCTTTCTTATTATAGCACACGGCGCCCCCCTTCACAACAGGCAGTCTGCCGTGCAGCCGCCCTTTTGGGGAAAAAGCGCCCGCGCGGCGTGGTTTTGTCTTGCGCAAACGCGCCGCAGGCAGTATAATGAATACTGTGCAAAACAATACCGGCAGAAGCAGAAACGGAGGACGCGCGATGGAAAAGATCAAAATGACCACCCCCCTGGTGGAAATGGACGGCGACGAGATGACCCGCATCCTGTGGCAGCAGATCAAGGACGAGGTCATCCTGCCTTTTGTGGATCTGAAAACCGAGTACTATGACCTGGGCCTCGTACACCGGGAGGAAACGCAGGACCAGGTGACGGTGGACGCCGCCAACGCCAACAAAAAGTACGGCGTAGCCGTCAAATGCGCCACCATCACCCCCAACGCCCAGCGTGTGGAGGAATACCACCTTTCCCAGATGTGGAAGAGCCCCAACGGCACCATCCGCGCCATTCTGGACGGCACGGTGTTCCGCGCGCCCATCATGGTCAAGGGCATCTCGCCGGTGGTGCGCACCTGGAAACAGCCCATTACCATCGCCCGCCATGCCTTCGGCGACGTCTACCGCGCCACCGAGTACCGCGTGCCCGGCCCCGGCAAGGCGGAACTGGTGTTCACCAGCGACGACCACCGCCGCACCGCCCACTGGCAGACCGTGCACCGCTTTGAGGGTCCCGGCGTGCTGCAGGCCCAGTTCAACACCGACCAGTCCATCACCTCCTTTGCCCGCTCCTGCTTCCAGTACGCCGTAGACACCAGACAGGACCTGTGGTTCGCCACCAAGGACACCATCTCCAAGCAATACGACCACACCTTCAAAGATATCTTCCAGGAGATCTACGACGCCGAGTACAAGGAAAAGTTCGAGTCCCTGGGCATCGAGTACTTCTACACCCTCATCGACGACGCGGTGGCCCGGGTCATCCGCTCCCGGGGCGGTTTCATCTGGGCCTGCAAGAACTACGACGGCGACGTGATGAGCGATATGGTCTCCACCGCCTTCGGTTCCCTGGCCATGATGACCTCGGTACTGGTCTCCCCCGACGGCAACTACGAGTACGAGGCTGCCCACGGCACCGTGACCCGCCACTACTACAAATACCTCAAGGGCGAGGAGACTTCCACCAACCCGGTGGCCACCCTCTTCGCCTGGTCCGGCGCGCTGCGCAAGCGCGGCGAACTGGATGGCATCGACGCCCTGGGCCGCTTTGCCGATGCGCTGGAAAAAGCTACCATCGACACCATCGAATCCGGCGTCATGACCGGCGACCTGTGCGCCATGTGGGAGGGCGAGACCCCCGCCCGCAAGGTCACCTCGCTGGAGTTCCTGCGGGAGATTCGCAGCCGCATGGAGCAGGCCCTGGCCTGACCCCCGCAAACCGCAAAGCCGCCGCATGCCGGGAATCCCCGGCATGCGGCGGCTTTTTGTGTTGCCCCTGCCCGGGGCGGCGTATTTACGTTTTGTTGTTTTTCTCTAAATTATACATCCTGTAAACAGCAAAAGCACCCGGCCTCACTCGACGCAGACCACGCCGCCTTCCTTGACGGTAATGGTCATGCCGTCCTGCACGTATTGCAGGAATTCTTCCCCCAGGCAGTCCACCACCGGCATTTTGGCGTTATCCAGCCAGACGGCGGCCAGCACCGAACCGGCGGCCGCCAGCGAGTCGATGGGGTTGGAGAACAGCAGGCAGGCGGGCTGCCGGTTCATCGAACAGGCGCAGTAGAGCACCAGCCCGCCGGTGGTGGAGCCGATGGTCTGGGGCAGGCAGAGAGCCTTGCCCGCCATGGGCTTGCCGTAGAGGTCGGGGTTGTTCTGGTCGCCGCAGGTGGCCTTTTTGTCGCCGAACTGCAGCGCCTTCTGGAAGGACGCCAGCGTGTTCAGCCCCCCGTGGGAAACGAGCGCCGGGGCGGTGACGCAGCCGGGCGCGACGACACGGCCGTGAAATTCCTTCATTGCCGGGAGCCCCCTTTCGTGATCTGGGCGAGGAGTTCCTCCTCGGTGTAATAGCGGGCGGTCGTGTAGGTGCGCAGCTTGTTGGAGCAGGTGATCACCGGCATCGGGCCGCACAGCGGGTTGTTCATGTACATCAGCGGGCAGATGCAGGAGAGGATGACCCCCGTGGCAGCCAGACGGGCGCCGTAAGGGCCGGCCTCGAACGCTTTCTTGACGCCGGGGGCGGTGGTGAACACCGTGGGCACGCAGACCTTGCTGCGCCCGGCGGCCCGCAGCCCTTCCTCCAGGCGGCGGGTCCAGTCCTCCAGCTGCTGCAGGCTCAGGTGCGGGCAGCCCACAAAGCAGAGCTTGGGTTTGGCGTTGGCGTCTTTCCAGACCAGCGGGTAGTTCTCCTTGACGCGCTGCAGTTCGGCGTCGTCGATGATGTATTCCTTCGCGCCGGGGGCGATGAGGGCGGCCCCCTGTTCCTTCGCTTCGGGGGTCAGGCCGTCGATGTGGTAAAGCCCCACCGCGCCGTTGGAGGCCGTGGCCGCGCCGAAATCTTTCAGATAGGCGCAGGCCGCGTCGGTCAGTTCCTTGCCCAGCCATTTGTCGAGCCCCATGACGTAGGGCACATCCTCCATGACCTTCATGCCGATGGCCGAACCCAGCAGCTGGGCTTCCGGCCTGCGGGTGGTCTGCACGCGGACGACCCAGGTGGCCTTGCGCCCCTCGTCGGTGAGCAGGCCGAAATACGGCACATACCCGGCCACCGAGCCCATCAGGTCCATGATGCCGGAATTGCGGTTGCACCGCGCCCCCAGCACCGAGTTGGCGTACACCACCGCCGAGGATTCCGCCCAGCTGAGCACCTCGCCCTTGGCGGGGCGGTTGCCCTGCTCGTCCAGGTAGCAGGCGCAGCTGAAGGCATCCTCATCCATCAGGCCCAGCTGGCGCAGCTGGTTCTCATAGAAAGCCTGCTTGCTGTACATAAACTTTTTGAATACCAGGTTCTGCAGGAAATTGGCGGGCACGTTGGGGTCCAGCGGGCGCGGGTCCACCGAGAATTTCTGCCCGGAGACCGCCCCTGCCCGGATCAGCTGGTCCATCAGGTCATACACCGGCCCCAGCGCCTTGAGACCGAACGAGGTGACCAAATGGTTGTAGCGGGAGGTCACCGGCACCAGCTTTTCGGCGCCGAAGATCTCGCCGTACATGATGAGCGTTTTCATGACCTTGGCCATGGTCTCGCCCTTTTCACCGTCCAGGATGCGCTGCTGTTCGTCCGTCAGTTTCATCATACTCTATCCCTCCTTACAGCTTCATGCAGACGTCCCACGCCCGCCAGATGACGGTGCGCAGATTGCCCACCTTCCGGGCGTCGCCCACGATGTGGACATGCCGCCCTTTGGCCGCCAGCGGTGCCGGACGGTATCCCACCGAGAGGATGACCGAGTCTGCCGGGAGTTCCTGCCGGGCGCCGTCCTTGCGGGTGACGGTCACCGCGCCGTCCCGGATCTCCCCCAGGGACGTTTCCAGGTACACCGGCACCCGGTTGGTCTTGAAGAAGTCCCGCAGGTAGCTGGAGTTGGCCAGACATACGCCGGATACCGCGATCAGGTCGTCCTTCATCTCCACGATTGTGGGCTGCTTGCCCTGCAGGTAGAGGTCGTAGGCGATCTCGCAGCCGGTCAGGCCGCCGCCCACGATGACCACCTTCTCCCCCACCGGGCGCTTGCCCAGCAGATAGTCCACCGCCTGGATGCCTTTCTCGGCCCCGGGTACCGGCAGTGAGACCGGCGCCGCGCCGGTGGCCACGATGATCTCGTCCGCATGCAGGGCCGCCGGGTCCTTCACTTCCGTTCCCAGCTTGACGGTCAGGTTGGGGTACTTGGTCACCTCCCGGGCGTACCAGGCCAGCAGCGCCCGGTCCTTCTCCTTGAAGGAGGGGGCGGCCGCCGCCTGGAACACGCCGCCCAGGCGGTCGCTCTTTTCATACAGCGTCACATTGTGGCCCCGCCGGGCGCAGACCAGAGCGGACTCCATCCCGCCGATGCCGCCGCCGATGACGGCGATCTCCTTGGGCGCAGCCGCAGGGGTCAGGCGGTATTTGCGGGACTGCATCGTGGTCGGGTCGAGGGCGCAGCGCGCCATGCCCCGGGTATCGCCAAAGGACTGGGCGTTGGCATGGCCCTTGTAATGCGCCATATTAAAGCAGCCGTTGTGGCAGCAGATGCAGGGCCGGATGTCCTCCATGCGGTCCTCCAGCATCTTGGTGACCCAGGCGCCGTCAGTCAGGAACTGCCGGGCCACGCCCATGGCGTCGATGCGTCCCTCCGCAATGGCGGCCGCGGCCGCATCGGGTTCCATGCGCCCGGCACAGACCACCGGGATGTCCACGAACCGCTTGATGTGGGCCACATCCTCCAGGTTGCAGTTCAGCGGCATGTACATGGGCGGATGGGCCCAGTACCAGGAATCATAGGTGCCGTTATCGGCGTTGAGCATATCGTAGCCCGCGTCCTGCAGGTAACGCGCGGCCTTCTCGCTCTCCTCCATGTCACGGCCGATCTCGGTGTAAGTCTCCCCGGGCAGCGCGCCATAGCAGAAATCCTTGACCTTGGACAGCACGCTGTAGCGGATGGACACCGGGTAATCAGCCCCGCAGGCGGCCTTGATGGCCTTGACGATCTCCACGGCGAAGCGGTAGCGGTTTTCAAAGCTGCCGCCGTAGCGGTCGCTGCGGTGGTTGGTGTATTTCATGGCAAACTGATCCAGCAGGTAGCCTTCGTGGACTGCATGGACCTCCACGCCGTCCACGCCCGCCTCCTTGCACAGCAGCGCCGTCTTGGCGAAGGCCGCCACGATCTGTTCGATCTGGGGCACCGTCATTTCGGGGCAGGTGACGCCCTCCGCCCAGCGGGCGGGCAGCGGGCTGGGGCTGGCCAGCTGGTAGTTGGTGTCCAGGATGGGTTTGGCCAGCACCCGCAGCACCGGGTTTTTGTGCAGCGGCAGCACCTCGTCCGTAATGCCCCAGGACCGGCCCATGCCGGCGGTGAGCTGCACGAACAGCTTGGCGCCGGTGGCGTGGATCTGCTCCATATACGGTTTCAGTTCCCGGAACATCTTTTTGTTCTGGTACAGCCACCGCCCGCCGATGGTATCGCGGATGGGGGCGATGCCGGGAATGATCAGGCCCACGTTGTTGCGCGCCCGTTCCAGGAAGAAGCCGGCGGCTTCCTTGTCGAAGTGGTTGGGTTCCATCCAGCCAAACAGCGAGGTGCCGCCCATGGGGCAGAGCACGATGCGGTTCTTGATCTCCACATTGCCGATCTTCCAGGGGGTAAACAGCGCTTCGTACGTTTGTTTCATACCATCGCATCCTTTCTGTGTGCGGGGAAACGGTTCATACCACCAGTATACCATTGCCCCCGTTCCGGCGCAATACGGCGGAAGCGGGGGCGGGGTACTGTTTTTTACTCTGCCAGGGAGAATCGGAACACCGCGGTGGGATCGTCATAGTTTTCATTGGAAACCCACAGCATGGTCCTGTCGGTCAGGTTGTACACGGCGCTGTGCACGGTGCAGCCGTTGCTGTCGTCGTTGTTCCAGCTGCGGCGCCCCACGATCTGCAGGATGTCCATGGCAGCCTGTTCGTCAGCCACGACGGCGCCGGTCTTCTGCAGTTCTTCATACAGGCGGTCGTAGCGGTCGGCCCCTTTCTTTTCCTCGGCCGGGGACTCGTCATAGTAGCCGGGCTGCAGCACAAAGTTGGTCACGACCTGGTAGTCGCTGGCCGCTTCGCGCGCGCCGATAGCGTCGTCCTGGTCGTTGTAGATGACCTTCAGCGTGCGTTGGGTCCCGTCGTTATCGGTCAGGTCGGTGCCGTTGGTCCATTCCAGAATGGCGCTCTTGCCGGTGGAATCCGCCACCATGTAATGGTAGGAGGTATTGGCCGAGTCATGCAGGTCATAGGCGGAAGCGATCTCCACCGCCTCTTCCACACTGTCGGCATAGTCCAGGATCAGGCGCAGCAGCGTCGTAGAGGTGAAGTCCGGCTTGTCGGTGTCCTGGCTGGTGGGGACCGTTTCCTCCCCGCCCTGGTAGCTCATGTAGATGCCACAGCTCACACCGGCGTCGTTGATGCCGTCCAACGGCGCGTAGGGCGCGGCCAGGCAGATGATGCGGTTCATCATGCCTTCCAGGTTCCTGTCCACATCAATGCCCAGGAACTGCAGGTCCACCGTGGAGATGGAGGCGTGACGCCCCTCGTTCTGTTCGGTAAAGACCAGCATGGTATTGGTCTTGGAGAAGTCGTAGTTGCGGGCGAACAGCCGGTCGCCCTCCCGGGTGGCGGCGGTGAAGGAGGAACAGCCGATCTCAGGCGCGCTGATCTGGATGTCCACTACGCCGCGCGTGATGTTGTCGGTGATGAACTGGATCAGTTCGTTGTCGTTGCTGACGCCGCCCTGGGCCACAAAATCGTCCAGATAGAAGCCGCCCTTGACATGCATCGCATAGACCGCGCCATCCAGATGGTCGTCGTTGCGGTCGCGCAGCATCTCGATGCTGGCCACCGAGCCGATCTCATTGTGCCACACTCCATAGATAGCGGTGGCGGCCAGCACGAGCAGAAGCGCGATGACGGCCAGCACCGCCAGCAGGATCTTTTTCAAACTGGGTTTCTTCTTGACTTCCACTGCGTTCATAGGGAATTCCTTTCTCCTTTTCCTTTAAAGACTGGGTTCATTCCGGGATGCCGTCCCGGGTGAGCATGCGCAGGTTTTGGGTGATGAGGTCCAGCGCCTTGTAGAAGGCTTCCCGTTCCTCGTCCCCCAGTCCCCTGCCGGCAGCCTCCACCGCACGGTTGACCCGTTGCTGTACCTGCCCGGCCGCCGCACGGCCGGACTCGGTCAGCACGACGGTGCCGCCGTACCCCCCCTCCTTGCGCACAAGGCCCTTCTTTTCCAGGATCGCCAGCATACGGGATGCGTCGGATTTATCCTTCAGGCTGACCTCGCACAGTTCGGGGACGGTGATCCCCTCCGGGTGGTGGGAGAGGATGGTCAGATAGGTGGCATGGGCGCCCTTGAGGCCGTACACCCGCATCTCTTCGCCGGCCAGCTTGTGCCAGCAGCGGGAGATCTCCGCGATCGCCAGTGAAAAGCGTTCAAAGCGTTCGATCATCGCCAGGCTCCTTTCCCGGGCCAAAAGTTGAAAGCTCAACTTTAAGAGTATACTACCAACTTGTTGCGCCGTCAACTTTCAAAAGGGGGTGTTTTTTATCTTTTTTGTTCCACTTTTTGCAGAAAACAAGCATGCACCGGCAGCGGAGGCCTGTTTTGCCTCTTCCCTATGCTGCTGCCGCACAGAAAAGAGCAATACGGCGGGTGCTTTTGGGCGGAGGATGGGGGACTCTCCCGCGGCCTGTTCTCGTCTCCCCATCCTGACCGCCACGCAAAAAGCCCGCCGGGATACGGCGGGCTTTCCTGTGTGGTGGAGCGTTTTATCCATCATCCGAACCTGCCGTTACACCTCGGTATAAGCGCTTGCTTTCATATTGCATAGTATTTTCATAAAATTAGCAAGCCGGGCCGGATTGCATCAAATCTCCATTTACTTCGCCTGCCGATTTTGCTGCAATAAATGTTGTGCCCTCCGCCGGATTTCTTTCTCAATCATGGTCAGGCGGTTGGCGGGCAGATTGTAGCGGGTGGCACGGCGGTCAAACCGGAAGTCCAGCAGCCTGCGCAACATCCGGTGGTGGCGGGGTTGTAGGACAGCGGCGGCTTCCACGAAGAAATCATCGTAGGCCACCGGCAACAGCGAGTCCGCATAAGTGCGGAATACGCTTTCGTCCTCCCACAGATCAGGCCCACCCAGACTGAATAGTGCGTTGCCGTGATCGAACAGTGGTGCAGGCTTTGCAATCGTGTTGGTGTGATTGTCAATCAGTACCCCGAAGTTGCCGTAGTGCCGGTCGGTATTGCAGATAACCGCATCAAAAACGATCATATCCGCAAGTGCATCTGCAAAGGCAGACCCCAGCGTGGCATAGAAATCCTGGATCGCTTTCATCCCACCCTTTTTGACCAGCTGGCCCACCGGCATATAAGAATACGCTTTGCTGGTGAACAGTTCGCAGCGGGAACACAGCGTCTTTTTCAAATCCTTAGTCAGCGTGTAGGGAATCGCATTGACGCCCATTGTCCGGGCCACTTGATAAGCGTACAGTTCGGAATACGGCTCAAAGCCGGTATTGCTGAAGCCGGAGGTACCGCCCTTATACAGATAGATTTTGCCACGGATTCGCCGCCAACACTTGGGAAGCATCCCGTTAGTAGAGAATTCCGGACTGCTGAGCAGCGAGGTACGCACACTGCTGCCATAGCCGGTGAAGGCAATAGCAGCTAATACCTGGCTGAACCGGTTGTCGTAGAGATTCACCTTGGCGAAGGTTGTAGGGGCGTCTGCCTGGTCCACCCAGTAACAGTCGGTCAGCGAAAGGCCCTTGCACACGGCAATAATGCCCAATGGCCGATTGATGGACAGTCCCGTCTTGGAAAGCAGCACATCCACATAGGCGCGGTTTTTGGGAATGGTGCGGTGCCTGAGCCAGCGTTCCAATCCTTCATTGGTGACAGTGAGGTTCAGCGGCAGGAAAACTTTGTTTTCTTCATAGATCGTTTCAATATGCAGGTCTGCTTCGCTGCTCTGCATATTGGCGGAAAATTCCAGCAGCGGCTTATCCGCATCCTTGAGGATGTATCGCATTCCTGTCCACCTCGCTTTCCATCTTGTGTCCTTATTATAACACGTTATCGGAGCGGACGTCTATCCACAAGAGCACTGGCTTTACTTTCTTTTCCTTCAAAAAAGTCGTCACACTCCCAACTTGAAGGAGTCTGACGGCCATTTGGATATATGATGTATCATTCACTGTACAATGCTAACTATCTCTGTAAAACACAACGCCAAACCCATCTCCATAAAAGACCAGATTCAAACAATCCGCCGTTTGCTTTTTCCATCTTTCTTGGTTTGGAGTACATCCTGTGCCTCACGCAAAGTCACTTGTCGTGTTTCTTCTACAAAATTGAAGTTAACAATCAGGTTGTCATCGAAGAGATAGATGGTGTTTACAAAGCAGTCGACCACCTGCCGCTGCACTCTGAGATCGTCCAAGTCGAGATTTTTGATCTGTTGCAGCCACTGTAAGATTTGATCCTTGGCCAATTCGGGGTGTTTCATTTCTTCCTGGCGGATACTGGTTTCCAAGCCTGTGCGCTGTTGTTCCAGTTCATCCAAGCGCTGCCGTGTCGTCGCGCTTGCAACTCCTTCCTCGATTGCTGAAACCAAATTTCCAATTCGCTTATTGACATCACGTAGCTGCGCACGCAAAGTTGGAAGTCTAGGATTATCTTCCGCCTGGTAGGTAACAGCCATGTCCGCAATTGTGTTCATGATGCTTTCCTGCAATATGTAATGGATTGCCACATGGGTTGCCATCTGTTCCAGCCACTCTTTGCGAACTGCCTTTAAGTCACAATGCGGGCTACTCCTGCGCTTTCTGTTGCCACACTTGTAGTAATAATGGGTAACTCCCGTATGACTTGTTCCGCTGTCTCCTGCCACGATGGCACCGCACTTACCACAGAAAACTTTTGGGGTCAAAATAAACGGGTCGTTGACCCGAGTTCTGGCGGATACAATTTTATTTTCTTTGCTGCGCTTTTGGACACGCGCGAAGGTTACAGGATCAATGATTGCAGGGATTGCACCTTCCGCAATGATGTCCTTATAGCGGTATTCGCCCAGGTAACGTCTGTTCTTCAGCATGTTCTGAAAACTGCACTTGGTGAAAGGTCCACCTCGCCCCGTACGGATCCCTCTTCGATTCAGTTCCTCGCAAAGTGCTTTCATCCCCTCGCCGTCAGCATAACGTCGGAACGCTTCCTGTACGATAGGTGCCATTACCGGGTCAATCTGATAATGTTGATTTTCGTCGATTCGAGACCCCAGAGGTACAGGGCCGCCGTTGAATTTCGCTTTCAGTGCGTTTTCTTTGAGCCCACGGGCCACTTTTTCCGCAAGTTCCGCAGAATAGTATTCTGCCATACCTTCCAGCAGACTTTCCAGCATAATCCCCTCCGGCGTGCTGGAAATCGGCTCTGTAACAGAGATGATGTGAACCTTGTTATTTTTAAGGATGCGTTTATAATAAGCCGAATCATACCGGTTGCGGGAAAATCTGTCCAGTTTCCACACAAGCACAGTGTCAAACAGATGGGAATTACTGTCGTGAATCATCTGCTGAAACTGTGGCCGATTGTCCGTTTTGGCGGAAAAGGCTCTATCAATGTAGGTCCTAATTATGGTAATCTCATTGCGGGCGGCATACTCCTTACATTCACGCAGTTGCCCCTCAATGGATTCTTCCCGCTGGTTGTCGCTGCTGTAGCGCGCATAGATAACACCGTTCATACTTGGCCCTTTCTCTTAATAAATTTAGCTATGAAATGACCTTGTTATTTATTCTATACGCAGCACCGACTATTCCTTTCAACAAATTTGGTCAGCCGGAAATCACCACTCGTTCATTGAGTGGTTTGATCTCCGGCAAAGATTCCAAAAACTCTTCAATACGGAGTATCATTATAGAATCCGAAAAGTCCTTTAGATTACTGTGCTTTTTCCTGCGCTGTACCCTTGATACAATGGTTCTATAAGCACT
>NBJMC04201__coassemble_236_pt1 | contig 64918 bp, 56 predicted proteins | sample NBJMC04201__metabat2_high_PE_018 | metagenome-assembled genome bin NBJMC04201 | reverse complement strand
TGCAGGAAGGCGAGATCGTCTGCCTGAAGATCCGTACCACCAAGCTGTCCAACTGTTTCCGGAAAGGCCACCGCATCCGGGTGACCGTCACCTCCAGCGCCAAGAATTTCATCTTCCCCAACAGCAACACACGGGAGGGTTTTGCTTCCGCCCGGACCGTGGTGGCCCATAACCGGGTATACCACGGTGGGCTGCACGCCTCCCGCCTGACGGTGCGGGTGGAGCCCTGAGTCATTGATGTTTCTCCCTGGCGGCAGAAGCGAAATATCCCTCAAGCGGCCTGTTGAACCGAACCAGTAAAAACGGACAATAGACAAAACGCCCCCTGTGTAGGACAATACCGTCACCGAGGCCGAGGCGGACCGCGGCCCCTACACCACCAGCACCGGCGAAGCCGGGACCATCCCGGCGGGCGGTACGGCCACGGCGGAATTTACCAACGACCACCGGGTCATCTCCATCCCCGTGGAAAAAATCTGGCAGGATGACGGCGACCGTGACGGCCTGCGCCCGCAGAGCATCACGGTGAAACTGTTGGCCGACGGCGCCGACGCGGGCCGCCGGCTGACGCTGGACGCCTCCTGCGGCTGGAAGGGCACTTTCGGCGGGCTGGACGCCTACCGGGACGGCAAGCCGGTCAACTACACGGTGGAGGAAGTCCCCGTGGAGGGCTACCAGGCCGAAGTCACCGGCGACGCCGCCAGCGGCTTCGTCATCATCAACGGCCGCACGGGCGGCACGCCCGCGGCGGGCGCGTCCGGCCAAAGCACGCCCCAGGCGCCGCAGACCGGGGACGGCTTCGACCTTTCGCTGCTGGTCACGCTGAACCTGCTCAGCCTGCTGGGCATGGCGGGGCTGATCCTTGGCGCAAGAAGAAAAAAACGCGCGGCCCGTAAATAAGCAAAACCGGCAGCACCGTTCGGTGCTGCCGGTTTTTGCCGTTCCTGGGGGTCAAACGATGTGGAATTGCAGCGTTTTCATGGCCTGCAGGGCGGTGCGGTGGCTGTCCGGCGTGACGCAGGCGCAGCAGGCGGCGGGCACTTCGATGTCCACCTCCGGGAAAGCCGCCCGCAGCACCACGGCGTTGGAGATCACGCAGATGCCGGTGCAGACGCCGTAGACCCGGAATTTTTTCAGCGCGCCCGCAGCCAGGCTCTGGCCGAACCGCTCCCGGATGAATCCCGGCAGGGCGATCGCGCCGAAGGTGGGTTTGTTCAGTTCGGCGGCGTGGCCCAGCCGGGCGGAAAGCTCCGCCAGCGGGGGGATCAGTTCCCAGCCGGGGGTGCCCTCGATGCAGTGGGGCACCGGCAGTTCGCGGCCCTCCCGGGTGGCCAGGTAGCCGGGCTGGTGGGTGTCGCGGGTAAAGACCACGCCGTGGCCTGCGTCCAGCGCGCCGCGCACGGCCTGCGCCACGGCGTCCGCGATGGCGGCGGCTTCGGGGGTGCCCAGCGCGCCGGTGACGAAGTCGTTCTGCATATCCACGACCACGTCGATGATCTCCGGGCAGGCGGGCAGGGAAAGGGTGGGGTTCATGGCAGGTCCTCCTTGCGGTTCGGTGAAAAAAACGGACGGGGCCGGGTTCAGCAGATGCGCGGCAGCTGGGCCCCGGTGAGCTTGCCCAGGATGCGGCTGCCGCCGAAGGCGTTGCGCAGCACCACCTGGCCCGGGCGGGCGGCTGTGACTTGGCCGATGCGCGCGGCCCCCTCGCCGCCGGGCAGGGCGCGCAGGGCGGCCAGCACCGCGCCGGCGCGTTCCGGCGCGCAGACCGCCAGCAGCCGCCCCTCGCAGGCGGCGTACAGCGGGTCCAGCCCCAGCAGGGCGCAGGCGGCGTCCACCGGCTCGTCCACCGGCACGGCCTCCTCGTCCAGTTCGATGCCCAGGGGCAGCCCCTCCACAAATTCGTTCAGCGTGGTGGCCACGCCGCCCCGGGTGGGGTCGCGCAGCATCCGCACGCCGCCCGCGTCCAGCGCTGCGGCGGCCAGTTCGTGCAGGGGGCGGCAGTCGGAACGCAGCGCCCCCTCGCAGGGCAGGCCGCCCCGGGCCATCAGCACGGCGGCCCCGTGGCAGCCCACGCTGCCGCTGACCAGCACCGCGTCGCCCGCCCGCAGGGCCTCCCGCCCCAGGCCGGGGGCCCGCAGCACGCCCACGCCCGCGGTGTTGATGTAAACGCCGTCCCCGCGGCCCCGCTCCACCACCTTGGTGTCGCCGGTGACGATCTGCACCCCGGCCTGCCGGGCCGTGCGCGCCGCCGAAGCCGCGATGGCCTTTACATCGTCCAGGGGGAAGCCTTCCTCTAAAATCAGCGAAAAACTCAGGTATTTCGGCACGCCGCCCGCCATGCACACGTCGTTCACGGTGCCGCAGACGGCCAGTTTGCCGATGTCCCCGCCCGGGAACCGCCAGGGGCTGACCACGAAACTGTCGGTGGAAAACACCGGCGGGCCGCCCAGGTCCGGCAGTACCGCGCCGTCCCCCAGCGGGGCCAGGGCCGTGTTGGCAAAGGCGGGCAGCAGCACCTCCTCAATGAGCTGGGCGGTCTTGCGCCCGCCGCTGCCGTAGTCCAGTGTGATGATCTCCCCCATGGGGACCGCCTCCTTTTGCAGCAGGTTTGTCTGAAAACGCGGTGCGTCAGCCGCCGTGCGCGGCGGCCGCTTCCGTGGGGGCCCCGTACTGGTAGGCGGCCGCGCAGGCCCCCTCGGCGCTGACCATGCAGGGCCCTACCGGGTCGGCGGGGGTGCACGCCCTGCCGAACAGCGGGCAGGCCCGGGGGGCGCAGGCGCCGCGCAGCACCGCGCCGCAGCGGCAGCCGGGGACCTCGGCCCCCGGCCCCGGTGCAAAACCGAACTTGCGGGCGGCGTCCCAGGGGGCGAACTCCGGCCGCAGGGCGTAACCGCTGGCCGGGATCTCCCCCAGGCCCCGCCACACGCTGGCGGCGGGCAGGAACACCCGGTCCACCGCCGCCCGGGCCGCCGGGTTGCCTTGGGGCCGCACCAGGCGGGTGTACTCGTTTTCCAGCCCCGGGCGGCGCGCCGCGTGCATCCGGGCCAGCCGCCAGACGGAATACAGGATGTCCCCGGCCTCAAAGCCGCTGACCACGGCGGGCAGGCCGTATTCCTCCGGCAGAAACCGGAACGCCTCGGCCCCGGTCACGGCGGCTACATGCCCCGGGCAGAGGAAGCCGTCCACCGCCAGGTCCGGCGCGGCCAGCAGGGCGCGCAGGGCGGGCTCGGTGCGCTTGAGCAGGCACAGCACCGAGAAGTTCGCCAGCCCCCGTGCGGCGGCTTCCAGCAGGCAGGCGGCGGTGCCGGGGGCGGTGGTCTCGAACCCTACGCCGAGAAAGACATAGTCCCGCCCCGGGTCCTGCGCGGCGGCTTCCACCGCTTCCAGCGGGGAATAGACCGTCAGCACCGCCGCCCCCAGGGCCTTGCGGCGCAGCAGGGTATCCCCGCGCACGCTGCCGGGTACCCGCAGCAGGTCGCCGTAGCTGGCAATGACCAGGCCGGGGCGTTCGCTCAGCGCCAGCACCCCGTCGATGGCCCCGGCGGGGGTCACGCACACCGGGCACCCCGGGCCGGAAAGCAGCTGCACCCCCGGGGCCAGCAGTTCCCGCAGCCCCGCCCGGGCGATGGCCATGGTGTGGGTGCCGCAGATCTCCATCAGGCGCAGGGGGCGTCCCGGGCCGGTCAGGCCGCGGATGGCCTCCGCCAGCGCCGCCGCGTTGCGGGGGCGGCGGAATTCCCGCTCACTCCAGGGCATCGAGGGCCTCCTGGATGCAGGCCAGGTTTTCGCGGGCCTGCTGTTCGCTCAACTGCTCGATGGCGAACCCGGCGTGGACCATCACATAGTCGCCGGGGCGCACGTCGGGCAGGAAATCCACCCGCAGCTTCTGGGTCAGCCCGGCGGCTTCCCCCACGGCCTGTTTGCCCGTCACCGATACGATCTTCAAAGGTACTGCCAGACACATGGTTCATGACCTCCTTGCGGCCGCCGCGACGGCCACTTTGCCGAAACGATCGGAAAAATTCAAACTCTGTCCCCATTTGGGAGCATGGCCGCAATGGCCAGCTGCCCCAGGGCCAGCCCCTCGTCGGAGGGGGACACGCGGCGGTGGGTATAGACGGCGAACCCGTCGGCTTCCAGCAGCCGGGTCACGCCGTGCAGCAGATATTGATTCAGGAACACCCCGCCGGACAGCACCACCGGCAGGCGTTCCGGGTTCAGCACCCGGCACTGGTCCAGCGCCATGCGGCAGAGGGCGTCCATAAAGCCCCGGGCGATGGCGGCGGGCGGGACCCCGGCGGCCCGGTCGGCGCACAGGGCCGCCACCAGCGGGCGGAAATCAAACCTTCGCAGGCCGTTTTCCTGCTGCCAGGCCAGGGGGTAGTCCCGCCCCGGCGCGCCGGGAGCGGCCAGCGCTTCCAGCAGGGCGGGGGCCTGGCCGTCGTAGCCCGCGTCGATGCGGCCGGTGAGCAGGGCGTACACGCCGTCGAACAGCCGCCCCACGCTGCTGGCCCGGGGGCAGTACGCGCCCCTTTGCAGCATGGCTTCCAGGGCGGCGGCCCGGGGCAGGCGGGGCAGCAGGGCGGCCCGGACTGCGGGGGGCGCCCCGGCTTCCAGGGCCAGCGCCAGCCCGATGCGGCCGATCTGGCGCACCGCCGCGTCGCCCCCGGCCAGCGGGATGGGCCGGATGGACCCCACCCGCGCAAACCCGCCGTAGCCGCCGCGCAGAAACTCGCCGCCCCAGATGGAACCGTCCGTCCCCAGGCCGGCGCCGTCCCACACGATGCCGAAGGCGGGGCCTTCCAGCCGGTTGTCCGCCATGCAGGCGGCCATGTGGGCCCAGTGGTGCTGCACCTGCAGCAGCGGCAGCCCGCTGCGGGCGGCCAGGGCCTGCGCCTCCCGGGTGGAGGCATAGTCGGGGTGCAGGTCGCAGGCCAGCGCCCGCGGCGCAAGGCCGAACAGGCGGGTCTGCGCGTCCAGCGCGGCGCGGTAATGGTCCAGCGTCTCGGCGTTTTTCAGGTCGCCGATGTGCTGGCTCAAAAAGACGTGGCGGCCCCGGCCCGCGGCGAACCCGGCTTTCTGCTCGGCCCCGAAGGCCAGCACGCCGTCGGCCCGTGCGTCGGGCATGGTCAGCGGCTGGGGGGCGTAGCCCCGGCTGCGGCGGAAAAAGTAGGGCGCGCCCCGCCACACCGCCGCCAGCGAGTCGTCGCAGCGGTTGACGATGGGGCGGTCGTGGAGCAGCCAGCCGTCGGCCACGCCCTGCAGGGCCTCCAGCGCGCCGGCGTTATCGGTCAGCACCGGGCAGCCGGGGCGGTTGGCGCTGGTGAGCACCAGCGCCGCCGGACCGCCGAAGGTCCCGTCCGCCAGCAGCACGTGCAGCGGCGTGTAGGGCAGCAGGATGCCGAGGCGGCGGTTTTCGCTGAGCCAAACGGGGTCCCCGGGGCCGCCGGGGGCCCGCTTTTCCAGCAGCACGATGGGGCGGCGGGGGCTTTGCAGCAGCGCGGCCTCCTCCGGCGAGAGGCGGCACAGCCTCCGGGCGGTGTCCAGGTCGCGGCAGAGCACCGCCAGCGGTTTTTCCTCGCGGTGCTTGCGGCGGCGCAGCCGGGCCACGGCGGCGGGGTCCAGGGCGTCGCAGGCCAGGTGGATGCCCCCGGTGCCCTTGACGGCCACGATCTGCCCCGCGGCCAGCGCCCGCTGCGCCAGCGCGACGGGGTCGCCGGGGCGTTCCCGGCCCGCCGCGTCCAGAAAAAAGGCCCGCGGCCCGCAGGCGGGGCAGCAGTTGGGCTGGGCGTGGTAGCGGCGGCTGCGGATGTCGGCGTATTCGGCGGCGCAGGCGGGGCACAGGGGGAACCCGGCCATCGAGGTGTTGGCCCGGTCGTAGGGCAGCGCCCGCAGGATCGAAAACCGCGGCCCGCAGTCGGTGCAGTTGATAAAGGGGTAGCGGTAGCGCCGGTCGGCGGGGGCGGCCAGTTCCTCCAGGCAGGCGGGGCAGGGGGCCAGGTCGGGGGCGGCCAGGGTGGCCGCGGCCCCGGCGGTGCTGGGCAGGATGGCAAACCCGCCGTACCCGCCGCGGCCCGCCAAAGGCTGCACGGTCAGGTCCTCCACCACGGCCAGCGGGGGCGGCGCGGTGCGCACCGTTTGCACAAAGCGCCCGATGGCGGCCCCGTCCCCCTCCAGTTCCAGTTCCACCCCGGCGGGGGTGTTGCGGGCCCAGCCCGTCAGGCGGTGCTTTTCGGCCAGACGGTGCAGGAAGGGGCGGAACCCCACCCCCTGCACGATGCCGGAAATTTCGGCCCGGACGCGCCGGGGGGCGTCTGCGTCCCTCATGCCAGCGCGGCCCGGATGCGTCCGGCCAGGTGGGCGGCCAGTTCGTCCAGCCCTTCGCCGGTGCGCACCGAGGTCTGGAACAGCGGGGCCTTGGGGTTGACGCCCCGGTAATCGGCGGCCACCCGCTGCAGGTCAAAGTCGAAACAGGGCAGCGTGTCGCACTTGGTCAGGGCAAGGCAGTCGGTGTCGGTGAACATCAGGGGGTACTTGGCGACCTTGTCGTCCCCCTCGGGGATGCTCAGCACCGTCAGGCGGAAATTTTCCCCGATGTCGAACTCCGCCGGGCAGACCAGGTTGCCGATGTTCTCCACGAACAGCACGTCCAGCTTGTCCAGTTCGAACTGGGGCAGGATGCGCTGGATGCTCATGGCCTCGATATGGCACGCGCCGTCGGTGTTCAGCTGCACGGCCGGGATGTGCAGCGCCGCGATCTTCTCGGCGTCGATCTGGCCGGTGATGTCCCCCTCGATGACGCCGATGGCAAATTCCTCCCGCAGCCGCCCGATCAGGGCGGTCAGCAGGCTGGTCTTGCCCGCGCCGGGGCTGCCCATCACGTTGACCAGGCAGACCCGGTGCTGCCGCAGCGCGGCGCGCACTTCGGCGCTCACGTCGTCGTTCCATTCCATGACCTGATGTAAAACTTGGATCTCCATTTATACATCCACCTCCAGGCTGTCCACCAGAAATTCCCGGCCCGAAAGCCGGTGCAGGTCCACACTGCCGCAGGCGGGGCAGGCGATGTGCCGCCGGTCGATCTCGCTGACCGTGCCGCAGGCGCGGCATTCCACCCGCAGGGGCACGGTCACGGCCTCGATCTTCGCCCCCTCGGCGATGGTGCCTTTGGCCAGCACGTCCAGGTACATCTGTACGCACTCGGGCACCACGCCGGAGAACGCCCCCAGCTTGAGCCGGATGGCCCGGATGCGGGTGGCGTGCTGTTCGGCGGCCGCCTTGAGCGAGATCTCCAGGATGCTCTGCGTGATGGAAAGTTCGTGCATGGTCCCCACCCCCTCGGCCTGCAAAAGCGGCGGTCCTGTTGATGAAAAACCGCCGGAAGCGTGAAAATACGGCCGGCCGCCGCCCGCGGCGGCGACACGCTGTATTATAGCACACCTGCGGCAAAAATTCCATAGCGCGGCCCCGGCGGCCGCCTTTGTGCGGTGTGCACAAAAGCGGGGCCTTGCCGCCGTCACCCTGCACAAAGCTGCCGCCGCCCCGTTGACAGGTTGGTGTACTATGCGTATAATACACTTAACCCCCACAGAAAGGCAGGCGATCCCTATGGTCAGTTTTCGCGGGCTGCGGTTCCATGACCGCGCCCCGGTGTACCAGCAGATCGCCGAATCCCTCAAACGGCAGATCCTGCTGGGCGCCGTGCAGGACGGCGACCCCATGCCCAGCCGCCGGGAACTGGCCGCCCAGACCGGCGTGAACCCCAACACGGCCCAGAAAGCCTACCGCCTGATGATGGAGGAAGGCTACGTGTACACCGACGGCAACAGCGGCAGCGTGGTGCGGCTGACCCCCGAACTGCGGGAAGCCATCGACGAGGAATTGACCCGCGGCCTGGCGGAGCGGTTCGTGGCGGAGGCCAAGGCCAACCACATGAGCTACAAAAAGGTCATCGGGCTGGTGAGCGAGCTTTGGGGCGATGAGGGCTGAGGCCGCCGCGCCGGGGTCCGGCAGCCCTTGCTGTATGATTGCTGTAATACAACGACCAAAAGAAACGGAGTGTATGCCATGAGACCCATCTTGTCGCTGGCGGCGTGGAACTGGCGGATGGCCCGCCGCCCCTACGCCATCCTCTGCGCGGTGTTCGCCGTGCAGCAGCTGGCCGTGCTGCTGTATCAGGCCCAGACCCCCGACCTGCTGGGGGCCGGGTTGGCCCGCTGCTATGAAAACGGCCTGCAGTTTGAGCTGTTCCTTCTGACTTTTTTGCTGGCGGGGCTGCTGGCGGGGCCTGCCGTCAACGACCAGAAGCGGGCCAGGTGCAGTTACACCTGGCTGACGCTGCCCCTGCCGCCCGCCGCCCGGCTGGCGGCCCAGGTGCTCACCGCCGCCGTGCTGCTGCTGGGGGTGGTGGCGCTGCAGCTGGTGCTCTACGCCCTGTACTTTTTCCCGGTGCAGGTCATGCAGAACGCCGCCGCCACACAGCGCATCGGCCAGGAAGCAGCCAGTATGCGGTTCTATGAGGAAGTCATCCTGAACCGGGGCCTCTACTGGCTGATCCCCCGCCGCCCGCTTCAGGCCGTTCTGCTGGCGCTCACCCTGGCGGCCGCCGCCCTGCTGCTCACCGCCGTGCGGCTGCACAAGGGCTGGCGGCGGGGCGCGGCGCTTCTCATCGGCGTGGTGTGCGCCATAGAGTGCGCCCGGCTGCTGTGGTCGGAGCGGAATTTTGCCCGCTGGGGCTTTATCAGTCCCTGGACGGCCAGGGCCTCCGTTATCCTGGCGGTCCTGCTGGCGTTCAGCGTCTGGTGGGCGCTGCGGGCCATCCGCCGGGCCGAACCCGCCTGAGGAAAGGAGGAATCCCCATGAAACGCATCAAACGCCCGCTGGCCGGGCTGGCCCTGCTGGGGGCCGCCTCCGTCGCCGTGGTGGCGGCGGCGTCCCTCTGGCTGCAGGTGGGCTGGACCACCATCGGCCTGACCCTCACCGACCGCATCGGCAGCGGGGCGCAGGAATTGCAGGGGTTTACGCTGGAAGGCGCGCTGGAATGGCACGAAAACTCTGACAGCCTGTACTTCCGCCTGCAGGACGGCGCCCTGCACACGGAGTTCTGGATGGACAAGCGCCCGCCGGAAGCGCCCGGCCTCTCCTACTGGCTCGCCATGGTGGTCCCGGCGGCGGAGCACGCCCCGGCGGACGGCAAAGCCTTCGTCTCGGAGCAGCTGTACGGCGGCCTTCAGATCCTGCGCACCTACGCCCCGGCGCTGCAGCGCACCTATACCTACACCCTGCCCGACGAGACCGTGCTGCGGCTGGCGGGGGAGACCGTCGCCATGCAGGAGGAAGTGCCCGTCACCGCCATGACCGGGGACTTGGGGGAGACAGATTCCAGCTACGACTATACCTGGCAGGGCGAGACCCAGAACGGCTACGACGCCCAATATGACCGCTGGCAGCCCTCCCCGGCGGCGGAGAACGCCGTCCGGCTGGGGGACGGAGGCTATGCGCTCTGCTGGCGGCAGGAGTTTCTGGGCCGCGCACCGGGGCTCTACCGGGCCGAAGGCCTGACCCGTGAGGAGATCGCCGCCCTGCCGCGGGACGGCACGGTGCACGGTAAGGCGGTGCTCTGCGCCTCCACCGAGTTCGGCACCCTGACGCCCTTCTACTGCCCGGCGGACGCCAAAACCGCTCTGGCCGGGGCCGCCATGGAGGGCGGCTTCACCCTGCTGCTGTATCTGGACGGGGAGGACACCCTCTGGGCCGACCTGGTCACCGCCGCCGGGCAGCGGGCCGACCACCGGGAACTGGGCGCGCTGCCTGCGGCGGACCGCTATACCGCCGTCTGCTTCCCCCGCAGCACCACAGGGGACGTGGTGTTCGGCGTCGCCTGTGAACAGGAGATCGCCGAGGACAACTATGCCCCGCTCCATACCGAGCTGATCCCCCTGCGGGCGGAGGACGGTACAGTCGCCCTCGCCCACCGGCAGGAGATCGAGGGCGATATGCCGGAGGCCGCCGTGCTGAATGAGGCCGGCGACGCGGTGCTGACGGCGGACGTTCTGAGCAACACCTACCAGTATTGGGGGGACAGCATGGGCCAGACGCTGGGCACCAGCCTGTCGGACCATGTCCGGCTGAAAGTCTACGACCTGACCAACGGCAACATGACCTACCAGGGCATGCTGCACACCGGGGATGATGCCGCTTGGCTGCCGGAGGAACAGCCCCGGCCCTCCACCATTTTCATTTTTTCCATAGAGACACAGGAGGCCGCCCCATGATCGAAGTCAAACACCTGCAAAAGACCTGGCGGCGGCACGGGAAAGCCGTGGGCCTGCTGGATGCCAGCTTCACCATCCCCGACGGGCAGGTGGTGGGCGTCCTGGGCGAGAACGGCGCGGGCAAGACCACCCTGCTGCGGGCCATGGCAGGGCTGCTGCCCGCCAGGGGGGAAGCCCTGTTCGACGGCAAACCGGCCCGGGCGCAGTACCGGCGCGTCAGCTACATCACCGGCGAGGGCAGCTACTACCCCGGCCTGACGGTGGCCGAGTACGGCGCGATGCTGGCCGACCTGAACCCCGCGTTCGACCCGGCGCGCTATAAGGCGTTCCTGCAGTTTTTCGCGCTGGACGGCTCGGGCGTCATCGGGCGGCTGTCCACCGGGCAGCGGGCGCGGGTGGAACTGGCCGCGGGTTTTGCCAGACGGGCCGCCTACTACCTGATGGACGAGCCGTTCCTGGGCAAAGACCCCTTCACCCGGCGGGACTGCATCAAGCTGATGAGCGGCGCGCTCCATGAGGGGCAGACCATCCTGCTGTGCACCCACTACCTCGACGATGTGGAACCGTTCCTGGACCGTGCGCTGATCCTGCACGCCGGACGCATCGCCGGGGACCTGCTGCTGGACGACCTGCACGCGGGCGGCGAAACGCTGCTGGAGCGCATGGCCGCCCTCTGCGGCTGGGACCCCCGGCACTATCTGGAATTTGACGCCGGCCGGGACGGCGAATAATAGCAGCGAGCAGGCCGCCCGTACGGGCGGCCTGCTCTGTACGCCTTCCCTGTGAAAAAATAAACAAAAGCGGGCGCATACCCTTGTTATTTTGAAAAAAGGGGTCTATAATAGGGCTGGGTTTGTCAAAATACACGTTTTTTCTCCCAAAAGGAGGGAACTTTATGGAAATCATTCCCGCCCTGATCGGCTGGCCCGCGCTGGCCGCCGTGGTGATCCCGCTGCTCAAAAACCGCCGGGCGCGGGGCGCGGCGGTCTACGCGGCGGCCGCCGGGATGATGGCGCTGGCCCTGGCCCTGCTGGGCGCCTGGATGGCCGACGGCAAACAGACCGTCGTGCTGGCGCCCGAGAGCGTGTACACCGAATACATCGACCTGGCCATGCTGGCGGGCGAGTTCCTGCTCATGGGGCTGATCGTCGCGCTGTCCATCCGGCACCGCAAATACCCGGTGATCCTGCTTTCCGCAGGGCAGACGCTGCTGGTGGCCTGGTCCGAGATCTTCCACCCAGTGCAGAAGTCCACCCACCTGCGGATGGACGGGCTGGCCATGCTGCTGTGCATCATTGCGGCGTTCGTGGGCGGGTTCATCTGCATCTACGCGGTGGGCTACATGAAAGCCTACCACGAACATCATAAGGAATATAAGGACCGCAGCGGGTTCTTCTTCTCGATGCTGTTTCTGTTTTTGGCCGCCATGTTCGGGCTGGTCCTGTCGGAAAACCTCGTCTGGATGTACTTCTTCTGGGAGGTCACCAGCGTGGTGTCCTTCCTGCTCATCGGCTATACCCGCACCGAGGAGGCCGTCAACAACAGTTTCCGCGCCCTGTGGATGAACCTGCTGGGCGGCTTCGGCTTTGCCGCCGCCATCGTCTATATGGCGTGGAACTACGGCGTGGTGCAGCTGGCCGAGGTCATCGCCATCGCCCCGGCCATCCCGGTGGCGCTGCTGGCCTTTGCGGCGCTGACCAAGTCCGCCCAGCTGCCCTTCTCCTCCTGGCTGCTGGGGGCCATGGTGGCCCCCACGCCCTCCAGCGCGCTGCTGCACAGCGCCACCATGGTCAAGGCGGGGGTCTACCTGCTCATCCGGCTGGCCCCGGCGCTGGCGGGTTCCACGGCGGGGGCGATGGTCTCCTTCCTCGGCGGGTTCACCTTCCTGGCCGCCAGCATGATGGCCATTGCCCAGAACGACGGCAAAAAGGTGCTGGCTTTTTCCACCGTGTCCAACCTGGGGCTGATCGTGGCCTGCGCCGGCATCGGCGAGGAGGAGACGGTCTGGGCCGCCGTGCTGCTGATGATCTTCCACTCGGTGGCAAAATCCATGCTGTTCCAGGCGGTGGGTTCCATTGAGAACGCCCTCGGCACCCGCGACATCGAGGCCATGCACGGCCTGCTGCTGCGGCTGCCCAGGCTGACCTACGTGATGGGCATCGGCATCGCGGGCATGTACCTGGCGCCTTTCGGCATGCTGATCTCCAAGTGGGTGGCCCTCAGGTCTTTCGTCGATTCCAACAACTACCTGCTGGTCATCTTCCTGGCCTACGGCAGCGGCACCACCATGTTCTACTGGACCAAGTGGCTCAGCAAGCTGGTCTCGCTGCATCACACGCGGGAACCCGTCACCGACCATACCCACCGGGACCAGTACCTGTCCATGGCCGTCCACGCGGCGTCCACCCTGGGGCTGTGCCTGCTGTTCCCGCTGGTGTCGGCCCGGGTGGTGGACCCCATCGTGCGGGTGCTGTTCGGCTCCGCCCATGCGGTGCTGTCCATGAACGTGCTCACCACCATGGTCATCATGCTGGTGTCGGTGCTGTTCGTGCCCACGCTGATGTTCGTGCTCACCCGCTCCACCCACCGGGACTATGTGCCCATCTATATGGGCGGCGCCAACGAGGGGGACAATACCTACTTCGTGAACAGCTTCGGCGAGCCGGAGCACCTGTATTTGAGCAACTGGTATATGCGCTTTGAGTTCGGCATGCGGCGGCTCATGCGCCCGGCGGTGATCGTGGCCGCGGGGGTGCTGGCCGTGATGCTGTGCATGATCGTAGGGGGTGCGGTATGATGCAGGCTGTGGGTGTGGTGTTGTATCTGGTGCTGGCCCCGCTGGCCGGGGCGCTGCTGGACGGGATCGACCGCAAGATCTCGGCCCGGATGCAGGGGCGGCAGGGGCCGCCGCTGCTGCAGCCCTTCTATGATCTGGCCAAGCTGTTCACCAAACAGATGCTGGCCGTCAACAGCGTGCAGATGCTGCTGAATCTGAGCTACCTGATCTTCCTGGCGGTGGCGGGGTCGCTGCTGTTCGCCGGGGAGGATCTGCTCATGTGCATGTTCATGCTCTCCACGGCGGATATGTTCCTGGTCATGGCGGCTTCCAGCGATTCCTCGCCCTTTTCCACCTTAGGCGCCGGGCGGGAGATGATCCAGATCATGGCCTACAAGCCCATGACGCTGCTGCTGGCCGTGGGCTTCTACCTGGCCACCGGCTCTTTCCAGGTGGGGGACATCGTCCGCCAGCCCGCCAGCGCGGTGGCCGTCATGCCGGGGTTTCTGCTGGGGCTGCTGTTCATCATGGCCGTCAAGCTGCGCAAGTCGCCGTTTGACCTGTCCACCAGCCACCACGCCCACCAGGAGATCGTCAAGGGCCTGACCACCGAGATGGCCGGCCCGGCCCTGGCGGTCATGAACATCGCCGAATACTACGAGATGACCCTGATGCTGGGGCTGGTGGCGCTGTTCTTCCTCAACAGCAATCCCATCAGCTGGCCGGTGGCCATTGCCGCCTGCCTGCTGGTCTACTTCCTCGAGATCCTGTGGGACAACGTCAGCGCCCGCGTCAAGTGGAAGGCGCTGCTGGACAGCTGCTGGGTGTTCACCCTGCTGACCGGCGGCCTGAACGGTCTGATCCTCATGCTGATCCGATAAAGGGGGCGAACACAATGACAAACAAACTGGCAAAATCGCCCTGGCTGCTGCACTACGACGGCAGCAGCTGCAACGGCTGCGACATCGAGGTGCTGGCCTGCACCACGCCCAAATACGACATCGAGCGGTTTGGCATCATCAACACCGGCGACCCGTTCCAGGCGGATATCCTGCTCATCACCGGGGGCGTCAACCACCAGAGCGAAAGCGTCATCCAGCAGATCTATACCCAGATGCCGGAACCGAAAGTGGTGGTGGCGGTGGGCATCTGCGCCTGCACCGGCGGCGTGTTCAAGGACTGCTACAACATCAAGGGCGGCGTGGATACCATCATCCCGGTGGACGTCTATGTGCCCGGGTGCGCCGCCCGCCCCCAGGCCATCATCGACGGCGTGGTACAGGCGCTGGAGATCTTGCAGCGCAAGCGGGAGGACTATGCCGCCCGACGCCGCAGCGGCCGCGCATAAAAAGGAGGACAACGGGAATGGAAGCATGCAATACCATTGAGCCGATGGAGATGGCCGGATTTGTGCCGGCGGTGCTGCGGTTCAAGATGGACGGCTGGCGGGTCGTACAGATCTGCGCCGCCCGCCTGCCGGAAGGCTATGAGCTGAGCTATTCCTTTGGCAAGGGATACGATATGCGCACGCTGCGCCTGACGGTGGGGGAAAACGAAAAGGTCCCCAGCATCACCCAGATCTACCCCGGCGCATTTTTGCAGGAGAACGAGGCCGCCGAGCTGTTCGGCGTCCAGATCGAGGATATGGTGCAGGATTATCACGGCAGGCTCTACCGCATCGCGGAGGAGACGCCGTTCAAGCATAAGGGGTGAGAGGGAATGGCAAAACAGAGTATCGTGCCTTTTGGGCCGCAGCATCCCGTCCTGCCGGAACCGGTGCATCTGGACCTGGTTCTGGAGGATGAGGTGGTGGTCAAGGCGGTGCCCAGCATCGGCTTTGTCCACCGCGGACTGGAAAAACTGGTCGAGACCAAGGATTACAAGGAATATGTCTACATCGCGGAACGGGTGTGCGGCATCTGCAGCTTTGGACATGGGCTGGGATACTGCCAGTGCCTGGAAAAAATCATGAATGTGGAGATCCCGCCCCGGGCGGCCTACCTGCGCACCATCTGGATGGAGATGAGCCGCGTACACAGCCACCTGCTGTGGCTGGGCCTGCTGGCCGACGCCCTGGGGTTCGAGAGCCTGTTCATGCAGAGCTGGAAACTGCGGGAAAAGATCCTGGATATGTTCGACGCCACCACCGGCGGGCGGGTCATCTTCTCGGTCAACTGCATCGGCGGCGTGCTCAAAGACATGGACGGCGGCATGCTCAAGGCCATCGCGGATACCGTGGACGGGATGGAGCGGGAACTGCGCCCCATCGCCGAGGCGTTCCTGCGGGACTACACCGTGGGCACCCGCCTGCACGAACTGGGCGTGCTCACGGCCGAACAGGCCGACGCCATGGGGGCGGTCGGCCCCATGCTGCGGGCCTCCGGCGTCAGCCGCGACACCCGCAAACTGGGCTATGCGGCCTACGGCGAACTGGAGTTTGAGCCGGTCACCGCCAGGGACGGCGACTCCTTCGCCCGGTGTGAGGTGCGCATCCGGGAACTGTTCCAGTCCTTCGATCTGATCCGTCAGGCCATCCGCAAGATCCCGGCAGGGCCCATCGCGGCGCCGGTCAGGGGCAACCCCGGCGGCGAGCACTTCATGCGCATCGAACAGCCCCGGGGCGAGGCCGTCTACTACGTCAAGGCCAACGGCACCAGATTCATCGACCGCTTCCGCCTGCGCACGCCCACCACCAGCAACATCCCGCCCATGCTGGAACTGCTCAAGGGCTGCCAGCTGGCCGACGTGGCCCTGCTGATCCTGACCATCGACCCCTGCATCAGCTGTACCGAGAGGTGAGCCCCATGGAACAACGCAAGCACGAACCCAAAAGCTACCCCTGGCGGGCCTTCCCTTTTGCGGGCACGGTGCTCAAAAACCTGTTCAGCAAACCCGCCACCACGGGTTACCCCTTTGAACCGGCCCACTACCCCGACCGCATGCGCGGGCATGTGGAGATCCAGATCGAAAACTGCATCAGCTGCGGCCTGTGCGCCCGCAGCTGCCCGCCCGGCGCGCTGAAGGTGGACCGCGCCGCCGGCACCTGGACCATTGATCGCTTTGACTGCGTCCAGTGCGGCAGCTGCGTCAACGCCTGCCCCCAAAAGTGCCTGACCATGGTACCCGGCTATACCGAGCCCGCCGCCCAAAAAAGCAGCGAGACCTTCACCCGCCCTCAGGCCCCCGAGGCCCCGGCGGGCCGGGCGGGCGGCAGGCCGGTGAAAGGGGACGCCTGTGTGTACTGCACCCTCTGCGCCAAAAAGTGCCCCCAGGGGGCCATCACGGTGGACCGCGCCGCCAGGACCTGGTCCCTCGACGCCGGAAAATGCGTCGGCTGCGGCCTGTGCGCGGCCTCCTGCCCCAAAAAGTGCCTGACGCTGCAATAAAGCGGCAGCGCAGAAAGCCCCGCGGCGGGCCTGCATCGCAGGCCCGCCGCGGGGCGTGTTTTCTGTGGGGGATCACTGCCAGGCAGCCAGACGGCGGCCCAGCTCCCGGCACTGGTCCAGCGCGCCGCCGTCGGGGGCGCCGTTCACGATCAGCCCTTCCCCGTCCAGCAGCAGCGCGCCGTCCTCCCGGCAGCGGGCGGCCCACTGTTCCATCCATTCGCCGCTGCCCCAGCCGTAGGAGCCGAACAGCGCGATCTTTTTGCCGTTCAGGCCGCCCTCCACGGCGGCGAACATCGGCTCGAACTCGCTTTCCTCCAGTTCCTCGGCCCCCATGGCCGGGCAGCCGAAGGCCACCGCGTCGCAAGCCGCCAGGTCGGCGGGGGTGAAGGCGGCGGCTTCCACCGGCGTGCTGCCGGCGCCTTCGGCCACAGCGCGGGCCATGGCCTCGGTGTTGCCGGTGCCGCTCCAATAGACAACTGCTGTTTTGTTCATCGTACACGCTCCTTTGTGTGTGATCTTTCTATGTCATACCGCCACGGTCAGCCGGGTCACCGGCATGCCGCTGCGGTAGCAGCGCAGGTAAACGTCGGTGCATTTGCGCAGCCGCGCAAAGCGGTCCCGGGCGCGGGCCGGGTCCTCGTAGGACCGCCAGTATCCCGTAAAGGTGTAGTTCTTGCCCTTGTTCTGCACAAAGCCGATCACATCCTGCAGGGGGTAGTCCAGGAACACCCCGATCTCGTGGGGGAACTCCTGCTCCTGCCGCAGCCGGGTGCTCAGGCAGTCCAGGCAGCGGCGGCAGTCCGCCGTGCGGGGGTAACCGGCGGCGCACAGGAAGCCCTGCACGGCGGGCCGGTGCAGGATATCGCCCAGCCGCCCCTGCCGGTAGACGTAGATCAGGTGGGCGTGGGTGCGCGGGCAGCTTTTGAGCACCTCGATCTGCACGCCCCGGGGGCCCAGCTGGCTGCGCCAGGCGTCCAGCAGCGCCGCCAGGGCGCCGGCGTCAGGCTCGACCCAGCGGAACAGGTTGGCCGCTTTCAGCCCGGCCATCACCGGGGCGCACTGGGTCACAAAAGTAGTGCCGAAGTCACGTTGCATAGGCTTCCTCCATTTCCGGCGGGCGGGCCGCAGCATAAGGTTAGCTGAAGCTAACTGTCGGGTCTGAAAAATCCGTCCCGCCGGGGTGCGCAGGGGACGGGAATGTTAGCTATAACTAACTACGCGGATACTATACCACGCCGCCGCGCGTTTGTCAAGAAATTTTTACCGCGCCGTTTTGCATCCCGCGGCTTGCGGGAGTATAATGGAGGAAAACGAACCACGGGGAGGCCCTGTATGAAGATCAAACGGATTTGGATGTCGGCGCAGTCTGCGCGCAAGAGCCGCTACGGCCTGTACATGGCGGGCGGCGTGGCGGGGATCACGGCGCTGGTGCTGCTGCTCGTGGCCGGGGGTATGGCGCTGGTGCTCCGGCTGGGCCTGCCGCGGGAGACCGCGCTGCTGGCCCTCTGCCTGGGCGTCACGGCGCTGGCGGTGTGGCTGGCCGTTGCCCTGGGCCGGCGCGGCGTGCGCGACGCCTTCGTCTTTTTTCTGACGGAGGGGGACCGCCTCTTTGTGCTGGACGCGCGCATGCTGGCGCGCCCGGGCCGCGGCCTGACGGGGTTCGCTGCGGGCGCGCTGCAGACCCAGGCCCTGCTGCGGCAGATCGCGGACGATGGGCGTCTGCCCGCCGCTGCCGGGGAGATCCTGCGGGTGGAGCGCATCCGGGAAAACCGCACCCACCGGGCCGTCGTCTGCCGGGTGCGCCGCCCCGGCGGGGCCGTTGTGCGCAGGACCTGCTTCCTGTTCGACGGCATCCCGGACGCCGACCTGCTGCTGCGGGAACTGGAACGGCGGGAAAGCTGGGAGAACAGCCTGGAACCGCCGCAGGACAAAGACCTGCTGCGGCTGCTGCTCAGCGCGCTGGCCTGCGCGGGATTCGCGGCGGTCTGCGCATTGAGCCACCCCGCCGTGGGGCGGCTGCCGTCGGGGGTGTACTTCCCCTGCCTGGGAGCGGCTTTCGCGGCCTTCTGCGCCGCCGTTTACTTTGCGGTGCGCCGCCACCGCGGCGAATGAGGAAGGCGCCGCGGTGGTTTTGCAAAACTGCACAAAAAGTCGGCTTCAATTTTGTTCAAAACTCGGATTGCAAAGCCCCGGAAAGATTTGTTATACTGCTGATAATGTATCGGTTGGACATGTCACTGGTCATGCAGGCAGGATCTGACGGAACATCACAACGCACTGGCTCAGGTTCAGTGGGGTTGCTGTAGTGTTCTGTTGGGTCCTTTTTCTTTTTGCCGTTTTTGGCCGAAACGGCAAAAGGGAAGCAACAACGAGGAGGGTTTTCATCCATGAAAAACTACAAGCAGACTGCCGCGGACGTTCTGCGTCTGGTCGGCGGCGAGAAAAACGTATCGCAGCTGGAGCACTGCTCCACCCGGCTGCGCTTCACGCTGGCGGACCCCGGCAAGGCCGACGTGGCCGCGCTGAAAAAGACCCCCGGCGTTATGGGTGTCATCAGCGGCGGGCCCCAGTGCCAGGTGGTCATCGGCAACGACGTGATCGAAGTCTATGACGAACTGCTCAAGCTGGGCACCTTCAACGCCGCCCAGGCGGCCCCGGCGGCTTCCGGCGGCAAGAAGAACATCGGCGGCATCATCCTGGACTATCTGGTGGGCATCTTCCAGCCGCTGGTCCCTGCCATCGCGGGCGCGGGCGTCCTCAAGGCGCTGCTGACGCTGTGCACCACCTTCGGGCTGCTCGCGTCCACCGACGTGGTCTACCAGGTCTTTTATAATGTGGCCGACGCCGCGCTGTACTACCTGCCGGTGCTGGTCGCCTTTACCACCGCCACCAAGTTCGGCTGCAACAAGCTGGTCGCCGTGGCGCTGGCCGCCGCCATGATCTCCCCGGCCACCACCACGCTGCTGGGCACCGAGGGCGGGGCCTCCTTCTTCGGCATCACCCTGCAGAACATCGGCTACACCGGCCAGGTGTTCCCCTCTATCCTGATCGTCATCTTCATGTCCTTCCTGGAGAAGTGGTGCAACAAGTGGTGCCCCAAGGCCATCCGCGTGTTCTTTGTGCCGATGTTCTGCTTCGCCGTCGGCTTCCCGGTGGGCCTGCTGCTGCTCGGACCTCTGGGCTATAACATCGGTGCGCTGCTGACCGCTGCGATCCTGGGCCTGTACAACACCCTGGGCTGGCTGGCCGTGGCGCTGGTCGCCGCGATCCTGCCCTTCATGGTCTCCATGGGCATGCACAAGGCGCTGGTGCCCTACGCGGTAGCCTCCATCGCGGACCCCGGCTTCGATATGCTCTACCTGCCCGCCTCCCTGGCGCACAACATCTCCGAGGGCGGCGCCTGCCTGGCCGTCGCCGTCAAGACCAAGGACGAGAACCTGCGTTCCACCGCCATCTCTGCCGGTATCTCCGGCCTGTTCGGCATCACCGAGCCCGCGCTGTACGGCGTTACGCTGCAGCATAAGTCGGTCATGAAATCCGTCGTGGCATCCAGCTTTATCGGCGGCCTGTTCATCGGCATCATGGGCATCAAGGCGTTCGCGGCCGTCGGCCCCGGCATCGCCAGCATGGCCATGTACATCGACGCCGAGAACAGCATGAACATCGTGTGGGCCATCGTGGGCTTCATCATCTCGGTGGTGGCGTCCTTCCTGCTGACCCTGATCCTCTATAAGGACGAGACCCCTGCCCCGGAACCGGCCGCCGCGCCCGTCCCGGAAAATGCCGCTTCCGCCGCCCCCGCGGCCCCGGCCGGCGGCGTGGTCTGCAGCCCCCTGCAGGGCACCGTGCTGCCGCTGGAACAGGTCAAGGACGAGGTGTTCTCCCAGAAGATTTTGGGCGACGGCATCGCCGTGGTGCCCGCCAAGGGCGAACTCTACGCCCCGGCGGACGGCCGCATCGAGTCGGTCTTTGACTCCAAGCACGCCATCTCGATGGTGTGCTCGAACGGCGCGGAACTGCTGATGCACATCGGCATGGACACCGTCAAGCTGGAGGGCAAAGGCTTTGAACCCCAGGTCAAGAACGGCGACACGGTCAAAAAGGGCCAGCTGCTGATGAAATTCGACCTTGACGGGATCAAGGCGGCAGGGTACGATAGTACTACGCCCATCGTAGTCACCAACAGCGACGACTTCACCATCCAACCGGTGGGCGAAGGTTCCGTGGCGCCGGGGGCGGCACTGATGAAACTGGAGGCAAAGGTATGAGTTTCCCCAAGGGATTTTTCTGGGGCGGCGCGGTTGCCGCCAACCAGGTGGAGGGCGCGTGGAAAGAGGGCGGCAAAGGCCCCAGCGTGGCCGACGTGGCCACCTACAAGCCCAACACCGACGTGAAGAACTACAAGGCGCACATGGCGATGAACGACGAGATGATCGCCGCCGCCATGGCCGACCCCGACGATACTTACTACCCCAAGCGCCGGGGCATCGATTTCTACCACCACTATAAAGAGGACCTGGCCCTCTTTGCCGAGATGGGCTTCACCATGCTGCGCGTCTCCATCGCCTGGACCCGCATCTTCCCCACCGGGGAGGAGGCCGCGCCCAACGAGGCGGGCCTGCAGTTCTATGAGGACCTCTTCACCGAGATGCGCCGCCTGCACATCGAACCGCTGGTCACGCTGAGCCACTACGAGATGCCGCTGGCCCTGGCCACCAAGTACAACGGCTGGGTGGACCGCAAAGTGATCGACTGCTTCACGCGGTTCTGCCACGCCTGCTTCGTGCGGTACAGGGATCTGGTCAAATACTGGCTGACCTTCAACGAGGTGGACAGCATCATCCGCCACCCCTTCACCACGGCGGGCGTCATCCCCAGCCGTGTGCCGGAAGAGAAAATGCTGGAGACCTGCTACCAGGCGCTGCACCATCAGCTGGTGGCCAGCGCCCTGGTGACGAAGGACTGCCACGAGGTCATCCCCGGCAGCCAGGTGGGCTGCATGCTGACCAAGCTGACCACCTACGCCCGCACCTGCGCCCCCGACGACGAACTGGCCACCCAGGCCAAGAACCTGGAGAACCTGTTCTACGCCGACGTGCAGGTCTGGGGCGAATACCCCCGCCTGATCCTCAGGATGTTCGAGCGCAAGGGCATCCAGATCCACACCGAGCCGGGGGACGCCGCCATCCTCAAGGCGGGCTGCGTGGACTTTGTCTCCTGCAGCTACTACATGACGATGACCGAGTCGGTGGACCCCAACGCCGAGCGCACCCCCGGCAACACCGTGCTGGGCGTCAAGAACCCCTACCTGCCCTCCTCCGACTGGGGCTGGCAGATCGACCCCAAGGGCCTGCGCTACAGCCTGATCGAACTCTACGACCGTTACCGCAAGCCGCTGATGGTGGTGGAGAACGGCCTGGGCGCCAAGGATACCGTGGAAGCGGACGGTTCCATCCACGACCCCTACCGCATCGACTACTTCCGCCAGCATATCTCCGAGATGGGCAAGGCCATCGACGAGGGCGTGGAGATGTGGGGCTACACCAGCTGGGCCCCCATCGACCTGATCTCGGCCTCCACCAACCAGATGTCCAAGCGCTACGGCTTCATCTATGTGGACCAGGACGATATGGGCAACGGCACGCTGGCGCGCAGCCGCAAGGACAGTTTCTACTGGTACAAGAAGGTCATCGCCTCCAACGGCGAGGATCTGACTTGATCGACCGGACCGACCATGACGGGAAAGGAGGGGACCCCCTATGCTGCGGATCAGCAAGGTGCTGAACAGCAGTGTGGTGCTGGTGCGGGATGACAACGGCGAGGAGTCCATCCTGCTGGGCAAAGGCATCGGCTACGGGCGCAAGGCCGGGCAGGAGATCGACCGCCAGCCCTCCGACCGCGTGTTCGTCCCCCTCTCCAACCCCGACGCCCAGCCCATGCTGGAACTGTTCTCCTCCATACCGCCGGTCTACCTGGAACTGACCCAGGAGATCGTGGCCGACGCCGAGGAGACGCTGGGGGTCAAACTTTCGCCCCACATCTACCTGATGCTCACCGACCACCTGCACTTTGCGGTGGAACGGCAGCAGATGGGGATCACGGTCACCAACCGGGTCCTGTGGGAGATCAAGCACTTCTACCGCAAGGAATACGAGGTGGGGGCGCGGGCCCTCAAACGGGCCGGCCGGCTGCTGAACGTCGTTCTCCCCGAGGAGGAGGCGGGCAACATCGCCTTCCACATCGTCAACGCCCGGATGGACGCGGGCGCGGGCGGCGACGCCATGCAGGCGGCCCGGCTGATCGGCGAACTGACCAACATCGTCACCTACCGCATCCACGCCCGGCTGGACACCGAGAGCATCCATTTTTCCCGTTTCATCAGCCATCTGCAGTTTTTTGCCGACCGCTTTTTCTCCGGTAAACTGATGGACAGCGAGGACGACTTCCTCTTCAACCAGATGCAGCAGGGCTACCCCGAGGCCGTGGACTGTGCCGAGAAGATCCGCACCTTTGTGCTGCGCAAGTACGGCGTGTTCCTTCCCAACGAGGAGGCGGCCTACCTGGCGCTGCACATCGCGCGGCTGGCCAAGAGCGCCCGGCAGCTGGCCGGGCAGGGGGGCGACGGCTCCCCGGGCTGAACGGCACCGGCCGCTGCACCGAATAAAACAAGACCCCCGGCGGGCCCGATCGGGCCCGCCGGGGGTTCGTATGTGTGTGGGAAAAAAAGATGTCAGCGGGCGGTCAGGGCGTCGAACACCGTGCGGTCGCCCTCCGCCAGGGGCAGCACGGTGCAGCCTGCCAGCAGGTCCTGGCCGGAATCGCCGGTGTCGGCCTGCAGGTCGGAGGAGTAGCTCCCCGCGTCCAGCGCCGTCAGCACCGGGCAGTCCTGCCAGCGCACGGCGGCGGAGCCGTCCACCATGTCGCCGTACTGTTCCAGGAAGGCTTCCGGCTCAGACACGATCCAGATCTCGCTGTACCGGCCCGCCAGGTCGGTGACCAGCGAGGTGCTGCCCGCGGTCTGCAGGTTGGGGTCCCGGGCGGCGCCCTCCAGCGTGACGGTGTAGTTGTTGATCTGCACCACCACATGGCCGTCGTTGTTTTTGTCATCGGCGTAGGGGCGCAGGCTGTCCTGCAGGGCGGTCACCACCGCGTCGGGCAGGTAGTCTGCGGTGACGACGGCGACCTCCAGGTCGGGGTCCGAGCGGCTGGCCAGGGTGTAGACGATGCCCAGCCCGAAGCTGGCCGCGCAGACGGCGGCCAGCACCCAGCCCCAGTGCAGCCGCCACCAGATCTCCGACCGCTGGGCGGGGGTGTAGCCCTCCGCAGGAGCGGGGCTGGGGGCGGGGCGGTAGTCCGGCAGTTCAAAGCGGCTCTGCAGCACCGGGTAGAGCGTCTGCCCGGTGAGGAGCGCGGCGGGCCAGAACCCGAGGAACAGGGCAAAGGGCACGCTGATGGGGAACATCGCCAGCAGCAGCGCCCACCACAGCAGCTGGAACAGCGCCGCCCCGGCCACCCGGCCGGGGCGGAACAGCAGTTCCAGCGCGCCCTCTTTGAGCCGGGCGAGGAAGCCGGGACGGCCCAGCGCCAGCTGGAAGGGCAGCGTGACGCCGAACAGCGAAAGAAGGAAGAAATCCACCGCCAGCACCATCCAGATGGGCAGGGCGGGCAGTTCCTCCTGCTGCATGGCGGCCAGGAAAAAGCTGCCCACAAAGAGGAATACGGCGATCAGCCCGCCCAGCGCCAGGCCGGTGACGGCGGCGGGCCGCCAGTGCCCGGCCAGCGTGCTGCGCCAGCGGCCGAACCAGCCGGTGGGGTCGTCCTGCAGGGTGCGCAGGGCGGTGTCCGCCAGAGCCATGTAGAAAGGCCCCGCCAGCGCGCCGCCCGCCAGCCCGCCCAGCAGGCTGACCCAGAAATTCCCCAGGTAAAGCCCCAGGCTGACGGCCAGCGCCGCGGGCAGGAAGGCGGCAAAGCAGAGCAGGTTGGCCCCCAGCAGGGAGCCGAAGTCGCGGGTGAGCATCTCCCAGAAGCGGGCCGCGCCCTTTTTGCGGGGCGCGCCGGGGGAAACGCCGGGCCCGGGGCGGCTCATGCCAGTAAAATCCCAGTTCATGCCCGGTCAGCCTCCACGCCCCAGGCTTCGATCTGGGTCAGCGCCGGGAAGGGGGAAGGCCCTTCGGCGCGGATCAGTTCCTTCAGCACCAGCCATTCCACCGTTTTGGGGGCGAATTGCAGGCGCTGGGGCGCGCGGCTGTCGGTCAGGGGCATGACCTCCCGGCTGCCGTCGGAAAATTCCAGCGTGGCCTGGGTCCAGTAGTTGTCGTGGGGGTAGTCGGCCCGCAGGGTCAGGCGGATCTCGTCCAGGGTGACCGGGCGGCCGAAGGCCAGCGTCAGCGCCGCGTTGGGGTCGCGGTTGATGCCCCAGCTCTGGTAGGGGTACTCGCCGTGGGAATTGTTTTCAAAGATGCCGTCGATGGCGTTGCGGGCGGCGAACACCGCCTCGCCCCGCGTCTCCACATTGGCGCTGGCATGGGGGTAAAAGCCGGTGTCGCCGTGTTCGTCATAAGGGTTGAAGGCCAGGTTGCGGCGGGCGGCGACCTCCTCCCCGGTGGCCAGACGGGCGCGGATCACATGGCGGTCGCCCACAAAGCTCTTGGGGCTGTAGGTGATGGCCTGCTCGCCGAAGGGGATGTGGAAGTTGATCTCCCGCTTTTCCACATAGACCAGCGCGGCGGGCATGGTGTCCTCGAACTGGATCACGCAGTAGCGGCCGGGGGTCAGGATCTCCAGCGCGATGCGGTCGCCGGGCTGGTAGGCGCTGGTGTACACCAGGCTCACGGCCTCGGCCGCCTCGCAGGTCATGCGGGTATGGCCCGCTTGGTCCAGGACTTTCAGTTTGATGGTCTCCATGGGGAAGCCCTCCTTATGGTATCAGATCGGGCGCGGCGGCCGGGAAAGCCGCGGCGCGGAAAAACAACGGGGCCGCGGCCGGTTCACCGCGGGGCGGGCGCGCCGCCGCAGCGCCGCACCCAGTCCAGCGCGCGGCGGCAGACTTCGGCGGCGGGCAGGCCGTCGGTGGCAAGAAAGTCCACGTCCTCCCGGGCCGCGAACCAGGCCCGCTTGGCGGGCAGCAGGCAGCGGGTGCTGTGGGCGAAAAACCCACGGTCCCGGGCGGGAAATATCTTCGGGAAAGACCGGGACGCCTTGTTCCGCCAGGAAACGGGCCACGGTGGTCTTGCCCACCGCCATGCCGCCCTGCAGGGCCAGGATGCGCCCCATCACTCCACCCGCAGCGCCAGCCGCCCGGTAAAGTAGATGCGGGTGCGGTAGAGCGTGTCCGGCCAGGCGATGCGCAGCCGCGGGTCGGTGACGGGCACGGCCTCGGTCTCGATGCGGGCGGGGGCCTCCAGCACCACCCGGCCCAAGCCGCCCAGGGCCACCCGGGTACCGCGCTCCACCGCGGGTTTTTCCACGCTCATCAGCGTGAGGGCCGCGGGGGCGGGGCAGTCGGTCTCGTCGGTCAGGGTCAGGCCGTTTGCGGTCAGCCGCACGGTGCGGCGGTAATACCCCAGCCCCGGGACGGGCGGGTAGGCCGGGGCCAGGTCCATGGCGATGCCGTCCAGCGCCGCGGCCACCTGCACACCGGCGGCGCGGTGGTCCGGCCCCGGCAGCTGCTGGATGCGCGCGCCCTCGGGGTCGAACTCCGGCAGGTTGTGCCAGCTGGACTGCATGGTCCAGATCTCATACCGCCGGGGGGAGAAGGTCTTGCGGGTGTAGCTGCCCACGCCCACGTCGATCAGCAGCGGGCGGCCGTCCTTGTACAGCGTCACGCTGCCGGTGTCGTTGTGGTTGTGGCTGTCGTCGTTGCCGCCCGCCTTGGCGCCCAGGGCATAGGGGCCGCGGCGGCAGGTCAGCACGCCCACGCTGGGGTACCAGATGTCGCCGGGGGCGGGGGCCGCGCCGCGCAGGCTGCGGGCAAAGGCGCGGACTTCGGCCTCGGCAAAGGCGCGCTGCACGTGGTAGAACAGGTTGATGCCGTCGCTCATATCGGGGGCGTCCAGGCCCTCGGGGTCGGGGGCGGCGGCGTAGTCCAGCGCGGCAAAAGCGGCCAGGGCCTCGCTGCCCACCCGCTTGCCGAACAGGTATTCCCGCACGCCGCGGCGGCCGGGTTTGGCGCTGCAGTCGGCAAAATTGAAGTACCAGGGGCCGTCCACGTGCATGTGGGCGATGTACTCGGCCATGTTTTTCAGCTTGGGCTGCCGCCAGGCGTCCTCGAACACGCCGGGGGCCAGGGCGCACAGCAGTTCCAGCGCATTGAACAGGCACAGCCCCGCGTGGCTGTAATATTGCGCGCCCTCGTTGCAGCAGCCGTCCTCGCCGTAGTCTTTCAGGAAGCAGTCCAGGCTGTAAGCGGCCTGACGCACGGCGTCCGGCAGGCGGCTGGCGGGGCCCAGCAGCGCCGCGGCGATCAGCAGGTTCTGGGTGCACCAGGGGGTCCAGTTGCACATCGGTTCGCTGCCGCTGCCCATCCACCAGAAATGCCGGGTCCGCCAGGGGCGCAGGGCGCGGGCTTCCACCTCCCGCCGGATGCGGGCGCGGATGCCGGGGGCGTACTGTTCCAGTTCACGGCCCAGCAGGTAGTGGACCATGGCCAGCAGGGCGGCCGTCTCGGCGGCGAAGAGGTCCACCACCGGGCGGTGGGTGTCGGGCAGGGGCAGCTGCGGCGCATCCCGCACGTAGCTGTTGTGGGGCGGCAGCTGCCAGGCGCTTTCCTCACAGATGGCCCACACATAGTCGGCGATCAGGGGCAGGAAGTCCCCGGTCCAGGCGCAGCACTCCGCCATCACCAGGCGGCACAGCGTGCGGCGGCGGGTGAAGTAGGCCTGCTCAAAATGGCTGCGGTTGCCGGTATGGCTGAACTCCAGCCAGAGGGAGAGGGGCAGCGGCGGCACATGGCGGCCGCTGCGGGCGGCTTCGTTGCCGGCGGCGATCCAGCGGTCGGAGGCGGGCAGCCCGTCCCAGGCGGCGCGGTCGCGGGGCGGGGGGCAGGGGGTCCAGCGGCCCGGGGCGCAGCCCGGGCGGGCGGCAAGCAGTTCAGTCAGCATCGGCAGGGTCCTCCTTGTTGGGGTTTTCTTTGGCGTCGGCGGCCTCTTTGGCTTCGGAGTCGCCGCGCAGTTTGCGCAGGTAGGTGCGGGGGCTGACGCCCTCGATCTTTTTGAACACTTTGCTGAAATAGAAGGCGCTTTCGAACCCCATCATTTCGCTGATCTCGTAGATCTTCAGGTCGGTGGAGGCCATCAGTTCCTTGGCGGCGGCGATGCGGGTCTCGGTGACGAACTCCACAAAGCTGGTCTCGCCGTTCTGGCTGAACAGCTGGCTCAGGTAGCCGGGGCTGAAATTGAACACCGCCGCCACGTCGTTGAGGGAAAGTTTCTTGCTGGGGTTTTTGCGGATGTAATCCTGCACTTCGGCCACGATGCAGGCGCGGTGGTCCAGCGGGGTGCGGGCCTCGTCGCGGTAAAAGACGATGGGGTCTTTTTCGCTGAGCAGGGGCAGCGCCGAGAACGCCGATTTCCGGCTGTCCGGGATGTGGTGCAGCGCGGCCGTGGGGGCGCCCACCGCCCACCACAGCGTGGTGGAAAAGTACTTGTACAGGATCTCGTTGGCCTTCTGCAGCACCGGCGCCAGGGCGTCCTCCCAGCCGGGGCTGCCGTCCAGCATCAGCAGCACGTTGAAATGCCGCAGGTCCATACCGGTGACCTGGCAGCGCAGGTATTTGGGCAGGATGTCGGCCGCCATGCGGGTGATCCCGGCGCTCAGCGCGCCCTGCTGCTCGGGGGAAAGGTCCTTGTTGCGGATGCTGGCGATGACGGCGGTGTAAGCCGCGGCGTCCAGCGTCAGGCCCAGTTCCTCGCAGTGGCTGCGGATCTTGCTCTCGTTGGGGAACGCGCCGCTGTACAGCTGGATGAAGAACCGTTCCCGGTAGGATTCCAGGCTGCCGGACTGGTTCGGCCCGGGGCGGCGCAGCGCTTTTTCCTTTTCCACGGCGTCGCGGGCGCGGGCCAGCGCTTCGGTCAGGTTTTCGGCCGTCAGGTCCATCTTGATAAGGTAATCCACCGCGCCCAGGCCCATGCTGCGGCGCACATAGTCGAACTCCTCGTAGCTGGTCAGCATGATGAACACCGGCAGCCCGCCGTACTGCTCATGCACGCGGGCGGCCAGCTGCAGCCCGTCCAGCACCGGCATGCGGATGTCGGACACCACGATGTCGGGGTGCAGTTCCCGGATCTTTTCCAGCGCTTCGCCGCCGTTGCGGGCGGTGCCGGCCAGTTCATAGCCCAGCGCGGCCCAGTCCAGCATGCTGCGCATGCCGATGAGCACCAGCGGCTCGTCGTCCACAAGAAGGACGCGGATCATGTGAGTTCTCCTTTCTGTTCGGGTTCTCCCGGCAGCCGCACCTCCACCGTGGTGCCCTGCCCGGGGGTGGAGCGGATGCTCAGGCCGTAGCTTTCACCAAAGCTGTACTGCAGGCGTTTGTGCACGTTGCACAGCCCCACATGGCGGAACTTGGCCTTGGCGTCTTCGGGCCCGGGGTCGGCCAGGGCGCGGGCCGCCTGCTCGGGGGTCATGCCCACGCCGTCGTCGTTCAGGTCGATCAGCACGTCGCCGTTGGCGGGGTCGTGGGCCACCGTCAGCGTGATGCTGCCCGCACAGCCCTTGGGCTCGATGCCGTGGAAGATGGCGTTCTCCACGATCGGCTGCAGGGTGAAACGGGGGATCAGGCAGGACTGGGTCAGCCGCTCGTCCTCGATGTAGGTCACATCCAGGGTGATGGTGCCGCCGTAGCGGTACTGCTGGATGGTGAAATAATCGTTGAGCAGGGCGAATTCTTCCTGCAGGGGCACCAGCCGCTCGCTGCCTTTGGACACGCTTTTCAGCAGGCGGGAGAGCGCCATCGTCATCTCGGCGATGCCGGGCGCGTGCTGGATCGTGGCCATCCACTTGATGCTGTTGAGGGTGTTGTAGATGAAATGGGGGTTGATCTGGTTCTGCAGCATGCGGTATTCGAGGTCCTTTTTCTGCAGTTCGTCGTCCAGCCGCTTCTGCATCAGGGTGGAGACCGACCGCGAAAGCCCGTTGATGCCGCGGCCGATGTCGCCCATTTCGTTGTGCCATTCAATGGCCGGGTTGGCGGTGAAATCACCGCTGCTGATGCGGTGGAGCTGCTCCTGCAGCGCCTGCACCGGCACGGCGATCACATGCCGCAGCAGCATGGCCAGCACCACGCCCAGCAGCAGGATGGCGGCCAGCGCCCACAGCAGGGGCATCAGCATATCGGGGAACTGCTCGGCAATGACGGCGTCGGGCAGCGTCTGGGCTACATACAGGTCATGGTAGCCCACGGGGTAGGCCACCAACGTGCGGTCCCCGCACGCGTACAGGCGGGTCTGGCTGTCCAGCAGTTCGTAGCGGCGCAGGTCCTGCGCTTCCTCCGGCTGCCAGTCCTCCGGGGCTACCGGCTGCAGGGCGCCGTTTTCCAGCCGCCAGGCCGAGCCGTTCATCAGCCAGAACAGGTCGCACCCTTCGTTCAGGGCATAGTCCCGCATGGCGTCGGTGATCATGTCGCTGGATACCATCAGGTAGACCTTGGCGCTGCTCTGCATGCGGGTCATGGTGCGGATCACCGGGATCATCAGCTTGTGGTTGTAGGTCAGCGGGTCCTCGGCCAGCATGGTCCAGGAATCCTCGCTGCTGCCGCCGGCAAAGCCGGGCAGCTGGTCCAGGCTGTCCAGCGTCAGGGGCTGGCTCTGGGATACCATGGTCCCCTGCTGGATCAGCTGGCGGTCGCCGTCGGTCACCACCAGGCGGCACAGGTAGCGGGCGGTATACTGGCTGGAATATTTGTTCAGCAGTGTGTTGTACACGTCCAGCAGCTGCCGGTCCGAGCGGATGCCGAACACAAAATTGCGCAGGGTGCTGTCCACCGTGCACCAGTTGGCCAGCGAGTCGATCTCCTGCACGTTCTGGCGCAGGGTGTTGGCCAGCGTCTGCAGGTTGTACTCGGCGCTCTGGGTGGTGGCGCGCAGGGTGCTGTGGTACAGCGAAACGATGCTGGCCAAAAAGACGCTCAGGGCGATGAGCGCGGTGAAGGCCAGCGAAAGAATGATGACTTGCGCCTGGATAGAGCGGTGCGATCTGGACAAGGCGCGGCCCCTCCTTTCCCCATTTTATATAGGAAGCAGATCACAAATGTTCTTGCCATATTATACAAATAATGGGGTGGGATGGCAAAGAAAAGAGGAAAAAGGCTTAAAAAATTGCATGTTTCAAAAAATATTGCAGGTTTTCTTTGTGAGAAGCGCTGAAAAAACAGGCAAAAGTGCAAAACTTCCTGCAAAATTTCTATCTGTTTTTTGCGCTTGTGACCGTATAATAGGAAATACCAAAAAGGCGTGTCCACTGCACGCTGTATTTTTAAGGAGGAGAAATACTTATGAAGAAGCTCTTGGCTTTGACGATGGCCGGCACCATGGCGCTGTCCCTGGCTGCCTGCGGCGGCGCGGCGAGTGAGTCCACTGCGGAATCCACTGCCGAATCCACCGCCAGCGGCACCACCGAGACTGCGGAGGGCAGCGGCGAAGGCGTTACCCTGAACTGGGCGGTCTGGGACCTGGAATCCACCGCCTACTGGCAGGCAATGGCCGACGGCTACATGGCTTCCCACCCTGACGTCACCATCCAGATGACGGACCTGGGCTCTACCGACTACATGACCCAGCTGGCCACCCAGCTGGCCGGCGGCAACGGGGAACTGGATATCCTGACCATCAAGGATATCCCCGGCTACTCCAACCTCATCAACCTGGAAATGCTCGTTCCCATGAACGACATCCTGACCCGTGACACCGCGGACTTCGGCGGCGTGATCGAGCAGCTGACCGCGGACGACGGCAACTTCTACGCCGTTCCCTTCCGCTCCGACTTCTGGGTCCTGTTCTACAACAAGGACATGTTCGACGAAGCGGGCATTGAGTACCCCACCAACGATATGACCATGGAGCAGTTCGACCAGCTGATCCGTGATGTTTCCGCCGCCACCGGCGCTTACGGCAACATCTACCACACCTGGCGCTCCACCGTCACCCTGTTCGGCATCCTGGACGGCCAGAACACCATCATCGACGGCAGCTACGACTTCCTGAAGCCCTACTACGAGATGGTCCTCTCCGAGCAGCAGGACGGCGTCGTGCCCGACTACGGCGTGCAGAAGACCTCCAACCTGCACTACTCCGGCGCGTTCCAGAGCGAGCAGGCCGCCATGTGCAACATGGGCAGCTGGTTCATCGCGACCATGCAGGAGTACAACAACACCGCTGCCGAGAACGGCGTTGAGCCCATCAACTTCGGCATCGTCAAGTACCCCCATCCCGAAGGCGTCGAGGCCGGCACCACGCTGGGCACTGTGACCAGCCTGGGCATCAACCCCTACAGCGAGAATCAGGAAGCCGCCGCCGACTTCATCAACTGGTGTGTCTCTGACGAGGGCGCTGCCGCCATCGCCGCCACCGGCACCTTCCCGGCTGTTTCCAACCCCGACATCAACTCCATCATCGCTGCGACCGAAGGCTTCCCCACCGACGAGGCTTCTGTCGAGGCTCTGAACACCACCGCTGTCTACCTCGAGATGCCGCTGTCCAGCAAGGCTTCCGAGATCGAGAGCGTGCTCAACGAGGAGCATGACGCCATCATGACCTACGCCAAGACCGTGGACGATGGCATCGCCAGCATGAACGAGCGCGTTGGCGAGATCCTCAGCGCTGCGGAGTGATCCACACAGCATCATTCGCGTACAGCGGGGCGGGCGGACGCCCGCCCCGCTTTTGTTTTTTAGAAGGAGGGAATCAAGATGCCCGGAACTGCGGCTCCGGCAAAAGCAGCCCCCAAAAAGGGAATGAATAAGTCCCTGCGGGAAAGCTTGATCGCCTACAGCTTCATTGCCCCGAACTTCATCGGTTTCTGCATCATCACCCTGGTACCGATGGTCATTTCCATCGGCCTGGCGTTCTGCGACTGGGACGGTGTGCACCCGGTCGAGTTCATCGGCCTGCAAAACTTCCTGGACCTTTTGAAAGACGATACCTTCAAGGCGTCTTTCGTCAACACCATCGTCTACACCGTGGGCACCGTGCCCCTGACGCTGGTCTGCAGCCTGGGCCTGGCCATCCTGCTCAACCAGAAGGTCAAATTCCGCAATTTCTTCCGCACGGTTTCGTTCTTCCCCTACGTGGCCTCCCTGGTCGCGGTGGCGGCGGTGTGGAACATGATCTTCAACCCCGCCATGGGCCCCGTCAACCAGCTGCTCTCCATGCTGGGCGTGGCCCAGCAGGACCTGCCCCGCTGGGCGGCCGGCCGCGACACCGCCATGATCACGGTCATCCTGTTCAGCGTGTGGAAGAACATGGGCTATTACATGGTCATCTACCTGGCCGGCCTGCAGGGCACCAACCTGGAGCTCAACGAGGCCGCCGAGCTGGACGGCGCCAACAAGTGGCAGATCTTCTGGCACGTTACGCTGCCCCAGCTGCGCCCCACCACCTTCTTCGTGGTCATCATGCTGACCATCAACTCCTTCAAGGTGTATGACCAGATGTACATGATCACCCAGGGCGGCCCCGGCAACGCCACCATGACCCTGGTCTACGACATTTACAACGTGGCCTTCGTCAACACCCCGCGCTACGGGTACGCCAGCGCGATCTCGATGGTGCTGTTCATCCTGGTGCTCATCGTCACGCTGGTCCAGTTCCGCGGTTCGGCCGCCAACGAATAAGAGAGGAGGAATCACAGTATGGCACAAACTACGGCAGTCAAAGAGCATTCCTCCAAGATGCAGCACCGGGTGGCGATGTTCTTCGTCTACCTGCTGCTGATCCTCATCGCGGCGCTGATGCTGATCCCCTTTATCTGGATGCTGTCTGCGTCCTTCAAACTGAACAAGGACGTTTTCACCTTCCCCATCGAGTGGATCCCCTCCAACCCGCGGCCCCAGAACTACGTGGATATCTGGACCCGCATCCCGCTGCTGACCTTCATCGGCAATACGGCCAAGCTGACCATCATCGTCACGCTGCTGCAGCTGTTCACCTCGTCCTTCGCGGCGTATGCCTTCGCCAAGCTGAAGTTCAAGGGCAAGAATACGCTGTTCCTGGGCTACATCGCCACCATCGCCCTGCCCTGGCAGGCGTACATGGTGCCGCAGTTCATGATGCTGCGCTCCTGGGGGCTGAACAACACCCATCTGGCCATCATTCTGCTGCAGGCGTTCTCGGCCTTCGGCGTGTTCCTGATGAAACAGTTCTATGAGGGCGTGCCCACCGAACTGTGCGAGGCGGCCCGCATCGACGGCCTGTCGGAATACGGCATCTGGGCGCGCATCATGCTGCCGCTTTCCAAGCCGGCGATCTCCACCCTCGTCATTTTCACCTTCGTTTCCACCTGGAACGACTTCCTGGGTCCCTTGATCTACCTGACCGAGACCCGGCTCAAGACCATCCAGATCGGCCTGCGCATGTTCATCAGCCAGTATTCCGCGGAATACGGCCTGATCATGGCGGCGTCCGTCATTGCCCTGATCCCCGTGCTGATCGTCTTCCTGTCGCTGCAGAAGTACTTCGTGCAGGGCGTCGCATCCGCCGGCCTGAAAGGCTAAGAATGGGTCAAAAGGGGCAACACTCGCGCACGGCGGTGCCTGACGCTCGTGTTTCCCCTCTTTGGAATCCCTTTCGACAAAATTTCAGCCAAAACCGCGCACTCGGCCCGCGGGGCCTCGCACACAATTTTGGCTGAAATTTCCCTGGAGGTGTCTCCATCGTCGGCGCATGTCCGCCGATGGCGACGGATTTTAAAAAGTAAAAGGGGCAGCGCCCCGCAAAAACTTTACCCCGAGGGGGCACGGCGTATGGCCCGTGCCCTCTTTTTTAACGCCAAGATCCCGAGGTGTATCATGAAACAATACGATCTTCCCGTCCTGACCGACGCCCAGGCCGCCGCGGCGCTGGATACCGCCGTGGAGCAGGTGCGCGTCAACCTGCCGCTGTACACCGACCGCTGCCAGAACCATTCCAGCGTGCAAAACATCTACCCTGCCTGCGACAACGACCAGTGGACCTGCGGCTTCTGGCCCGGCGAAGTCTGGCTGAGCTATGAGCGCACCGGGGACGAAGCCTTCAAAAAGACGGCCATGACCCTGGTGGCCAGCTTCGACCACCGCATCCGCCACAAGATCGAGGTGGACCACCACGATATGGGCTTCCTCTACAGCCCCTCCTGCGTGGCGGCCTACAAGCTCACCGGCGACGCCGCCGCCCGGGACGCCGCCATCCTGGCCGCCGACCAGCTCATCAGCCGCTTCCAGCCCAAGGGCCAGTTCATCCAGGCCTGGGGCGAGATGGGCGCGCCGGAAAACTACCGCTACATCATCGACTGCCTGCTGAACCTGCCGCTGCTGTACTGGGCCAGCGAGGTCACCGGCGACGCCAAGTATGCCGACATCGCCCACCGGCACATCACCACCTGCCTGGCCAACTCCTTCCGGCCCGACGGGTCCACCTACCACACCTTCTTCATGAACCCCGACGGCACCCCCAGCCACGGCGCCACCTGCCAGGGCTACCGGGACGACAGTTTCTGGGCCCGCGGCCAGGCCTGGGGCGTTTACGGCAGCGTGCTGAGCTACCGCTACACCCGCAACCCCGAATACCTGGACACCTTCCGCCGCGCGCTGGAATTCTACCTGACCCGCCTGCCCGACGACCTCGTGCCCTACTGGGACATGATCTTCACCTCCGGCAGCGAGGAACCGCGCGATTCCTCCTCGGCGGCCATCGTGGCCTGCGGCCTGCTGGAAGCCGTCAAGTGGGTGGGGGCCGAAGAGGGCGCCGGGTACGAAAAGCTGGCCCGCCAGATGCTGGCCAGCCTGGTGCAGCACTACGCCGTCACCGACCGCAAGCCCGGCGGCGGCCAGCTGCTGCACGGCACCTACAGCAAAAAGAGCCCCTACAACACCTGCACCCCCGAGGGCGTGGACGAATGCACCAGCTGGGGCGACTACTTCTACATGGAGGCGCTGACCCGCCTGACCAAAGATTGGCAGCTGTACTGGTAACTTCGCCTGCCGTCATAGGCGGCATGTTTCAGTGGGCGTCTCCATCGCCGGCACATCTCCGGCCTAAGAGCCGGACCTTGCGGCCCGGTTGGCCTCCGAAACGCGCCTGCGGGCGCAGTGTCCGCCGATGGAGACGGATCTGGAATCACGCTTCGATTTGTAAAAGAAGGTATATGTATGTTGTACCCCCAGCAAAACGCCGCCCGGTTCTGTGTGGAACAGAACGGGGTGTGGGATTTCTGCCTCAGCCATGACCCTCAGGGCGCGGACATCGACCCCGCCGCCCCGCTGCCCGGCGCGCGCCCCATGGCGGTACCCGGCAGCTACAACGACCAGGGCGAGGACACGGCCCTGCGGGACCACTACGGCTGGGCCTTCTACCAGAAAACGGTCACGCTGCCGGCGCTGTGCGCGGGCCAGCGGGTGGTGCTGCGCTTCGGCGCGGTCACGCATAAGGCGAAAGTCTGGCTGGACGGCCGCCTCATCGCCGGGCACACCGGCGGCTTCCTGCCCTTTGAGGCCGACGTCACCGGCCTGCTGGCCCCCGGCGCCGCCGCCCGCCTGACCGTGGCCTGCGACAACCGGGTGGACCATTCCACCCTGCCGGTGGGCAACGAGCCGGGGCAGATCGCCTTTTTCGGCTCCGACAACGCGGGCATCCCCGCGGTGGAGCACGCCAAGGCCACCGCGGCCCCCCAGAACCGCCCCAACTTCGACTTTTTCAACTACGCGGGCATCCACCGCCCGGTGTGGCTCTGCACCACCCCGCAGGACTTTGTCCGGGACATCACGCTGGCGCCCCACAACGACGGCCGCCTGGACTTCGCCGTGGAAACAGAGGGGGAGGGGGAACCTGAACTGACGGTGCTGGACCCCGGCGGCGCGCCGGTGGCCCGGGGCCGCGGGTGGCAGGGCACGCTGAGGGTGGCGGACCCCCGCCTGTGGGAACCCTGGCCCGGCACGCCGGAACTGTACACGCTGGAAGTGCGCTTCGGCGCCGACCTCTACCGCCAGACTTTCGGCTTCCGGGAGATCCGCGTCGAGGGGACCCGGGTGCTGCTCAACGGCAAACCCCTCTATTTCAAGGGCTGCAGCAAGCACGAGGACTCCGCCTTCCACGGCCGGGGGCTGGACCTCTGCCTCAACGTCAAGGACGCAGGGCTGCTGCACTGGCTGGGGGCCAACGCCGTGCGCACCAGCCACTACCCCTACAGCGAGGAATTTTACGACCTCTGCGACCGGGAGGGCGTGCTGGTCATCGACGAGACGCCCGCCGTCGGCATCGGCGCGGGGGCGGACCAGGACCCCTACCAGACGTTCCCCATCGCGGCGCACCACCGCGACGTGCTGCGGGACATGATCGGCCGGGACAAAAACCACCCCTGCGTGGTCATGTGGAGCCTGGGCAACGAGCCGGACCTGGAGCATTTTCCCCGGTCCGCCTGCGCCTACTGGCGGCCGCTGTACGAGCAGGCCCACGCGCAGGACCCCCAGGGCCGCCCGGTAACGCTGGTCTGCTGCCAGAACGACTATACCAAGGACATCACCACCCGCACGATGGACGTGGTCTGCCTGAACCGCTACTACGGGTGGTACAACCTTTCCGGCGATCTGGACGCCGCCTGCCGCGCCTGGCGGGAGGAACTGGACTTCTGGGCGCAGCAGGGCAAGCCGGTCATGCTCACCGAGTACGGCGCCGACACCGTGGAGGGCCTGCACGACACCCGCGCCGGTATGTTCAGCGAGGAGTTCCAGGCCGAATACTATGAGCGGATGGACGCCGTCTGCGACGAATACCCCTTCTTTGTGGGCGAACTGCTGTGGAATTTTGCCGATTTCGCCACCGTCCAGGGGCCCATGCGCGTGGGCGGCAACCGCAAAGGCATTTTCACCCGGGACCGCCGCCCCAAGCTGGCCGCGCACCTGCTGCGCCGCCGCTGGCACGGCATCCCCAATTTCGGTTACAAGGAGTGAACAGGATGGAACTGAATACCCGTAAGGACTTTGAAGCGCTGATGCACAAGATCCTGCAGCCGCTTCTGCCGCTGTATTCCCCCGGCGGGGCGCTGCTCCAGCTGGGGGACACCGGCGTGACCTACCCCCGCCGCACCATCGGGATGGAGGGTTTCTCCCGCCCGCTGTGGGCGCTGGCCCCCTACTGGATGGGCGGCGGCCAGCCCGGCCCCTTTGCCGAAGTCTACCGCCGGGGCTTGGCCGCGGGCACCGACCCCGACGGCCCCGAATACTGGGGCGACCCCGGCGACTATGACCAGCTGTTTGTGGAGATGGCGGCCATCGGCTGCGCCATGCTGGAAGTGCCCGCCGTGGTCTGGGAACCGCTGGCCGAAAAGGAAAAGCAGGACCTGGCCCGCTGGCTGAACACCATCAACACCCATGAACTGCCCCACTGCAACTGGCTGTTCTTCCGGGTGCTGGTCAATCTGGCGCTGGATTCGGTGGGCATGCCCTGCGACCTGGCCCAGATGGAGCGCGACCTGGACGAAATCGACAGCTGGTATGTGGGCGACGGCTGGTACACCGACGGCACCCCCGCCGTCAAGCCCCAGCGGGACTACTACATCCCCTGGGCGCTGCAATACTACGGCGTGCTGTACAGCGTCTTTGCGGCCCAGCGCTCCCCCGCCCGGGCCGAGCGTTTCCGCCGCCGCGCGCTGGAATTCGGCCGCCAGTTCGCCTTCTGGTTTGACGAAAACGGCGCGGCGCTGCCCTACGGCCGCAGCCTGGGTTACCGCTTCGGCCAGTGCGCCTTCTATTCCGCCTGCGTGTTCGCCGGGCTGGAACCGCTGCCGCTGCCGGTGATGAAGGGCATCATCGTGCGCAACCTGCAATGGTGGATGGCGCGGCCCATCTTTGACCGGGACGGCGTGCTGACCATCGGCTACGCCTACCCCCAGCTGTACATGAGCGAGCGGTACAACGCCCCCGGCAGCCCTTACTGGGGCATGAAGAGCTTTGTGGTGCTGGCTCTGCCGACGGACCACCCCTTCTGGTCTGCTGAAGCCGCGCCGCTGCCCCGCATGCCGGAACTCTACGCCATGCAGAGCGCCGACCTGCTGTTCCAGCGCCTGCCGGACGGCCAGGTGAACGCCTACGCCCCGGCGGAGGTGGAGCAGAACGAGCACGGCCAGTTTGCCGAAAAGTACGCCAAGTTCGTCTATAATACCCGGTTCGGCTTCTCGGCCAGCCGCAGCTATGTGCAGCTGGAACAGGCCGCGCCCGACAGCATGCTGGCCTTCGTCATCGACGGCTACACCTTTGTGCGCCGCCACAGCGACCGCTTCCAGCTGCTGGGCGACCGGCTGCTCAGCCAGTGGTCGCCCTTTGCGGGTATCTCGGTCACCACCGAACTGATCCCCCAGGGGCAGGGGCATATCCGCCGCCATACCGTGCAGAGCGACGTGGCCTGCACGGCCTATGACTGCGGCTTTGCGGTGCCCAAGTTCTGCGACGGCTTCGCCACGCAGACCGACGGCGCCCAGGCCGAAGCGTGCAACGCCGCCCAGCGCTGCGTGGTCGCCGGGCAGGGGGGCGGCGCCGGCGTCATCGTGGACGCCTGGCCCAACACCAGCCTCTACGCCGCCAACACCGTGATCCCCGCGGTGCGGTACGACATCCCGGCCGGCGCCTGCGAACTGACCACCCGCGTCGAAAGCTGGAGCCGCTGAACCTGCCATCCGGCGCACCCGGTATTCGGCGCACCCCGCATAGGACCCCGCGCACCCGCCCCGGTGGGTGCGCAGTTTTTGTACGGGAAATATGCCGTTAACGCTGATTCGTAGGGCGGGGTCTTGACCCCGCCGCGGGAGATACCCCGCTGCGGGGCATAACAACCCGGCCGCACCACGCACCAAATAAATAAACACAGGCCCGCCGTACAAAGTACGGCGGGCCTGTCGTTATGCAAACTGTGTCTGTAAAAACAGGGGAAAACGCACCCCTTACTCCGCCCAGCGGGCGACGGCGTCGCGCAGGAAGCGGGCGCAGCCCGGCACGGTGCGGTCATAGTAGGCCGTGAAACGCTCGTCCTGCACATACAGTTCCGCAATGCCTCGGTGCATCGCGGGCGTCAGGCGGGGCGTCGTGGCGGCCAGCCATTGCCGGTGCAGGGCGCAGAGTTCCCGCCCGGTCTCGCTTTCGGGCGAAAGCCCCGCCTGCACCGCCGCCTCCAGCCCGGCGCGCAGCCGGACGTCCTGTTCGTTCCAGGCGTCGTGGGTCGTTTTGTCCATGCCCAAAAAGCGGCTGTTGGCCGCGTCCACGGCGCTGTCGCCGTAGGCCGTGCGGGCTTCCTGCCCGTAGGCGGCCTCGTTTTCGGCCACGGCCTGCCGCTTCAGGGCCTCGAATTTTTCGGCGTCGTTCATGTTCTCTCTCCTTTCTTCGCAGCCGATGGTCTTTTCCACCGACCGGATCAGTGCGTCCAGCCGCGCCTGTTGCGCCCGCAGCTTTTCCAGATGGCGGCGCAGCGCGTCCAGACGGTCGAAGGCGGGGTCGTCCAGCAGTTCCCGGATGTGCCCCAGTTCCACGCCCAGCGCGCGGTAATACAAAATATCCTGCAGGCGGTCCACCTGCGCGGGGCCATAGTAACGGTAGCCGCTTTCGGCCACGCGGGCGGGTCTCAGCAGACCGATCTGGTCATACCAGCGCAGCGTGCGGGCCGTAAGGCCGGAAAGCCGGGCAAGCTGCTGGATCGAATATTCCATGGTGTTCCCTCCTTTGACCCCAGTATAGCAGTTGACGCGGCGGCAGAGTCAAGGGGGCGCGCCGCATTTTTTTGCATGGTTCCCGGCGGGCGGTCAGCGGCGGGCGGTCAGGGCACGGGCGGGCCAGCGCACCGTGAAGGTGGCCCCGCCGCCGGGGGTGTCCCGCACGGCCAGCGCCGCGCCGTGCAGGGCGGCGATCTCGGCGGCCACGGCCAGCCCCAGGCCGAAGTGGGCCTTGCCGGTACGGCTGGGGTCGCCGCGCGTGAAGCGCTCAAAGATGCGCTGCTTGTCGGCGTCGGGCACGCCGGGGCCGTGGTCGGTCACGTCGATGCGCAGCCCGCCGCCTGCGGGCGCTTCGGCTTTCAGTTCCACCGGGGTCCCGGCGGGGGCGTATTCAAAGGCGTTGTTCAGCAGGACGGCGAACAGCTGTTCCAGCCGCCCGGCGTCGGCGTACAGCGCGGGCAGCGGCGCGTCGGGCAGGTCCAGCGTCAGGGCGTGGCCCCGCGCGCGGGCCATCGGGGCGAAACGGCCGTACAGTTCGATCAGGAAGGTGTCGGTATCCACTTCCGCCAGCGCCGTACGCCACACCCCCGCGTCGCCCCCGGCCAGGATCAGCAGGTCGTCGGTCAGCCGCGCCAGACGGTCCACTTCGGCCTCGGCGCTGTGCAGGAAGCGGGGCGCTTCGGCGGCGGTGGCGGGGTTGCGGGCCGCCTGCAGCCCGGCCTTGAGCACCGCCAGCGGGCTGCGCAGTTCATGCCCTGCCGCCGCGATGAACTCCCGCTGTTTCTGCAGCGCCTGGGCCGTGGGGCGCAGCGCGCGGCCCACCATCCAGCGGCAGGCGGCGGCCAGTACGGCGGCCCCCAGCGCCCACAGCCCCGCATACTGCCAGGCCATGGCGCGCAGGCGGGCCTGCTGGCCGCTCAAGTCCCGGATGATGTAGACCACCGCGGCGCTGCGGGCCTGCCCGTGGGGCAGCACCAGCGCCGTGCAGTCGTACACGCCCTGCAGGCCGGAGGCTTGCAGCGCAAAACTCACCCGCTGGCGGCGGAGCCGCGCCGGGTCCAGGCCGGCGCCGGCAGCCTGCGTTTTGGCAAGGCCGATCAGCGCGCCGCGGTCATCCTGCGGGCGCCAGCCGCCGGGGAAGGCCAGCGGCTGGCCGTTGTCCTCCAGATACAGCACCAGCTGCCCGGCGGATTCCTGGCGGGCCAGCCAGCTGTCCCGCACAAGGCCGTCTTCGGTCACGGCGTCCTCCACGGCGGTCACGGTGTTGGCGAACAGCAGGTCCGCCCCGGCGGTGTATTCGCTGCCCGCCATGCGGCAGGTCACGGCCAGCGCCGCCGCCAGTACGGCGGCCGTCAGCAGGGCGAACAGCGCCGTCAGCCGCCGCCGCAGCCGCTCAAGCATGGCCCGCCTCCCCGGGCGCGCCGCCGGGGTCCAGCCGGTAGCCCGCGCCCCGCACCGTGCGGATCACCGCCCGGCTGCCCACCGCCGCCAGCCTGCGGCGCACAAAGCGGATGTAACTGTCCAGGCTGGCGTCCTCCACCCCGGCGTCCGCGCCCCACACGCTGCCCAGCAGCAGCGCGCGCCCCCGCAGCAGCCCCGGCGCGCGGCAGAACACCGCCAGCAGGTCGCATTCCCGGCGGCTCACGGTCACGGTGGCGGCGGGGCCGGTCAGCGTCAGCTGGGCGGTGTCCAGCGTCAGGTCCCCGCAGGCCAGCCGGTGGGCCGCGCCGTTCAGTTCCGCCGGACGGCGCACCAGCGCCCGCAGCCGGGCCAGCAGCTCCCGGGTGTCGAAAGGCTTGGTCAGGTAATCGTCGGCTCCGGCGTCCAGCCCGTCCACCCGGTCGCCCACCCGGCCCAGGGCCGTCAGCATCAGCACCGGGGCTGTCACCCCGGCGCTTCGGGCCTGGTGCAGCAGCTGCAGGCCGTCCAGTTCGGGCAGCATCCGGTCCAGGATGCAGGCGTCGTAGCAGCCGGTCTTGAGCAGCGCCAGCCCGTCGGCCCCGCTGTGGCAGCAATCCGAGGCGAACCCCGCCGCCTGCAGCGAGGGCTGCAAGACCCGGCAGAGGGCTTCGTCGTCTTCGATCAGTAAGATCCGCATGGTTCCTCCTTGTTTTTCTGGCAGATACCTACAGTATACACCAAAAATCTGAAAGAAAACTGAAAAAATCCGGCCGTGAAGGTATAAAAATATCCCCACCGGCGGGCACTGCGCCCGCAGGCGCGTTTTGGAGGCCAACCGGGCGCAGGGCCCGGCTCTTAAGCCGGAGATGTGCCGGCGGTGGAGATGCCTGCAGGGAATTTTGGCCCCAAATCATGTGCGGGGCGCGAGCGCCGAGTGCGCGTGCGGCCCTCTTTGAAGCGCTCCTTTCATGTTTTTTTCAGCTTGGGCTGGTACAATGGCCGTATTCCGCAAAACCTGACCTATGGAGGTAGTCCCATGAACACAGCCACACGCATCCTGTCCGCCCTGCTGGCCGGGGCGGCGCTTCTCTCCCTCTCCGCCTGCAGCGGCGGGGAAACGGCTTCCGGCGGCAGCAGCGGCAGCACCGCCGCCTCCGCCGCCGAGGCGGTCCCCCAGGGCCGCTGGGTGGAGCAGGAGGCCACGGGCATCCCCGCCGACGTCTCCCTCACCGGCGCGCCCGCCGCCCTCGCCGACGGCACCCTGGTGGCCTACGGCCAGCAGGGCGGCGGCAGCGGCAGCGCGGACTACCACACCGTCCGGCTGACCTCCGCCGATGGCGGCGCTACCTGGCAGTGCGAGACCCCCGCCTGGGCCGCCGACACCGGCGTGCTGGTGACCTGGGCCGTGCGGCCCGACGGCACCGCCGTATTCACCACCGTGGACGGCGCCTCCTGGCGGGTAGACCCCGACGGCGCCGTGACGCAGCTGGACCTGCTGGAAGTAGCCACCAACGCGGTGATGATCGACCAGATGTGCTTTCTGGCCGACGGCACCCTGGCCGTGCTGCCCGCCGCCGGCGGCGGCAACATGACGGAGGGCGAGGGCCTGCCGGGGGCTTTCTTCTTCTATGACGTGGACGCCGCCCAGGTCAAGGCCTGGGTGCAGACCCCCGGCGGCGACGGCGCCGTTGGCTGGGCCAGCGCCGGTGTGGATGAGGACGGCAGCGTGACCTACTTCGGCGCCAACGACATCCCCGAGATCCTGCCCGGTCAGGACGCCGACGGCACCGTTTTCGCCTACTACCTGACGGTGGCCGGGGACCTCTGCCGCGCCGATCTGGACGGCGCCACCTCCACCGTGGCTACGCGGTTCCTGGAGAACGCCTATGTTCCCGTCACGGTGGACGCGGAGGGCGCGATCTGCTACCTGGACAGCACCGGCCTCTACCGCCAGGTGCCCGGCGGCGGCCTGACCGAGCAGGTGCTGGCGGGCAGCGGCATGACCTTCTCGCTGGAGAGCTGGTACCTTGGCAGCATCAGCTGCGCCCCCGACGGCAGCTACCTGGCGGTGCTGCTGAACATGGGGGAGGACATCTGCAAGCTCTACCGCTATGCCTTTGACGAGAGCCTTTCCGCCCCCACCGAGACGCTGGAAGTCTGGAGCCTCAACGAGAACAGCACCATGCGGGCGGCGATCCAGGCCTTTGCCCAGCAACACCCCGAGTGTGCGGTGGAGTATGAGCCGGTGCTCACCGGCGACACCGGCCTGACGGCGGAGGACGCCCTGCGCACGCTGAACACCGAGCTGCTGGCCGGGGACGGCCCCGACGTGCTGGTGCTGGACGGAGCCGACGCCGAGACCTTTGCCGCCAGCGGCCTGCTGGCGGACCTTTCCGCCGTGGCCGAAGGGGCGGACCTCTACGACTTTGTGGCCGCGGGCTACACCGGCGCGGACGGCACGGTGCCGATGCTGCCGGGCCGGTTCTCGGTGCCGGTGATGTGCGGCGCGGCGGGCTCGCTGGACGGGGTCTCCACCCTGGACGACGTGGCCGCCCTGGTGGCGCAGCGCCCCGCGCGCCCCGGCGCCGACGACTGGACCGCCCTCGAGGAAGACCAGCGCTACGCCCTGGCCTTTGACAACGTGGAGAGCCTCGTCAAATTCGCCCTGCAGACCTCCCAGCCCGCCCTGCTCACCGATACCGGCCTGGACGAAGCGGCCCTCGACGACCTGCTGGCCTTCGTGCAGGCGGTGGGGGACCACTACGGCATGGGCAACTGGCCCCAGCAGATGTTCGCCAGCGGTTCCATGGGCAACTTTGGCGGCGTGGACGCCATCAGCTGGGAACCCGGCATGGCCGAGTACGCCCTGGCCCACCGGGCGGTGTTCGGCTTTGGCGCCATGACCTCGCCCACCTGGCTGGCCGCCAACGACCCCGAGGGGGAGGCCGGGGGCCAGACGATCCTGCAGCCGGGGCTTTCCACCGGCGTGTGGACCCCCGCCTGCCTGACGGCGGTCAGCGCCGCCAGCGGCCGGCAGGAGCTGGCCTTTGACCTGGTGGCCGCCCTGCTCAGCGAGGGGGTCCAGGGCAGCTACCAGAACGACGGCATGCCGGTGACGCAGGCCGGTATGGCCGCCACCCTGGAGCGCAACCGGGAAGAGATGGAGGGCCACGGCTACACCGGCGGTCTGGACGAGGTGCTGGCCCCGCTGACCACCCCGGTGCAGCTGGATGACGCGCTGTTCACCAGCCTGATGACCCACTGCCAGGCCATGTTACAGGGCAGCGAAACGGCAGACCAGGCGGCGGCCGGGGTGCAGCAGGACCTGGCCCTGCGCTTTGCCGAGCGGCAATGAACCGCCGCCCGCTGCCCGCCCTGCCCCCGGCCCCGCGCAAACGGCGCGCCCGCCCCGGGCGGGAAGGCCGGACCGCCGCCCTCTTTCTGCTGCCCAGTCTGCTGGGCACGGCGGTCTTTGTGCTGCTGCCTTTTGCCGAGACCGTGCGCCGCAGCTTTTTTGACGGGCTGGGCCGCAGCTTCACGGGCCTTGCCAACTACCGCTCGGTGCTGCAAAACGGCGCGTTCCGGCTGGCGGCGGGCAATACGGCCCGCTTCCTCTGCACCTGCGTGCCCGTGCTGCTGCTGGTCAGCCTGGGGCTGGCGCTGGGCGTGCGCGCGGTGGGCCGCCGCCGGGACGGCCGCCCCACCGTGCGGGGCAATGTGTTCCGCACCAGTTTCCTGCTGCCCATGGCCATCCCGGTGGCCAGCATCGTGGTGCTGTGGCAGGCGCTGTTCGCCCAAAACGGGCTGGTCAACGGGGCGCTGCAGGCCCTGGGCGCGCAGCCGGTGGATTTTATGGGCACCGGCGCGGCCTTCTGGGTGCTGGTCTTTACCTATGTGTGGAAGAACAGCGGCTACGATATGATCCTCTGGCTGGCCGGACTGGACGGTATCCCCGGCGAGTTGTACGAAGCCGCCGCCGTGGACGGCGCCAACGCCCGGCAGCAGTTTTTTCACATCACGCTGCCCAACCTGCTGCCCACGCTGGCGCTGGTGGGGGTGCTCAGCCTGCTGAACAGCTTCAAGGCCTTCCGGGAAGCCTTCCTGGTGGGCGGGGCCTACCCCCACGAGAGCATGTACCTTTTGCAGCATCTGTTCAACAACTGGTTCCTCTCCCTCGATCTGCCGCGGCTCACGGCCGCCGCCGTCCTCACGGCGCTGGCGCTCTCGGGCCTGATCCTGGCGCTGCAGCGCTTCTGGACAAAGGGCGAGTAAGAGGAAAAAGGGACGTTCCTGCGCGTATCCGCCGCTTCCTTCTGGCTGCGGCGCTTGTCAATAAGGCAGGGGGCCGGCCCCCTGCGCCCGAAAGGAGTTTTTGCCATGCAGTTCTGTTTCCCGCTTGCCGCCGCGCTGGCCTGCGTCCTGTTTCTGGCCGCCTGCACCGAACCGTCGCCGTCGTCGGGATCTTTGCCGTCGCCGCCGCCTTCCTCCGCTGCCGCAGCGCCGGAAGCGGCGCCCGCCCCGGCGGCCCCTGCGCCGGAAAGTTCCGGCAGCCGGACGGACAACGGCTTTGTCGCGGACACGGTGGCCTTCCTCAACCCATGAAGCGCACGTTGGGGCGGGCGGCTTTGACCGCCCTGCTGGGGCTGGCGGCGCTGACCGTCTGGTGGCCGCTGTGGTTCCTGCTGTTCGGCGCCCTGACCCCCGCCGACGAACTGGCCGCCACCATCGGCCCCGCGCTGGGGCAGGGGGCCGGGCAGGCCCGGTGGCAGCTGCTGCCCAGCTGGCCCACCCTGCAGCCGCTGGCCGGGCTGCTGCTGGACACCCCGCAGTTTTTCGCCATGTTCTGGAACAGCTGCATCCAGGTGTTCCCCCAGCTGGCCGGGCAGCTGTGCTTCGGCGCGCCTGCGGCGTGGGCGCTGTCCCGCCTGCGGTTCCGGGGCCGCCGGGGGCTGATGGGCCTGTACATCCTGCTCATGCTGCTGCCCTTCCAGGTCACGATGGTGCCCAACTACCTGGTGCTGGATGGCCTGGGCCTGATGGACACCCACTGGGCGCTGATCCTGCCGGGGTGCTTCTCGGCTTTCGCGGTGTTCGTCATGGCCCGCGGGTTCGACGCCGTGCCGCGCCCCCTGCTGGAAGCCGCCGCCATCGACGGCGCAGGCCCGGTGCGCACCTTTTGGCGCATCGGGCTGCCGCTGGGCGCGCCGGGGATCCTGTCGGCGCTGGTGCTGGGTTTTCTGGAAGGCTGGAACGCCATCGAACAGCCCATGACCTTCTTGAAAGACCCTGCCCGCTGGCCGCTGGCCCTCTACCTGGCCTCCGCCGACGGGGCTGATCTGGCCGCTGCCATGGCTGCCAGCCTGCTCATGCTGGCCCCCGCCGTGCTGATCTTCCGTTTCGGCCAGCCCTATCTCGAACTGGGCATCCAGGCCAGCGGGCTGAAAGAGTGATTCCGGGTCTCCATCGCCGGCACAGGTCCGCCGGTGGGGACGTTTTTGAAATTTGCGTCTGCTTAATAAAAAGGAAGTCCTATGAAGCGTTTTTCCTTTGTTGGGCGGCTGCGCGACGGCTGGAACGCCTGGCGCGCCGCCGACCCCGCCCAGGCCCGCCGGCTTGCCGCGGTGGGCAGGTTTTTTGCCGCCATGCTGGTGCTCACGCTGGCGGCGCGGGGCGTCGCCGGGGCCAGTATGCCCCGGGTCACGGTGGGGCAGGCCGCGGGCGGGTCCATCACCCGCAGCGCCACCGCCGCCGGGACCATCGGCGCACGGCAGGGCGCGCCGATGACCGTGCCCGAGGGGCTGCTGGTCAGCGGGACGCTGGCCGCCGTGGGGCAGACCCTGCACGCCGGGGACCCGGTGGCCGCTTTTGACACCGCGGGGCTGGCCCAGGCCCTGGCCGAGCAGCAGGCCCAGGTGCGCCAGCTGGAAGTCGCCTGCGCCCAGCAGCAAAAAGGCGAGAGCGCCGACGGCTTTGCCTTGCAGCAGGCCCAGGAACAGCTGGACCGCGCCTATGCCGAAGTGCACGAGACCTGGCAGGAGGGGCAGGCGGATGTGGAAAAGGCCCGGGCCGCCGTGGACGAAGCCCGCCGCCGCTACAACGACCTGAACGGGCAAAGCGCCGCCACCCCCGAGAGCGCCGAGGCCGAACGGCAGCAGGAACTGGCCGCCGCCGAAGCGGAACTGGAAGCCGCCGAAGCCGCGCTGGAACAGGCCCAAAAGACAGCCGACGCCAACAACGAGGCCGCCGCCAACGCTGCCCAGAGCCAGGAGGACGTCCGCAACAGCGCGGCCCACAGCTATGCCCGGGCCGCCGAAGACGCCGCCGACGCCACCGCCGCCGGCCAGGCCCAGGCCGGGGTGACCGCCGCCCAGCTAAACGCCGCCCGCGCCCGGCTGGACGCGCTGCTGGTGCTGCAAAACAACGGCGGGGTGCTGGCCGCGCCGCGGGACGGTATCCTGACCCAGCTGGATCTGACCCCCGGGCAGGACAGCACGCCGGTGGCGGGGCTGCTGGCCGAAGCCGGCGCGCCCCGCACGCTGGAATTTGCACTGGACGAAGAAGCCGCCAAACTGGCAGCGGTGGGCACGCAGGTCACGGTCAACCAGAACGGCCGCAGCGTGCAGGCGGCCATCGCCGCCCTGACGCCCCGCGAGGACGGCGGGATGGACGCGACCCTGCCCCTGCAGGCCGGGGACTGGGCCGAGGGCGGGGCCACGGTGGAACTGAAACTCAACGCCGGGCAATACGCCCAATGCCTGCCCGCCACCGCCATCCAGCAGGACGAAAACGGTACTTTTGTGTATCTGGTGGAGCAGCGCTCCACGCTGCTGGGGCAGCAGAACGTGCTGGTGCGGCTGGGCGTGACCGTGCTGGCCCAGGGGGACGGCATGGCCGCCGTGGCTGAAAGCCTGACCGGGCCGGTCGTCACCGGGGCCGACAAGCCCCTGGCCGCGGGCGACTGGGTCCGGGTGGACGCATGAAGGCGCGGTGGATGCCGGTCCTGGGCGGGGCGCTTACGGCGCTGGCCGTCTGGGGCCTGTTCACACTGTCCGCCGCGCTGCCTGCCGGGGGTTACGGCCTGCGCTTTGCCGAACCGCTGGCCGCCGCCCAGGCGCAGGCGCTGGAACAGGCCGCCGCGCAGCAGGGCGTTGACCTGGCCCTCTGGCGGGAGGAGGACGCCCGCCTGACCACACCCCTGGGCCGCAGCGCCGGCGTCCGGCTGGTATATATCACGGGCAGCCCTGCCCTGTGCTTCCCGGTGGAATATGTGCGCGGCACCGCCCCCGGCGCAGCCCAGGCCGACGGCTGCGCGGTGAGCACAGCGCTGGCCGACGCGCTGTTCGGCAGCCGGGACGTTACCGGCCTGACGCTGGATCTGCCCGGCGGGGCGCGCACCATCACCGGCGTGCTGCAGGGGGAGGCCCCCATGGCCCTCTGTCCGGCAGGCTCCGGCGCGGGCTGGACCGGGGCGGAACTGGGGCGGGTGCCTTCCGGCGACCCCCGGGGCGCGGCGCGGCAGCTTTTGCAGAGCGCCGGGTTGGGGCAGGGGGCGCAGTACCTGCCCTACGGCACGCTCAAAGGCGTATTGGCGGCGCTGGGCTGGCTGCCGGTGGCGGCGGCCGCCCTGCTGCTGGCCGTGCGGCTCTGGCAAAGCCTGCCCCTGCGGCGCGGCGGACGCGCGCTGGCCGGGTTCGCCCTGGCGCTGGCGCTGGCGCTGGCCCTGCCCGCCCTGCTGGGGGCGCTGCCCCGCTGGCTGATCCCCGGCCGCTGGGCGGACACCGCATTCTGGCACGGCCTGGGCGATACGCTGGCCGAAACGCTGAACACCTTTCTCCACCTGTCAGGCACCGCCCGGGACGGCCTGCTGGCCCGCACCCTGCTGGGCGCCGCCGCCTGCCTGGCAGCGCTTCCGGCCGGCCTGCTGCTGGCTTTTGCCGCGGCGGGGCGGAACACGGCCCGCCCGGGCAGCAGCCCTGACCAAAACACCGGCCGCGGAACATAGGGCGTTTTCCCAATGCGCGCCCGGAGGGGCGGCGGAAAACAGAACGAAAATTGATCGCGCGTTCATTCTGTGCGCCCACGGTGCTGACGCCCTGGAATGGATTGCCAAGCGGCGCCTGTTCCAGTATAATAGATACAAAGATTTTTGACGGCAGCCCGGGAGGGACGCCGCAGGAACGGGGGACGAAGATGGCAAACATGGAGGATGTGGCCCGGGCGGCGCATGTTTCCCGTGCGACGGTATCCAGGGTCCTTTCCAACCACCCGTCCGTCAGGCCGGAGACCCGCCGCCTTGTCATGGAGTGGGTGCATAAACTCAACTATGAACCCAACCAGGTGGCACAGAACCTGGCAGGGCAGCGCACCAACCTGATCGGGGTGCTGTTTTCCGACCTTTCCAACCCGCTGTATGCATCGCTGTCCACGGCGCTGGTGCGGGAGGCGGAGCGTCAGGGCTACAGCGTCATCCTGGGGGACGCGCAGCGGGAATCCGCCCGGGAGGCCAACATCATCACCAATTTCAAACGCCGGAAGGTGGACGGCATCATCGTGCGCGCCATCGGCCGTCCTAACGAAAAACTCTACGGCAAGCTGGCCATCCCCATGGTCAGCCTGTATAAGATCATCGGCTGCAAGAACATCATCAGCAGTTCGGAGGAGGGCGGCGCACAGGTGGCCCGGCATTTTTGCAGTACGGGCCGCACCCGCGTGGGATATCTGGGCCCCACGTCCTCCCAGTACGGCAACGATAAATTGGCGGGCCTGCAGGCCGGGCTGGAAAGCTGCGGGCTGCAGATCGCCAAAATTTTGCCCTGCAACCAGCATGAGACGGCGGAAAACCAGAAGGCCTACCAGATCTTCAGCCGCTATCTGGAGGAAAACGATCCGCGCGCCATCAACGCCTGGTTCGCCCACAGCGATATCGCTGCCAGCGACATCATACGCGCCCTGATGGAACACGGTGTGCACGTGCCGGGGGACGTCAGCGTCTGCGGCTACAATGATACGCTGCTGGCCCGCAAGATGATCCCCTCAGTCTCCTCGGTGGCTTCGCCCATCGACGAGATCGCGCGGATGGCCATTGAACTGCTGATCCGGGCGATGGACCAGGACCGGGAGCCGGAGACCGTCTGCCTCACCCCGCACCTGATCGTGCGGGAATCTTCGACCGTCAGAATCGACAAATTTCCGGCGGGATCTCTGGACAATACATAGAAAATTTGTACGCGCCCTTGACAGCCCTGCGGCGCAGTGTTATAGTTGGCCCGAAATGAACGCGCGTTCAATCCGTACATGATTCCGTGCATGGACGGGCTGTGATACCAACTTCACGGGCAGAACCACCTTACAAGGAGGAAACCATGACGAAAGAAAGACAGGTCGCCGAAGCGATTTTGCACAACGTCGGCGGCAAAGAAAACATCGTCAGTGCAGAGCACTGCGCCACCAGGCTGCGCCTGGTACTGAAAGACGAGTCCCGCTACGCCAAAAAGGAGATCGAGGAGATCGACGGCGTGAAGGGCAGCTTCAAGGCGGCCGGGCAGTATCAGATCATTCTCGGCACCGGATTTGTGGATAAGGTGTATGCGGAATTTGTGCAAGCCGCCGGTCTGGCGGATCGGGACGGCGCGGGGCAGGAAAAGGCCCCGGCCGCCGATCTGAACCTGTTCCAGCGCGGGTCCCGGCTGTTGGGCGACGTATTTTTGCCCATCATCCCCATTCTGGTCGCCACCGGCCTGTTCATGGGCGTGCGCAGCCTCATCACCTCGCTGGGCGTCGAGCTGAACCCCACGCTGCTGACCCTTTCCCAAGTGCTGATCGACACGGCGTTTTCGTTCCTGCCCGCGCTGGTCACTTACTCGGTGATGAAGAAGTTCGGCGGTTCCCCCGCGCTGGGTATCGTCATCGGCCTGATGCTGGTGGCTCCGCAGCTGCCCAACGCCAACCAGGTCGCAGGCGGCACGGCGGAACCGATCCTGCTGAGCCTCGGCGCGCTGAGCATCCCCATTGTGGGCTACCAGGGCTCCGTCCTGCCTGCGCTGGTGCTGGGCATCCTTGCGGCCAAGATCGAAAAGGCGCTGAAAAAGGTCGTGCCGGATGTGCTGGATCTGATCGTTACGCCTTTTGTGACGCTGCTCTGCAGCCTGGTCATCGGCCTGCTGGTGATCGGCCCCATCATGCATGAGGTGGAGCAGGTCCTGCTCATCGCGGTGCAGGCGCTCATGAACATTCCCTTCGGCATCGGCGGCTTCCTGGTCGGCGCGCTGCAGCAGGTCGTGGTCATCACGGGGCTGCACCACACCTTCAAAACGCTGGAGATCGAACTGCTGGCCAACACCGGCGCCAACCCCTTCAATACTTTGACCTGCGGCGCCATCGTGGCCCAGTGCGGCGCGGCGGTGGCGGCGGCGCTGAAGCTCAAGAACAAGAAGCAGAAATCCCTCTACCTGTCCGAAGTGCTGCCTGCGTCGCTGGGCATTACCGAACCGCTGATCTTCGGCGGCAACCTGCCCCGGCTGACCCCCTTCGTGTGCGCGTGCATCGGCGGCGGTGCGGCGGGCGTCTTTTCCTCCATCATGGGGCTGGCGGCCACCGGCATGTCCATCACGGCGATCCCGGGCATGCTGCTCTACCTCAACGGCCAGCTGCCCCAGTACCTGATCGCCTGTGCGATCGGCTTTGTCGTGGCGTTTGTCCTTACCACGATGTTCTATAAGCCCAAAGAGGACGAATAACCTACGAAAGCAGGAAGGATCATTTTGGAGCGTTTGTATAACAACATCATTTTGCCGGAGGCCTGGCCGCCCCGCTATCAGGAGACCACGCTGGACCGGCCGCTGCCGGTCCCGTACCTGGACCATAAGCCGGATGTGATCGACATTTCGGTGGGACGGCAGCTTTTTGTGGACGATTTCCTCATCGCGGATACCGACTTACAACGGGAGGAAGGGCAGCCCCAAACAGCGGAAAGCCCTCTCCTGCAGCCGCAGACCGAACTGGAAAACAACGACGGGTACTGTACCTGCGCCTGCCCGTTCAACGGCGGCGTGTTCTACGACCCGCAGAGCCGTGCCTACAAAATGTGGTACCAGGCGGGCTGGTTCGACGGCAGCGCCTACGCCGAAAGCAGCGACGGCCTGCAGTGGCGGCGGCTGCATGAACTGGACCCGGGGCAGCCCGGCGACCGGGTGCTGCCCCGCGTCCCGGGACGCATGCGGGACGGCGACGCGGTCTGGCTGGACCTGGAAGCCAAAGACCCCGCAGAGCGCTACAAAATGCTGGTGTTTTACCGCTGCTTCGAGCAGGATTACCGCTACTATCCCTTCAAACCGCCCCACGCCCACGACGACCCGGCCTCGGTCCCGCCCCGGGAAATGACCGAACTGTATGCCTCGGCAGACGGCGTCCACTGGACCCCCCGGGGAACGACCACTCACAGCGGTGACAATACGACCTTTTTCTATAACCCCTTCCGCAAAAAGTGGGTGTACAGCATGCGGACCTTCTCGGCGCTGGACAGCCGTGTGCGCGTCCGGGGTTATTACGAGACCGACGACCTGTTCGGCGGGCGGAACTGGGCACCGGGGGACGTGGCCTTCTGGGCGCGCACCGATATTTTCGACCGCCCCGACCCGGAACTGGGCTACTACACCCAGCTGTATAACCTGGACGCAGTCGCCTATGAGAGCGTCATGCTGGGAGTCTACTCCGTCTTTATGGGGCCGCCGAATGCCGTGGCCGGGCGCACCGGCCTGCCCAAACTCAACGACCTGAAACTGGCTTTCAGCCGGGACGGGTTCCATTTTTCCCGGGGCAGCTACGGCAACTTCCTTGCCTCTTCCCGGCGCAAGGGCAGTTGGGATTACGGGTATCTGCACCCGGCCAACGGCATCTGCACGGTGGAAGGCGACACGCTGCGCTTTTACTACTCGGCGTTCTCGGGCGCATCGCCGCGTTTTGGCAGCCACAAATATTCCGGCGGCGCCGTGGGCGTCGCCACGCTGCGGCGGGACGGCTTCTGCGCCATGACGGCGGGCAGCGGCGGCGGGACCCTGACCACGGAAAAACTGCAGTACCGCGGCGGGCATTTCTTCGTCAATGCGGACTGCAGCCGCGGGGAACTGTGGGCGGAACTGCTGGACGCCCAGGGCACGCCGCTGCCCGGCTACAGCCGGACGGACTGCCGGGCGCTGCGGGGCATGGACTCCACCCGCGCGGAACTGCGCTGGGCCGGGCAGGAGGCCGGCCGCCCCTGGCCCCCGGTGCTGCGGGTGCGCTTTGGGCTGCGTCAAGCCAAACTGTATGCCTTCTGGATCACCGACAGCCCCGAGGGCCGCAGCCACGGCTATCTGGCAGCCGGTTCACCCGAGGCCAGCCCGCAGGGGCGGGATGAGTAAAGCGCTGAGATCAAAAAAGGCGGGGGCCGTTTCCCTGATCGGGGAAACGGCCCCCGCCTGACGCGTTTTTCAGGCTGTCACATCTTCAAACTGGCTGTTGTACAGTTCGGCGTAGAAGCCGCCCTTCGCCAGCAGTTCCTCGTGCTTGCCCTGCTCCACGATGTCGCCGTCGCGCATGACCAGGATCAGGTCGGCGTCCCGGATCGTCGAGAGCCGGTGGGCGATGACAAAGCTGGTGCGGCCGCGCATCAGGTTGTCCATGGCGGTCTGGATGCGCTGCTCGGTGCGGGTGTCCACCGAACTAGTGGCCTCGTCCAGAATCAGGATCTTGTTGTCCGCCAGGATGGCCCGGGCAATGGTCAGCAGCTGCTTCTGGCCCTGGCTGACGTTGGAGGCGTCCTCGTTCAGTTCCATCTGGTAGCCGCCGGGCAGCGTGCGGATGAAGTGGTCCACGTTGGCGGCCCTGGCCGCGGCGATGACCTCCTCGTCGGTGGCGTCCAGGCGGCCGTAGCGGATGTTCTCCATGATGGTGCCCTGGAACAGCCAGGTGTCCTGCAGCACCATGCCGAAGCCTTCCCGCAGGTCGCTGCGGTCAAAGTCCCTGACGTTGCGGCCGCTCAGGGTGATGGAGCCGCTGTCCACATCGTAGAAGCGCATCAGCAGCTTGACCATGGTGGTCTTGCCCGCGCCGGTGGGGCCCACGATGGCCACCTTCTGGCCCGGTTCCACATGGCAGCTGAAATCGTGGATGACCGTTTTTTCCGGCGTGTAGCCGAACCGCACATGGTCGAAGTCCACATGGCCGTCGATGAGGGCGGAATCCGCACGGCGGGCCGGGTCGGCTTTCTGGTCCTCCTCGGGCTCGGCCAGGAACTCGAACACCCGCTCGGCGGCGGCCGCCATGCTCTGCAGCATGTTGGAGACCTGGGCCAGCTGCTGGATGGGGGAGGTGAAGTTTTTCACATACTGGATGAACGCCTGGATCTCGCCGATGGTGATGACCCCCCGGGCGGCCAGGATGCTGCCCGCCACGGCCACCGCCACATAGCCCAGGTTGCCCACAAAGTTCATCACCGGCATCATCAGGCCGGAGAGGAACTGGCTTTTCCAGGCGGATTCGTAGAGCTTGTCGTTGGCCTTGCCGAACTCCGCCAGCACGGCGTCCTCCCGGTTGAAAGCCTGGATCACGTTGTGGCCGGAGTAGACCTCCTCCACCTGGCCGTTCACGTCGCCCAGGTATTTCTGCTGGGCGCGGAAGTATTTCTGGCTGAACTTTACCACCAGCGAGACCAGCAGCACGCTCACCGGCAGGATCAGCAGGGCGATCAGCGTCATCACCGGGCTGATGGAGAGCATCATGATCAGCACGCCGATCATGGTGGTGATGCTGGTGATGAGGGTGGTGATGCTCTGGTTCAGGCTCTGGCCCAGGGTGTCCACGTCGTTGGTGATGCGGCTGAGCACCTCGCCCACCGTGCGTTTCTCAAAGTAAGCCAGGGGCAGGCGGTCGATCTTTTCGCTGATCTGGCGGCGCAGGTCGTAGCACAGCCGCTGGGACACGCCGCTCATCAGCCAGCCCTGCACAAAGCTGAACGCGGCCGAGAGCAGATACATCCCCAGCAGCACCAGCGGCACCTTGCCGATGAACGCAAAGTCGATGCCGCCGGTGCCGGTGATCATGGCCAGCCAGCCGGTGGCCAGCGCCGTGGTGGCTTCGGCCAGGATGCGGGGCCCGGCGATGTTGAACAGGGTGGAAAGGGCGGCAAACGCCAGCACCGCAAAAAACGCGGCGCGGAACTTGCCCAGGGTGCCCAGCAGGCGGCGCAGGGTGCCGGTAAAATCCCGGGGTTTTTCGCCGGGTACTCTTCGGATGGGCGGCATCAGACGTCGCCTCCTTTCGTGGATGTTTCGGCCATGGCCAGGTCGCGCTCGCTCAGCTGGCTTTTGGCGATCTCCCGGTATGCGGGGCAATGGGCCAGCAGTTCGGCGTGGCGGCCCCGGCCCACGATGCGCCCTTCGTCCAGCACCAAAATCTGGTCGGCGTGGAGCACCGTGGAGATGCGCTGCGCCACGATGATCACGGTGGCGTCGCCGGTCTTTTCGGCCAGCGCGCGGCGCAAAGCGGCGTCGGTCTTGTAGTCCAGCGCCGAGAAACTGTCGTCGAACAGGTAGACCCGGGGGCTCTTGGCGATGGCCCGGGCGATGGAAAGCCGCTGCTTCTGCCCGCCGGACACGTTGGTGCCGCCCTGGGCGATGGGGCTCTGGTAGCCCTGGGGCTTGGCCGCGATGAACTCGGCGGCCTGGGCGATGGCGGCGGCCTGTTCCATGGCCGCGTCGGGGATGGCGTCGCCGCCGAACTTCAGGTTGGACTCGATGGTGCCCGAGAACAGCACCCCTTTCTGGGGCACGTAACCCAGCTGGGCGCGCAGCGTCTCCTGGGGCATGGCGCGCAGGTCCACGCCGTCCAGCGTGATGGAACCGCCGCTCACGTCATAGAAGCGGGGGATCAGGTTGAGCAGGGTGGACTTGCCGCAGCCGGTGGAGCCGATGATGGCGGTGGTTTTGCCCGGTTCGGCGGTGAAGGTGATGTCCTCCAGCACGTTGGTGTCGGCGCCGGGGAAGCGGAAGTCCACATGGTCGAACTGCACCACGCCCTGCCACTGCTTGCGCTCCAGGCCGTCCGCCTGCCGCGCCGGGGCCGGGTCCTCAATGACCGGCTCGGTGCGCAGCACTTCCTCGATGCGGTCGGCGGCCACGCCCGCGCGGGGCAGCATGATGGAGATGACCGTCAGCATCAGGAAGGACATGACGATCTGCATGGTGTAGGTGATAAAGGCGATCAGGTCGCCCACCTGCATGCCGCCGTCCACCATGGCGTGGCCCCCGAACCAGATGATGAGCAGGCTCACGCCGTTCATGATCAGGGTCATGGCGGGCATCATGAAGGCCATGGTGCGGTTGGTGAACAGCTGGGTGCGCATCAGATCCCGGTTGGCGGCGTCGAAGCGCTGTTCCTCAAACTGTTCGCGGCTGAAGGCGCGGATGGGCATGATGCCGGTCAGGATCTCGCGGCTGACCAGGTTCAGCCGGTCCACCAGCTTCTGCATGATCTTGAACTTGGGCAGGGCCACCTGCATCAGTACGAACACCAGCACCATCAGCAGCACCACCGCCAGCACGATGATCCAGGACAGCGAAGTGTCGGTGCGGGACACCCGGATGATGCCGCCGATGCCCAGGATGGGCGCGTAGATGACGATGCGCAGCAGCATCACGGCGGTCATCTGCACCTGCTGGATGTCGTTGGTGGTGCGGGTGATGAGGGAGGCGGTGGAAAAACGGTCGGTCTCGGTGTTGGAAAAATGGATCACCTTGCCGAACACCTGGCGGCGCAGATCCCGGCCGATGGCCGCCGACACCCGCGCGGCCAGAAAACCCACCGAGATGGCCGCCGCGGCCATCAGCAGCGCGATGAGCAGCATCCCGCCGCCGGTGGCGAGCAGGTAGCGCATCTGCACGTCCCCGGCCACGCCCTGGGCCTCGTATTCCAGCCGTACCAGCTGGATGGCCTGGCTGGAAGCCTGGCTCGAAAGGCCGGCGGCGCCGGGGTCATCGGTGGTGAAGGTGCCGGAAGTGAAGGAGACCTGCTCCTTGCTGCCGAGGGTCCGGCCTATGGCTGCCACGGCGGCGTCCAGGTCCCGGGCTTCGGGCAGGGCGCTCTCCACCCCCTGGCGGTCAGCCGCCAGGGCAGCCGCGGCCTGGTACAGCAGCACATCGGGCAGCGTGAAAGCCTGTTCCAGTTCGGCACGGGCGGCCCCGGCGTCCTGGGCCAGGGTGCGCAGGCCGTTTTCGTCGGGGGCGCCGTACCACTGTTCGGCCAGGGCGGCGTCCTCGGGGCGCATCAGCGCTTCCAGCGCTTCCAGCGTCCCGGCGCGCACCGTGTCGGGCAGGGCGCTGTCCACACCGCCCTGCTGGATGCCCACGTCCACGATATCGGACGTGTATCCGGGCAGGGCCAGGTCGCAGCCGGCCTGCACCAGCAGCAGGGCCACCACCGCCAGGATGGTGGCCCAGTGCCGGAATAGATGGCGGAAAATGTTGAGCATGGGCTGATCTCTCCTTATCAACAGGTTGGCAGGGAAGCGCCGCTGCGCTCCGGCAGTTCCCGGCGCATGACGGCGTCCCAGCGGCGCCAGCTGTCCAGCAGGGCGGCGAATTCCGCTTCGCCCATGCGCCGGATGACGCGCTGGATGTAATCCCGCAGCAATTCCTCGGCGGCCCGGCGGGTGGCTTCGCCCGCCGGGGTCAGCCGCACCAGCGTGCGGCGGTGGTCCTCCGGGTCGGGGATGCGCTCCGCCAGCCCTGCGTCCTCCAGCTGCCGCAGCGAACGGGAGACCGCAGCGGGCAGCATGCGGGTCTGTTCCGCCAGGGCTGAGACCGGCACGGCGGCCCCGCCGCCGCGCCCGGCGGCCAGGTGCAGGCGTTCCAGCATGAAAAACTGCCCCTGGGGGCAGCGGATCTCCACCTGCTGCATGGCGCTGTGCATGGTTTTGCGCATCTGCCACAAAAGTTCAAACAGTTCGCTGATGGCCTGGCTCTGGTCCATGAGAATGCCGCCTTTCCATTGCTGCAAGATCGTACGGTAGTTACTTAACCATGGTTAAGTAACATGCCCTCTATCATACGCCGCCGCCCCGCCCGTTGCAAGGGGAAAAAGGCAGAGTTTGCTTTTTGTTTACAATTCGGCCCGCGGCGACGCCCCGCCAGGGGCAAAAAAAACAGGCCGCCCGCCGCAGCGGGGGCCTGATTCGGCAAAGGGGGTCAGCGGGCTTCCAGCGCGGCGCGCACCGTCAGCGCCAGCGGGGGATCGTTGGTGATCACATCGGCCCCCGCGGCCAGCAGCCAGCGCAGGTCGGCGGCTGCGTCCACGGTCCACACCCGCACGGCCAGGCCGCTGGCCAGGTAGCGCTGCAGCAGGTCGGCCATCTTCACATTCCACAGCCCGGGGTGCAGCCCCCGCACGCCGTGGGCGGCGGCGTAACGCTCCACGCCGCAGATGATGTCGCTGTACAGGTAGGCCGTCTCGGCCTCGGGGGCCAGCTGGCGCACCGTCTCGATGCTGTAATGGTTGAAGGAGGACCAGATCACCCGGTCCGCCATGCCCATCTCCCGGACCAGGTCCAGGGCCTTCTGCTCGATGCCCTCGTACCAGAGCACGCCGGTCTTGAGTTCAATGTTCACCAGCAGCGGCGTGGGGCGGATCAGTTCCAGCACTTCCCGCAGGGTGGGGATGCGGGCGTCGGCAAAACCGGGCATGTGGTTGTCGGCGCAAAAGCTTTGCAGCTGGGTCAGGGTGTGGTCCCGCACCAGCCCCGTGCCGTCGGTGGTGCGGTCCAGCGTTTCGTCGTGGATGACCACCAGCTCCCCGTCTTTCGACAGGTGCACGTCCAGTTCAATGCCGTCGGCCCCCTGCGCCGCCGCCAGGGCGAAGGCGGGCAGGGTGTTCTCGGGTGCGTAATGGCTGGCGCCGCGATGGGCGAATACTTTACAGGGGTTCATGGGGGCCTCCTTGCAGGTTTTTGTCATACCCCTACCATAGTACTTTTTTGTGCGTTTGTCCATAGCCGTTTGGCGGCAAAAAACGCCGGAACGGTTGAGTTTGGGCCCTGGATGTGGTATGCTGGAAGGCAGAACGATGCGGCGGCCTGCTGCCCCGCGAAAAGGAGCGTTTGCCATGAATGTGCTGATCTCTTCCCGGGAGTACGACTACCACACGCTGCTCAAGGTGGCCGAGATGGCGGGGCTGGCCGGCATCGTGGGGTTCCATGCGGCGGGGGACGACTACCTGCTCACCTTCCCCGACGGGGAGGATACCCCGCGGCTGGTGGAAGATTACAAGGCCCGCCTCAAGGACCTGGAAAACAATATCTGGATGCACTGAAACGGCAGGGAGCGGCTCCGCACGGCGGGGCCGCTCCTTTTTGCGCAGGGCCGCGGCGGGTCAGCCCACCAGCGTGCGGCGGCGGCGCAGGTAATACAGGATGCCGAAGGCGTCGGCCAGCACCCAGCCGATGGGCACCGACCACCAGATGCCCACCACGCCCACGCCGGGCAGGGCGGACAGCGCGTAGGCCAGCGCCACCCGCAGCCCCAGCGAGACGACGGTCAGCACCACGCTCATACCGGGGCGGCCCAGGGCGCGGTAGAGCCCGTACAGCAGGAACAGCACGCCGATCAGGGCATAGAAGGCGCCCTCGATATGCAGGTAGCGCACGCCCTCGGCGATGACGGGCCCCGCCGTGGCCGGGTCGTCGATAAACAGGCCCATCAGCGGCGCGGCCAGCACCCACACCAGCGCCGAGAGCGCCAGCCCGAAGGTCACGGTGGTCAGCATTGCCGTGCGGATGCCCTTCCGGATGCGGCCGGTCTTGCCTGCGCCGTAGTTCTGGGAGATGAAGATCGAGAAGGCGTTGCCGAAATCCTGCACCGGCAGGTAGGCGAAGGCGTCGATCTTGACGGCGGCGGCAAAAGCCGCCATGATGGTGGTGCCGAAGCTGTTCACCAGCCCCTGCACGGCCAGAATGCCCAGGTTCATGATGGATTGCTGCAGGCAGGTCAGCGCCGAAAAACTGAAGATCTCCTTCATGCGGGTGCGGCGCAGCCGCACGCCCGGCGCCGGGCGGATCAGTTCGGGGAAGCGCACGGCTGTGTACAGCGCGATGCCAAGGCCCGAAACATACTGGGAGATGACGGTGGCCTCCGCCGCACCGGCCACGCCGCGCCCCAGCCCGGCCACGAACCACAGATCCAGCACGATGTTCAGCGCCGCCGACACCGCCAGAAAGGCCAGCGGCACCACCGAGTTGCCCAGGGAGCGCAGCAGTGCCGCAAAGAAATTGTACAAAAAGATGCCCGCCAGCCCCGCAAAGATCACGGTCAGATAGTCTTTCATCAGCGCGGTCAGTTCGGCGGGGGTGCGCAGCGCCCGGATGATCCAGTCGGTCCCCGCAAAGACCAGCACGTTGAGCACGACGGTCACCGCGCCCAGCAGCACAAAGCTGGCCAGCACGCCCTCTTTCAGCCCCTGCTCGTCCTGCTGGCCGAAGCGGATGGAAAACACCGTGCCGCTGCCCATGGCCAGCCCCAGCAGGATGGAGGTCAGAAAGGTCATCAGCGAAAACGCCGACCCCACCGCGGCCAGGGCGTCGGCCCCCAGGAACCGCCCCACGATCAGGGTGTCGGCAATGTTGTAGCATTGCTGCAAAAGGTCGCCCAGGATCATGGGCACAGCAAACCGCAGCATGGTCGCCATCACGGGGCCCTGTGTCAGTTCGTTGCCGTTGACACGCATGAAACGGCGCGCTCCTTTCTTTATGTAAGATAAAACTTCCTATTCGTAACTTATTATAGGGGCGGGGGATTCCCTTGTCAATAGGAACGCGCCGCAGGGACGCCTTCCGGCAGAAAAACAGTTGTAAGTTTGCCGCCGATGGGGTAAGATGGAAGAAAACGGCAAGGAGGGCCCGCCCGTGTTTTTGGATGGATTGGATGAACTGGACCGGAAGATCGTCCGCCTGCTGATCGGCAACGCCCGCATCTCCTACTCGGACCTGGGGGCGCAGGTGGGGATCTCCCGGGTGGCGGCCCGCATGCGGGTGCAGGCGCTGGAAAAAAAGGGCGTTATTGAGGAATATACCACCGTCGTAAACCCGCAGAAGATCAGCGGCGCGGTGTCCTGCTATTTTGAGATCGAGACCCGCCCGGAAACGCTGGCGGAGGTGGCAGCCCTGCTGGAAGGCAACGAGACCGTCACCCAGATCTACCGGGTCACCGGCAAAAGCAAGCTGCACGTCCATGCGGTGGCCGCTTCCGCCGGGGAGATGGAGCAGCTGATGACCGGGGTCATCGACCGGCTGCCCGGGGTGGTGTCCTGCGACTGCAACATGATCCTTTCCCGCATCAAGGACATCAAGGGCCTGCGGCTGTAGCGCGTTGTGCGGCGGCGCGGGCCGTGCTATAATAAACAGCCGGAAAACAGCCTGCACCGGCAGGCGGAGGGGGAAAAAGCCATGGTGGAAGTACTGATCCGGGCGGGGTGTTTCGCCGCCGTGATCCTGATGGGGGTCCTGCTGCGGCAGGCCGGTTTTTTCAAGGCGGAGGATTTTGACGTGCTGGCCCGCATCGTCACCCGCATCACGCTGCCCGCGTCCATCGTGGTCAGTTTTTCCGGGCGGGAGATCGACGCCTCCATGCTCATCATCACGGCGCTGGGGTTCGCCTTCGGCGTGGTCTACATCCTGCTGGCCTTTCTGATGAACGGGCGTGCGGGCCGGGAAAAGCGGGCCTTTGAGATCCTGAACTTTTCGGGGTACAACATCGGCAACTTCACGCTGCCCTTTGCCCAGAGCTTTCTGGGCCCGGCGGGCGTGGTCACGGCCAGCCTGTTCGATACCGGCAACGCCGTGATCTGCCTGGGCGGCGCCTACTCGGTGGCCTCGATGGTCAAAGAGGGAAAGCGCTTTTCGCCGTTGGCCATCGTGAAAAAGCTGCTGCGTTCGATGCCTTTCTGCACCTACTTCCTCATGATCGTGCTGGCGCTGGCGCACCTTTCGCTGCCCGGGCCGGTGGTGGAGTTCGCCGGCATCCTGGCGGACGCCAACGCCTTTATGGCCATGCTGATGCTGGGCGTGGGGTTCCGGCTCAGCGGCAGCCGGGAACAGCTGCTGGACATCCTGCGCATCCTGGGCGCGCGCTACGCCGTGGCGGCGGCCGCCGCGCTGGCCTGTTACTTCCTGCTGCCGCTGGCGCTGGAGTACCGCCAGGCGCTGGCGCTGCTGGTGTTCAGCCCCATCTCCTCGGTAGCGCCGGCCTTTACGTCGGAACTCAAGGGCGACGTGGGCCTGGCCAGCGCCATCAACTCGGTGTCGGTGCTCGTCAGCATCGTGTGTATCGTGGCGGTCCTGACGCTGGTACTCTGAGGGCGGGCCACGATACGGCACGGGCCCCGCGCAGCCGGACGGCTGCGCGGGGCCCGTGCCGTATTTTATAGATGGAGGTAAGGGAAAGTCATTTGCCAAGCGCCTTGAACATCCAGCATTTGTAGGCTTCCACACCGGGCTGGTTGAAGGGGTCGATGCCCAGCAGGCTGCCGGAAACATAGCAGGCAAACTGGAAGAAGTAGAACAGCTGGCCGAAGTTGTAGGCGTCCAGCGCAGGAATGTCGAAGATCAGGCAGGGCAGTTTCTGGCTGTGCGCGGTGACTGTGGCGGAAAACGCCGCTTTGTTGATGTCGTAAAAGTCCTTGCCGTTGAGGTAATCGAAATGGTCGGCCTTGCCGTCCGGCATGACCACCAGGCTGTCCTGCCGGGCCTCCACATCCAGGAAGGTCTCGAACATCAGCGGCGCACCGTCCTGGATATACTGGCCCACGGCATGCAGTTCCTCGGAATATTCGGCGCAGACCGGGAACAGGCCCTTGCCGTCCTTGCCCTCGCTCTCGGCAAACAGCTGGACCCACCACTTGTAGAACCAGCGGAACTGGGGCTCAAAGCTGGCCAGCAGTTCCAGCTTATAGCCGCGCTGGTAGTACAGGTTGCGCAGTACGGCGTAGCGCAGGGCCAGGTTGTCCTCCGGCGCGCCGCTGCGCAGGGCCTGTTCCATGCCGGCGGCGCCGCGCACCAGGGCGCGGATGTCGATGCCCGCCACCGCCATGGGCAGCAGGCCCACGTAGGTCATGGCCGTGTAACGCCCCCCTATGTTGGTGGGGAAGGGCAGGAAGGTGTAGCCTTCCTTTTGGCAGAGCTCTTCCAGCGGGGAACCTTCCGTCCCGGTGCAGAGGATGCGCGCGGCTGCCTCCGCGGGGCTGCAGCGCGCAGCCAGTTCGCGGCGCAGCACCCGGAAGGAAGCGCCCGGTTCCAGCGTTTCAAAGTTTTTGGCGATGCAGTCCACCGCAAAGCGCTTGCCTTCCAGACGTTTCAGCATGCGGTTCATGGCGTTGGCGGACAGCGTGTTCCCGGCGTAGACGATCTCGGGGCCGGCGCCGTCGGCCAGCGCTTCGATCACCGAGCGCGCCGCGTTGTTAGACCCGCCTACGCCGATGAGGACGAAGGCGTCGCAGGTCTTGCGAATCTGAGCGGCCAGCTGTTCGATGCGGGACAGCACTTCCTCGCCGGCCCATTCGTCCACGTGCAGCCAGCCCAGGCTGTCGGCATAGGCCGCTTCGCCCTTTTGGACCCGCTCCAGGACGGGGATGCCCTCCTGGATGGCGGCGGCCAGTTCGGCTTCGCCCACCAGCGCGCGCTGGTCGCGGATACTCAGTTTCAACATAGTGTAATCCCTCTTTTCATCGTTTGTGCAGCAACGACCAGCCTGCGTTTCAGCAGCAGCCGCAGCCGCCGTGGCGGTGGCCGTACTCATCCATGCAGTCCTGGCTGGGGTCCTTCATGCACAGGTGGACGCTGGTGGTCTTGAAGGTCAGGGGCAGCGCCAGGATGTTGGGGCGGCCGCCCACATACTTCTTCATGGCGTCCTCCAGCGCTTCCTCGAAGGTGGCGCGGGTCTTGAGGCCCATGCCGCGGGCATAGCCCGGCTCCTCGGCGCCCACGATGTAGATGGCGCTGGTGTTCATCTCGGCGATATGGCCGCAGCTCATCATGCTGAAACCGTGGAACGGATGGAAGGCGTTGGTGAAGCGGTACTTGCGGATGTACTCCTCGTTGGTGGCGAAGTATTCGCCCAGGCGGTTCATATCCGGCAGGGTGTTCATCTGGTCATGCTGGAACCACTCGTAGCACTCCCGCAGGT